>JFJP01022034.1_pt1 | contig 16908 bp, 9 predicted proteins | sample 431651 | NCBI WGS metagenome assembly JFJP01 (sample SAMN02602958, study PRJNA72255) | Microbial mat metagenome, whole genome shotgun sequencing project. | biome: fresh water; feature: sink hole; material: water; isolation source: purple microbial (photo- and chemosynthetic) mats found in... | reverse complement strand
AAATCGCCTCGCCTGAGTATTGGGTAAAGCATGTGCGTCAGCCCGTGCGGTTCGCAGATAGTATGACTACTCTTTATGAACAGGGATATGAAATATTTTTAGAAGCAGGTCCCAAGCCGGTACTGCTGGGAATGGGCAGAAATTGCCTGCCGAAAGAATTCGGTATCTGGCTTCCGAGCCTGCGTCCGAATCGCTCGGATTGGCAGCAGATGCTTCAAAGTCTCGGAGAACTCTATATAAACGGCGTAGAAGCGGACTGGCAAGGCTTTTATCGTTATGCTCCGTGCCGCCGGGTGTTGCTCCCGAATTATACTTTTCAGCGTGAACGGTATTGGATAGACATGGAAGGAGCGCGTGAAATCTCTTCTGAGAATCGGCTTTTTTCCCGGATTCATCCTTTGCTGGATAAGAAAATTTCATCTCCTTTGCTCAAAGAGACGCTGTTCGAATCTAAATTCAGCGCGGAAGCTCTGCCTTTTCTGAATGACCACCGGATTTTCGATGAAGTCGTAGTATCAGCCGCGTCTCATCTCTCGCTGCTTCTTGGCGCAGCCGGTCTGATATTCGAAGCCGAAGGCTGCATTTTGGAAGATGTGATTTTTCTCCAAGTATTGGCGCGCAGCCGGTCTGATATTCGAAGCCGAAGGCTGCATTTTGGAAGATGTGATTTTTCTCCAAGTATTGGCGATTCCCGAAAATGAAACCCGAACGGTTCAATTGCTTGTTACCCCGGAAAATGAAGGGGGATTTGGTTTCAAACTTATCGGCTTTGACTCGGAATCAGCAGATAAAAATGAGACATACACGGTTCATGTCACAGGGAAAATCAGTATGCAGGATTCTGGAAAACTTACAGATTCCGCATTAGATATTCAAGATATTCGGGAACGATGCCCAAAAGAAATGCTTGCCTCGGAAGTCTATGAGATGCAGGCGCGCCGCGGGATTCTGCTGGGACCGAGCTATCATTGGATTGATGCTATATGGAAAGGCGATAATGAAGCCTTATGCCGGATGAAATCGCCTGAAATATTGAAAGGAGCAGATGGATACCAGCTTCATCCGGGCTTGATTGACTCATGTTTCGGGCTGTTGGTGACAGCAACAAATTCGGACGATGATGAAACGTATATCCCTTTTCGCATTAAACAATTCAGATTCTATCGCCGCGCTGAAAGCTCGGAACTCTGGGCTTATGCCCGTGTGCAGGAAAATTCTGAAGAAAGTCGTCTGAGCGGAGACATTCAACTCTTTGACGAAAACGGGCAAATCATAGCGGAAATCATCGGGCTTGAAGGAAGAAAAGCAGGGAGAGAAGCCGTTTTGCGGGGGCTGAGAAAGAATTTCAGCGACTGGCTCTATGAAGTCAGATGGGTGGAGGCAGGAAGCAGGGAGCAGGGAGCAGGTGACAGGGAGCAGGGAAAATGGCTGATTTTCAGCGACAGGTGCGGCATCGGCGAGAGGCTTGCCGAGCGTCTCGAAGAACAGGGCGAAGAATGTCTCCTTGTGTTTTCCGACACGATAGATACGAAAGATGCTCATTCATATACTCGGCTGTTTGCCGAGAACCCCGGTAATTTCCGAGGTATTGTTTATCTCGCGGATGTTGAAGATATTCACTTAACAAGAGATGATTCTCAATCTTCGATTGTTGATCTTCAATCTTTGCTTTACCTGCTTCAGTCAATGATTACTGCGGGCTGGTCTCAGCCGCCTCGCCTGTGGCTTGTGACCCGGGGCGCTGTTGCAAAAATGGAAGCTTTGCACCTCGAAGGTCTCTGCCAGACGCCTTTGTGGGGACTGGGACGGGTAGTTTCTCTCGAACATCCTGAATTTCGCTGTACGTGTACAGACGTGGAACCGTCAGCAACGCCGGAACAGAACGCTCAGGCATTGTTTGAAGAATTGCAGATTTCCGATCAAGAGAATCAGGTTGTACTGCGTCAGGGCATCCGCTATGTCGCAAGGCTTGCCAGAGCCGTATTGCAAGAGACAAATGGCAATTTGCAGTTTGATGAAAATGCCTCCTATCTGATTACCGGCGGACTCGGGGGACTCGGACTCAGAATCGCCGAATGGATGGCAGAAAGAGGCGCACAATATCTTGTTTTAACAGGCAGAAGCGGTGCTTCAAAATCCGAGGCACAGGCGGCTGTGAAGCGATTAGAGGCATCCTGCACAAAAGTGATGGTAGTAAAAGCCGACGTTTCTCTTAGGGATGATGTTGTCAGAATGTTTGAAGAGATAAAAGCTGCAATGCCGCCGTTAAAAGGAATTATCCATGCTGCCGGAGTTTTGGATGACGGAATGCTGAGACAGCAGACTTATGAGCGATTTCAACGAGTCATCGCACCGAAGGCTGACGGGGCATGGCATCTGCATACATTGACGCTCGATATGCCTTTGGATTTCTTTGTCTGCTTTTCCTCAATGACTTCACTTTTCGGCGCAACGGCTCAGGGCAATTATGCGGCTGCCAATGCCTTCATGGACGGGCTTGCCCATTACCGTCGCTCAATAGGATTGCCGGGATTGAGCATCAACTGGGGGCCTTGGGCGGAAGCAGGAATGGCGGCAACATTAACAAAGCGGGATCAGCAGCGAATCGCTGAACAGGGTTTGACAAGCATCTTGCCGGAACAGGGCTTAGAACTCCTCGGAGAACTTCTGAAACAGGAAATTGCACAGGTGGGGGTAATACCGGTCAATTGGCATAAATTCATACAGCATTTCTTTAAAGGCGTAAAATTGCCCTTTTTTGAGGCATTCATTTCGCCCGAAACTCAGGAAACAGTTTCGGAATCGAAATTGCTCAGACAATTGGAAGCCGCAGAAATGGCTGAACGCCGTGATCTGCTGATCGCTCATATTCGCTCATTGGCGGCAAAAGTTCTGGATTTGAATGATCCTGAACGAATCGGATTGCGTCAGCGTTTATTTGACTTGGGAATAGATTCGCTCATGGCAGTGGATTTGAAGAACCGCCTTGAAGCCGATCTGGGTCATGCACTTCGTTCAACGCTGGTTTTCGACTATCCGATGGTAGAAGCGATTGCCGATCACTTGATCGAAGATGTTCTTTCTGCCATGTTCTCGGATTCAGCCGAACCATCTGAAAAAAAAGAACAAGAAGCAGATACGCTTAAATCCGAACTGGAAGATATTTCGGAAGCCGAGGCAGAGGCAATGCTGCTCAGAGAAATAGAAAAAATGGAGATAAACTGATGAGAGTCGTCTTATTCAAAAACAAGGTTTGTGTACTTTTCAGTATTTTTATCTTTGCTATCACTATGAATGTATCAGGCGCTGACGATTTTAAATTGCTCACAAACAGCATCGGAATGGAATTGGTTCTGATTCCGGCAGGCTCATTTATGATGGGATCGGATGCGAAGCAAAAAGAAATGAAGGAAGATGAACTGCCGAAACACAATGTCAGCATAAGCAAGCCGTTTTATATCGGCAAGTATGAGGTGACGCAGGAACAATGGTTTGTGCTGATGAAGAACAATCCGTCTGCATTCAAACTTAAAGAAAATACCAGACCGGTTGAGAATGTCTCATGGGAGGACGCCCAAGCCTTTATCGGAGAGTTGAACAAAAAAGAGCGGACAAAGCGTTATCGTCTCCCGACTGAAGCGGAATGGGAATATGCGGCGCGGGCAGGCTCGGATACAGCCTATCATTTCGGCGACAACCCTGATCTGCTGCCCGAATACGGCTGGTGTGAGACAAATTCGGGCGGAGAAACGCATCCGGTCGGGCTTCTCAAGCCGAATGCGTGGGGGCTTTATGATATACACGGAAATGTGTGGGAGTGGTGTCAGGACTGGTATGACAAAAAATATTATGCTGTCAGTCCTGCAACGGATCCGGCAGGACCATCTTCCGGAGAGTTCCATGTGTTTCGGGGCGGAAGTTGGTACAGTTCTGCTGCGCGGTGTCGGACAACGAACCGCCCCATGAACTATTTTAAATATGACCGAAAAGATTTTTTCGGTTTTCGTGTGGTAAAGGATTTTTAAGAAAAGTGTGATGTTATTTTCGCCACGAATGCCACGAATGGCTGCACGAATAAAGCACGAAAGGGTGATAATGTAAAAAACGTAGTAGAGACGCACTGCCGTGCGTCTCTACGGACCACGAAAGAATAATTTTATAAAAAAATTCGTGAGTCATTCGTGTCATTCGTGTTCATTCGTGGCAAAAAAGGAGCAACGATGGAGATTCAAATTGTCGGCGTTATCGGTGCAGGCGTCATGGGAAGCGGGGTGGCGCAGAATCTTGCTCAGACAGGTCATCAGGTTATTTTAATTGATGTCTCGGAAGATATCCTGGAGCGTACAAAATCTGCAATCATGCAGAACCTTCGTTTTCAAGGTCTGTTTAAAAAGGATGTTAAAGCGGAAGACCCGAATGAGATATTAAAACGTATTACTTTTTCGAGCGATTACCGTCTGATTGAAAAAGCGGATTTTGTGGTCGAAAATGTCATTGAAAAATGGGAAGTGAAAAAAGAAGTTTACTCGCAGATGGATAAAATTTGTCCCGAACACTGTGTGTTTGCGGCAAACACTTCGGCGATTTCCATTACCCGCATTGGATCGGCAACCCTGCGGCCCGCAAAAGTCATCGGAATGCACTTTATGAATCCGGTTCCCATGAAGAAAACGGTTGAAGTCATTCGGGGCTGGCATACCTCAGACGAGACAATAGAAATTGCGAAAAAATTTCTCGCACAGATGGGAAAAGACTGTATCCTTGTGAATGACTCGCCGGGTTTTGTTTCCAACCGTGTGCTGATGCTGACGGTAAACGAAGCGATTTTTTTAGTTCGGGATCAGGTGGCTTCGGCAGAGGATGTTGACCGCATCTTCAAATCCTGTTTCGGACATCCCATGGGACCGCTGGAAACCGCTGATCTGATCGGATTGGATACCATATTGTATTCTCTTGAAGTTCTGTATGAAAGTTTTAATGACAGCAAATACCGCCCGTGTCCGCTGCTCAAGAAAATGGTGGACGCGGGACTTCACGGACGTAAAAGCGGACAGGGGTTTTATAGTTATTGAGGTTAGGGGTGAGAGGTCAGGGGTAAAAACATTCATCAGCATGAGAAAAATTCGTGTTTAATTTGTGTAAAAATTTGTGTTTATTCGTGGCAAAAATAAAGACGTAATTAAAAAAACAGGTGTTGTTATGACGACGAATGACAGTAAGGGAAAAATCAGAACCTTTTTGGCTCGTTATATCCGAAATCATGAATTGCAGGACGATGAAGACATTTTTGCCTCGCGCTTGGTCAACTCGCTCTTTGCAATGCAATTGGTTCTGTTTATAGAAAAAGAATTTCAGATCAAGGTAGAAAATGAAGACCTTGACTTAAAGAATTTTAATACCTTGAATGCAGTTTCCGATTTTATCGCGCGAAAGGCAAATGCAGTCTGATGATTCGATTGAGAACTATACGAATCGCATTCATTATTTTTTTAGTTACAGGGCTGGCAGTAATGGGACATACCGTCCGCGGCTCGGACTCGAATCCGTGTGCCGATATTGCAGCGATTGACGCATTCGTCAGAGCGCAGATGCGGGCAAACAATATTCCGGGCTTGGCATTGGCAATTACTCATGGCAAAGCGATCCTGCATATACGCGGTTTCGGAACAGCGGGCAAAAACCGGAAGGTGACGCCCCGAACGCCGTTTTTCATCGGTTCGTTGAGCAAATCTTTTACTGCGCTGGCAATTATGCAGTTGGCGGAAAAAGACAAAATCGCCATTGACTCGCCTGTGCAAACTTATCTACCCTGGTTTGAGGTGAGAGATAAAAATGCCTCCGCCAAAATTACGGTGCGGCATCTGCTGAATCAGACTGGCGGGCTGGCAGGAGGGCTGAAAGAGAATTTGCCTCAAGATGCTGATATGGAAACGGCTGTCCGGGCTTTACGAAATTTGCAGCCGACATATCCTCCGGGAGCAAAATTTCAATACTTCAATCTCAATTTCAGCATTCTCGCTTTGATTGTCGAAAAGGTATCAGGGCAGACTTATCAGGACTATGTTCAGACAAATATCCTTGAGCCGCTGAAAATGGAGCGAACCTTCTTTTCCAAGGAAGCCGCTCAAAAAGCAGGATTGGCAGAAGGTTACAGCATGATAATGGGATTTGCGGTTCCTGCGGAACAGCAGTACTACAAGTTTCTTGTACCCGGCGCATTTCTTTTTTCTACTGCCGAAGACTTGGCGCATTATCTTATTGCACAGGGCAACGAGGGCAACTACGGAAATATCTCTGTACTTTCCCCGGAAGGAATAGCAGAGATGCACCGCCCTGTCAAAGACATCGGAAGCCCTTATGCAATGGGATGGTATGCGGTGGAGCGCAAAGGACACCGACTGATTCATCATCCGGGCAATCTGGATTTTTTTCGTACAGAAGCCATGCTGGTTCCTGATGATGGCTACGGCGTAGTCATGCTGATTAACCAGAACAACAATCCTCCTGTTTACAGAGCAATGGCAGACAGCATTACTTCACTGCTGACAAGCGGCAAGCCCGAATCCGAAAGTGTATGGATGACGTATCGCCGTCAGTCTTTTTTGCTTGCTACGCTTTTGCTCATACTTCACGCGGTTCTCTACGGACGGTCTCTGGCGAGATTTCGGAGATGGCATGAAAAGATACGGGGGAAATCGCTGAGGCATACCGTGCCGCATATTCTGCCCCATTTCATACTGGCGGCAATGTTGGCTTTTGCTGTACCGGCTCTGCTTTCCCGGTGGTTGAACAAAGACGCGACATGGATATTTCTGTTTGAGTTTATGCCGGTTTTTGCGGTTTGGCTCTCGGTTTGTATTTTTTTGACTCTTTTGAAAGCTGTTATCAAAATTCGGGTAGTTGTCAGACATCGGAAAGAATTTAACGCGTAGGACATGCCTCCGGCTTGTCCTATACTATATTAGGAAAAAGCAATGAATTTTGAACTGACCTCGCAACAGAGAGAAAGACAGGCGGCTTTTCGGGCTTTTACCGACAAAGAAATCACGCCTCATGCGGACCGATATGACAGGGAAGAAAAAACGCCTCCTGAAGTCATCAGAAAGATTGCACAACAAGGTTACCTCGGTGCGATTATCCCGGAAGATAAAGGCGGAAAAGGCTGGGATATGATTACCTTCGGCCTGCTCTGCGAAGAAATCGGACGCGGCAGCACATCTCTTTTGAGCCTGTTCACTGTTCACGGAATGGTTTCACAGTCGCTTCTGAAATGGGGCAATGTCTCACAGAAAGAACACTGGCTTCCCAAATTAGCAAGAGGTGAAGCCGTAGGCGCATTCGGACTGACAGAACCTGGTATCGGGTCCGACGCTAAAAGCGTTGAGACTACCGCAGTGCTTTCAGACAATGCCTATATTCTGAACGGTCAGAAAAAATGGATTTCCTGCGGGCAGGTTGCCGATGTTTTTATGATTATCGCTCAGTGTGAGGGAAAGCCGTCGGCATTTTTGGTAGAAAGAAATACACCCGGTTTTTCTACTGAGCCGATTAGCGGAATGCTGGGGTTCCGTTCCGCCATGCTCGCAACACTGCGTTTTGAAAACTGCCGCATTCCCGAAGAAAATCTTGTGGGAAGAATCGGTTTCGGTTTTTCTCACATTGCGGGGACCGCGCTGGATCACGGGAGATATTGCGTCGCGTGGGGAAGTGTGGGGCTTGCACAGGCATGTCTGGAGGCAAGTCTCAGATACACAAGTGAGAGAAAGCAGTTCGGCGCATATCTGAAAGAACATCAACTCATTCAGCAGATGATTGCCGATATGATTACCGAGACAAAGGCTGCAAGATTACTCTGCTATCATGCAGGGTATTTGAAAGACATCGGAGACCCTGATCTGATTATGGAAACAGCGATTGCCAAATATTTTGCATCGAAAACCGCAGTAAAAGCCGCATTGGATGCCGTACAGATTCACGGTGCCAACGGCTGCGGCAGCGAATATCCGGTACAGAGGTATCTGAGAGATGCGAAAATCATGGAAATCATCGAAGGCAGTACGCAGATGCAGCAGATTATCATCGCAAGGCACGGATATCAGGTCATTAATTTTTAGCAGGGGAAGCAGGCTTTGAGAAAAGAGATCAGTACAGAAGAAGCAAAAACGCTGTTCGGTCTTTTTCGGGCAAGAGTAAAATACAGCCCTGACAAAGCGGCATACCGCTATTTCGATGAGACAAAAAAATCGTGGGTGTCCCTTACATGGAAAGAAACAGCAATAGTTGTGGCTCGTTGGCAGGCAGCATTGGAAAAAGAAAATCTGATTCCCGGCGACCGCGTGGGTCTCATGACACTAAACTCTTGTGAGCGGGTGATATTCGAGTTGGCAGCGTGGGGACTGGGCTTGGTGACAGTGCCGTTTTATCTTCACGACAAGCCGGAAAATTCGGCGCATATCTTAAAAAATACAGGGATTAAACTCCTTTTGATAGAAGATGAGGCGCAGGAAAAAAATTTGCTGTCCGTCGGAGATGTTTTCCGAGATTTGTGCGTGGTCCGCTTGGATAAAATAGAGGCATGGCTGCCTGAGAAATATGACACCGAGCTTTGCGAAAAGACATCTGATCCTGATGACGTGGCAACGATTTTTCATACTTCAGGCACAACAGGCAGACCGAAAGGCGCAATGTTCAGCCATCGGAATATATTATCCAATGCAGAAGCCACAGCGAAAACGATCTCTCTTTATGAAGGAGATGTACTCGTGCCTTTTACCGGGGGCTGTGTACTTGGCATGTTGATGGATATTGCAATTGCCTTTCCTCGCTCATTGAATGACTTGCAAGTCATCCGTCCGACGTTCATCGTGTCCGCTGCCCGGCTGTATGAATATGTTTACAGAGAAGTCAAAATGCAGTGGGTTCAAAAGCCGTGGTGGATGCGATGTATGTTTAAATATACGGTTGACATGGGATGGCGGCGATTTGAATATCAGCAGGGACGAGGGAAATGGAGTCCTGAATTTCTGTTGTGGCCTCTGCTCGATATGCTGATCGCAAAGCCTGTGAGACAAATATTCGGAGCCAGACTGCGCTGCGGATTTTATGCCGGCGCGAGACTTTCGTCTGAAATCTCCCGAACATTTATCGGGCTGGGAATGCCGATTCTGAACTGTTACGGACAGACCGAAGCGGGACCTGTCATCAGTATGAACCGTCCCGATGATAATCTCCCGGCAAGCGTGGGCAAGCCCTTGATGGGCGTTAATGTCCGGATAGAAAACGGAGAATTGCTCGCGAAAGGTCCCGGAGTCATGACAGGTTATTGGAACAATCCTGCGGCAACCGAAGCCGCACTTGACAAAGAGGGATGGCTGCATACCGGAGACAAAGTTCATATAGACGCCGAAGGTCGGATTTTCTTTATCGGGCGCATGGCGGACATCATTGTCATGCAAAACGGGGAAGAAATTTCACCGGCAGAGATAGAGTCAGAGATAATCGCCGATCCTTCAATCGCTCAGGCAATGGTCATCGGTAAAGGAAAGCCTTTTCTCACAGCGCTGATTGTTTTGAATAAAGAATACTGGAAGAAGTTAGCAAAACAGTTGAAACTGAATCCTGATGACTTGTCGGCATTAAGAGAGAAATCAGCAAAAGAAGCAGTTCTGGCGCGCATTACAAAGAGACTCAGCAACTATTCCGCTACTGTTCAGATTCGACGGATTACGCTGCTGACAGAACCCTGGACGGTGCAAGCCGGACTCATAACGCCGAGCGCAAAGCTGAAACGGACAAATCTGAGCATGAGATATGCAGAAGAAATTGAGCAGATATACTCAACACTGGCATAAACTGCGCTTTTGAAATCTTCTGTAAAACGGTTTTGCAAACCGTTTTGACGACAAAACGATTTGCAAAATCGTTTTACGAAAGTGCGATTTGAAATCTTCCGTAAAACGGTTTTGCAAACCGTTTCGGCAACAAAACGATTTGCAAAATCGTTTTACGTCTGAATAGGGGGCTTGAGATGAAAGAAGAAAGAAAAATCAAATGTGTGGTATGGGATTTGGACAATACCTTATGGAACGGCACGTTGCTGGAAAATGACCGGGTTTTTCTCAGAGACGGCATTCTCGATATTATGAAAACATTAGACAGCCGCGGTATTTTGCAATCCATAGCGAGTAAAAATGATTATGACCACGCGATGGCAAAAATTGAGGAATTGGGTCTGCAAGACTATTTTCTCTATCCGCAGATCAACTGGAATCCGAAATCTTCTTCTATTAAGGCAATTGCAGAATCCATCAACATCGGCATTGATACGCTCGCTTTTATTGACGATCAGCCTTATGAGCGGGAAGAAGTGAATTTCTCTTTTCCCCAAGTGCTTTGCATGGATGCCGCAGATACAGATAAGCTATTGGATATGCCTGAAATGAATCCCAGATTTATTACAGAGGATTCAAAAATCCGGAGGCAACTGTATCTCAGTGATATAAAACGAAATAAGATTGAAGAATCATTTGAGGGACCCAAAGAAGATTTCCTCGCGTCATTGGACATGATTTTTACGATTTCGCCTGCAAAAGAAGAGGATTTGAAGCGGGCTGAGGAACTGACGGTTCGGACGCATCAGTTGAATACAACTGGTTATACTTATTCTTATGAGGAATTGGATTACTTTCGTACTTCCCGGAATCACATTCTGCTGATTGCTACATTGGAGGACAAATACGGAACTTACGGCAAGATCGGACTGACGCTTATCGAATGCAATAAAGGACTGTGGATTATAAAACTGCTGCTCATGTCCTGCCGAGTCATGTCAAGAGGTGTCGGCACGATTATGATCAATCATATCCGAAATGAGGCAAAGAAAAACCGCGTCCGCCTGCGCTCGGAAATGATTTCCAATGAGCGGAACCGCATGATGTATATGACCTATAAATTTGCAGGATTCAAAGAGGTTGAAAAAAAAGGCGATCTGACTGTTTTTGAAAACGATCTGACGGATATTCCCGATTTTCCCGAATATGCAAAAGTGAGGCTGGGGCTTGGGAATTAAAAAAAATGGTGGGTTTTCCCTACCATTTTCCCCACTATTTTTCCATTATTGCCAATAACAGCTTTATGATTTATAGTTATAAGCGGGGTTAAAGGTGGCGTAATCCGAGTTCGGTAACTGATTTCCGATTTCCGGTAAAATATGATGAAAGAGAACCTCAAACAAAGCAGCGAATTGTCTCCGACCAAGCGAGCTTTGCTTGCATTGAACAAAATGCAGGCAAAAGTAGACGCGCTGGAGCAGGAGAAAAACGAACCCATTGCGATTATCGGCATGGGATGCCGGTTTCCGGGGGGCGGCGATAATCCCGAGTCATTCTGGCGGATACTGCGTGACGGCGTGGATACGATCAGCGAAATTCCGCCGAGCCGATGGGATGTGGACGCCTATTATAATCCGAATCCAGCGGCTCCCGGTAAGATATACTGTCGTTACGGCGGATTCCTGAAGGATGTGGAAAATTTCGATCCTCAATTTTTCGGCATCTCGCCTCGGGAGGCAATGAGTCTTGATCCGCAGCAGCGTCTTTTGCTCGAAGTCTCTTATGAGGCATTGGAACATGCGAACTGTGCGCCGGATAGCTTATTTGAAAGCCGTACCGGCGTGTTTGTCGGGCTGATCAGCACGGATTACGCCATGACGATTTTGCCGAATCCTGAACAGATTGACGCCTATTTTGGCACAGGCAACAGTTACAGCGTGAGTGCGGGGCGTTTGTCTTACATCCTCGGTCTGACAGGACCCTGCATGACGGTTGACACATCCTGTTCTTCGTCTTTAGTTGCGCTGCACCTTGCTTCTCACAGTCTGCGGCGCAGGGAATGCGACATGTCGCTGGTTTGCGGCGCAAACCTGATACTTGCGCCCATGCTGAGTATTACTTTCTCAAAAGCCGGAATGCTTGCGGCAGACGGCAGATGCAAGACATTTGATGCTTCGGCAAACGGCTATGCCCGGGGCGAAGGCTGCGGAGTAGTGATTCTCAAACGTCTCTCCGATGCAGTAGCAAACCATGACAATATTCTTGCAGTAATTCGGGGGAGCGCAGTCAATCAGGACGGACCCAGCGGCGGGCTGACTGTCCCCAATGGTCCCTCTCAGGAAAAAGTCATTCGTGAGGCATTGCAGAACAGCCGTGTGGAACCCTCGCAGGTGAGTTATATCGAGGCGCACGGAACCGGAACATCGCTCGGCGATCCGATAGAAATCGGCGCGCTGACTGCCGTGTTCGGAAAGAACCGCACGCAGGATCAACCGCTGATCGTTAGTTCAGTGAAAACTAACGTGGGACATTTGGAATCTGCCGCAGGCATGGCAAGTCTGATCAAAGTCATACTATCCTTGCAACATGAGGAGATTCCGCCGCATCTGCATTTCAGCAAGCCGAATCCGCATATCCCTTGGGATAGAATTGCGATAAAAGTGCCAACAGAGCGGGTTCCGTGGCTTTCGGGAGAAAAGCCCAGAATTGCAGGCATCAGCAGTTTCGGCTTCAGCGGGACAAATGCTCATGTCTTAGTTGAAGATTTTCGGTTAAAAAATAAAGAATTAGAGTCGCAGGTCGCAGGTCACAGGTCGCATTTACTTTGCTTGTCGGCAAAGACAGAGAAATCGCTCAAAAATTTGGCGGAGCGTTATGAACACTATTTAGCGGAAAATCCGAAAGCAGATATGGGCGATGTCTGCTTCAGTGCGAATACGGGCCGTTCTCATTTCAACCGCCGCGTGTGTGTAATTGCGGAAAACAGAGAACAGACGAAAGAAAAACTTTCAGCTTTCAGAACCGGACAGGAGACATCGGGCGTATTCAAAGGACAGGCTGCGGAACCGCCCCGAATTGCTTTTCTTTTTACAGGTCAGGGTTCGCAGTATATCGGCATGGGACGCGAACTCTACGACACGCAGCCGGTATTTCGCAAAGCCCTTGACCGTTGCGATGAGATATTGCGGGCATATTTGGAAAAGCCTTTGCTTGAAGTCATATACCCGGAAGCCAATGTGTACGGCGATTTGCTCCTGAATGAAACTGCTTACACTCAGCCGGCATTGTTCGCGCTGGAATACTCGCTGGCTGAATTGTGGAAATCTTGGGGAGTAAAACCTCATGCAGTGATGGGGCATAGCGTTGGCGAGTATTCGGCGGCTTGCGTCGCGGGTGTATTCAGCCTTGAAGACGGACTGAAACTGATTGCGGAACGCGGGCGCATGATGCAAGTCATGCCTCGGAACGGCGAAATGGTATCGCTTCAGACAAGCGAAGAACGAGTGATTTCAGCCATAGCAAATGATACAGATGATGTTTCCATTGCTGCGATTAACGGTCCTCGGAGTATCGTGATTTCCGGCAAAAGCGAGACAATTCGGCGTATCTCGGACATGCTGAAAAACGAGGGAGTCAAAGTCAAAAAATTGGAAGTTTCTCATGCTTTTCACTCTCCGCTTATGGAGCCGATGCTGGCGGATTTTGAGAAAACCTTGAATTCCGTGTCGTTCCGTGCGCCGAGAATCGCTCTTGTCTCCAATCTTACCGGAGACTTTGCCTCGTCTGATATCGCATCGCCGGAATACTGGCTGAAGCATGTTCGGCGTCCGGTGAGATTTTCTGACTCTATGGAAAGTCTTTATCGGAAAGGATACGAGGTTTTTGCAGAAATCGGTCCTAAGCCTGTTTTGCTGGGAATGGGGCGGCTTTGTCTCCCGAAAGATGCGGGAGTATGGCTTCCGGGGCTGCGCCAGAATCGCTCGGATTGGCAGCAGTTGCTTGAAAGTTTGGCAGAATTGTATGTCCGAGGAGTAGAAGTTGACTGGTTCGGATTTGATAAAGACTATTCGCGACGACGGGTTCATCTTCCGACTTATCCCTTTCAGCGTCAGAGATATTGGATTGAGTCGGCTTTTTCAGGGGGCAAGTCGCAAGTCGCAAGTCGCAAGTCGCAAGTCAAATCGGCAGTACATCCTTTCATCGGGGAGCGATTGAATCTGCCTTTTTCTCAGGAAATTCGATTTGAATCACGGATTAGTTGCGATTCGCCGCCGCATCTGAAGGATCATAAGATATTCGGAACAGTTGTGATGCCTGCTGCTTCGCATATTTCTCTGGTCTTGTCAGGAGTTAGAGAAGCTTTTCATACGGATGCCTGTGTGATCGAAGAACTGCTTTTTTCACGAGCAATCACGCTTTCCGAAGATGAGACTCGGACGGTTCAACTGATTTTTACGCCTTGTGATAGTAACACATTTTCATTTCAAATCGTCAGCATTAGGGACGGTGAAGCGCAAAGCCATGCGGATTCGTGGTCATTGCACAGTAGCGGAAAAGTTCGGGTCTTAACTTCTGCCCCAAATCCTCGTTCCCAAGCCCCAGCTTGGGAACGAGAGGAAGATGTGAAAGCGAGATGTGCAGAAGTTATATCCGGGGCGCAATTCTACGCCGATATTCAGGCTTCAGGATATGTGTGGGGACCTTCGTTCCAATGGACTGAAAAAGTGTGGCGGAGCGAAGAAGAAGCCTTGTGCCAAATCGTACAGCCGCTTCAACTGCCCGATGAGATAAAAGATTATCAGTTATATCCGGGCTTGCTTGACGCGTGTTTTCAACTGCTGGGCAGTTTCGGAAAAGCCAAAGCAGAGGAATTAGCTGAACATGACTACAGTTATATGCCCTTTCGCATCGCAAATTTCAAATTTTACAGGCACCCCGATCCGAGTGAGCGACTGTGGAGTCATGTTCGACTTGAAGATAAACTATCGAATCCGTCTTTACTCATAGGCAATCTGTCTGTTTTCGACGACGCCGGACAGGTGATCGCAGAAGTTACGGGCTTTGAGTTCAGAAAAACAAACAGGGAATATCTGTTGCTGGCAATACAGAAAGATTCGGATTGGTTTTATGAAGTAGTCTGGAAGCCTAAAGCCCGAATCTCACACCTCGAACCCCGAACCCCGAACCCGGGAACATGGATCATTTTTGCAGATCGGAAGGGACTCGGCGAAGCTTTGAAAGCACATTTGAAAGCACATGAAGAACGGTGTGTGACGGTTTTCCAGGGACAAAATTATGAGATATTCGATAAAGAACATTACTATATCAATCCAGTAGAACCGAAGGATTTTCAACGATTGGCTCAGGAATGCGGAGGCGTATTCAGAGGCATCATTCATCTGTGGAGCCTTGATGAAACAGAATCTTCAGCCGTCAGTCTTCAATCTGTAATCTATATGGTTCAAGCCGGCTGGGCTGAGATTCCCCGCTTATGGCTCGTTACACGGCACGCGCAGCCTGTCGGTGAAAAACCTGTGCCGTTGAACGTAGTACAATCCCCCTTGTGGGGGCTGGGACAAGTCATTGCGCTGGAGCATCCTGATTTTCATTGCGTGCGCCTCGATTTAGACCTGTCGGCAAATAGCGATGAAGTTCAGGCTCTGTTTGAAGAAATTGATGCCCCGGATGAAGAACCGCAGATTGCATGGCGGGAAGGTATCCGATATGTTGCCCGCTTAGTTAAGGGTTCAATTTTAAGCGTTAAAAGTTCTGTAGGTTTCAGAACTGACGGGAGCTATCTGATTACCGGCGGTACGGGTGCATTGGGACTTAAAGTTGCTCTTCAGTTGGTGAAAAACGGAGCGAGACATTTGATTCTGATGAGCCGGCGAGGGGCATCGGATAAGGCTCGGGAAGCGATAGCTCAGATGGAGCAGAACGGCGCAACTGTGCTTGTGGTCAAAGCGGATGTCTCAAATTTTAAAGAAGTGGCAGGAGTATTTGAGAAAATAAAGACTTCTATGCCGCAGTTACGGGGTATTGTCCATGCTGCCGGTGTTCTGGATGACGGCGTTCTCATACAGCAGGATTGGGAGCGATTTCAAAAAGTAATGGCACCGAAAGCGGACGGCGCATGGCATCTGCATACGTTGACGCTGGACATGCCCCTTGATTTCTTTGTCTGCTTTTCTTCAATTGCTTCTTTACTCGGGTCACCGGCACAGGCTAACTATGCGGCTGCCAATGCTTTTCTCGATGCGCTGGCGTATCATCGCCGGGCAATGGGGATGCCGGGTCTGAGTATCAACTGGGGGCCTTGGGAACAAAGCGGTATGGCTGCCGGTGTGAGTCGTCGGGATCAGAGTCGGTGGAAAGATCGGGGCGTGGATACGCTTCCTCCGGAAAAAGGACTGGAGATATTAGAACAGCTTATCGGACATGACATCGCACGAATCGGCGTTTTTCGGGTGAACTGGTCCGAGTTTCTGAAGCAATTTTCTCATGACAGACTGCCGCTGTTTTTGGAGGCTTTCAGCCAATCTTATAAAATCTCGGACAAGCAGCCGGAACAGCAGTCTGAATTTCTCAGACAATTAGAATCACTACCTCTCAAATCTCGGCGGGAGTTTTTAGAAAAGCATATCCGTTCCCGAATTGCAAAGGTTTTGGGATTGACTTCTTCGGAAGATGTAGAACCCCGCCAAAGTTTATTTGAAATAGGAATGGATTCTCTCATGGCTGTTGAGTTGAAAAACGCACTCGAGACAGAACTGGGGCGATCTCTGCGTTCCACGCTGGTGTTTGATTATCCTACGATAGAATCACTATCGGATTATCTGACAGGGTCGGTGCTTTTAGCAGATGAATCGGCGACATCCGTCAAAGAAGATACGAAAGATATTCAGTCCGAAATTCTGTCAGAGATCGAACGGCTTTCCGAAGACAAATTGGAAGCAGCCATTGACGACGAGTTAAACGCCTTGATACACGGGAGAAATTAGATGAGCGGTATTTCCGAAAGAATCGAACAGTTGACGCCTTTGCAGCGTGCGCTTTACGGACTGAAAGAAATGCGGGC
>JFJP01006335.1_pt1 | contig 16911 bp, 24 predicted proteins | sample 431651 | NCBI WGS metagenome assembly JFJP01 (sample SAMN02602958, study PRJNA72255) | Microbial mat metagenome, whole genome shotgun sequencing project. | biome: fresh water; feature: sink hole; material: water; isolation source: purple microbial (photo- and chemosynthetic) mats found in... | reverse complement strand
AATATAGAACAATAATTCGCGCTGAATGGAACATTGAAGGCAAGCGGATGCAGTTGATTCTTGAACGGGTGAATAAAAAGGTCGGGGCCCAGCACTGGTTGCGCGACATCAGCATTTCGCCGCGCAGCAGTGCCGTGACCGTGTTGCTGGGTGCGACCCAGGCGGGAAAAACCAGTTTGATGCGTGTCATGGCCGGACTCGACGTCCCAACCAGCGGACGGGTGCTGGTGGACGGCCAAGACGTGGTGGGTGTGCCGGTGCGCAAGCGCAACGTGGCGATGGTCTATCAGCAGTTCATCAACTACCCGTCGTTGAAGGTCTGGGACAACATTGCCTCGCCGCTTAAGTTGCGCGGCGACAAAAATATCGAACAGCGCGTGCGTGCCCTGGCTGAAAAGCTGCACATCGAGATGTTTCTGGATCGCTTGCCGGCAGAGCTGTCCGGCGGCCAACAGCAGCGTGTGGCGCTGGCGCGCGCATTGGCCAAGGGTGCGCCGTTGATGCTGCTCGATGAGCCGCTGGTCAACCTGGACTACAAATTGCGCGAAGAGTTGCGCGACGAGCTCACCGATCTGTTTGCTGCTGGTGACTCCACCGTCATCTATGCAACCACCGAGCCTGGGGAGGCGCTGCTGCTAGGTGGCTATACCGCCGTGCTCGACCAGGGCGAGCTGCTGCAATATGGCCCGACGGCAGAGGTGTTTCATCAACCCAAATCCTTGCGTGTGGCGCGCGCCTTCAGCGACCCGCCGATGAACTTCATGGCCGCCAGTGCCTGCATTGCTGAGGGGGTACAGATCGATGCCGGACCTCTGTTGCTGATGGATCTGCCTGCAACAGTCAGTCATAAGCTCACGGTGGGCATGCGTGCCAGTGCCTTGCGGGTACACGCATTGCCGGGTGATGCTGCTTTTGCCGGAGAAGTTGAATTGGCTGAAATTTCAGGCTCGGACACATTTGTCCATGTGGCAACCCAGGTGGGTGGCCTGGTGGCGCAATTGCCTGGCGTGCACCATTTTGCTTTGGGGGTGCAGGTCACACTGCACTTCAACCCGATGCAGCTCTATGTGTTTGATGACCGGGGGATGCTGGTGCGCTCGCCGGTGCGTGAGGAGTCGCACTGATATGGCGCATATTCAACTCGATCTGGCGCACGCTTACAAGCGCAACCCGCAAAACGACAATGACTTCGCGTTGCTGCCACTGAAGATGAATTTTGAGGACGGTGGCGCCTATGCCCTGCTGGGGCCTTCGGGCTGTGGCAAGACGACCTTGCTCAACATCATGTCGGGTTTGCTGACACCGTCCCAGGGAACGGTTCATTTTGATGGGGTGGATGTCACGCAGCGTTCGCCTCAGGCCCGCAATATCGCGCAGGTGTTTCAGTTCCCGGTGATTTACGACACCATGACGGTGGCGCAAAACCTGGCCTTTCCGCTGCGCAACCGGCAGGTTTCCAAGGCGGAGATCAAGCAGCGTGTGGGCGTGATTGCCGAGGTGCTGGAAATGAGCGACAAACTCGACCAGCGCGCCGCCAATCTGGCCGCCGATGAGAAGCAAAAAATTTCGCTGGGTCGGGGCCTGGTGCGCCCGGATGTGTCTGCGGTGCTGTTTGACGAACCGTTGACGGTGATTGATCCGCACCTCAAATGGCAGCTGCGGCGCAAGATCAAACAGATTCACCACGAGCTCAAGCTCACCATGATCTACGTCACGCACGATCAGGTCGAGGCGTTGACTTTTGCCGAGCAGGTGGTGGTGATGACACGCGGGCGTGCTGTGCAAGTGGGTTCTGCAGCGCAGTTGTTTGAGCGGCCCAGTCACACCTTTGTGGGTCATTTCATTGGTTCGCCGGGAATGAATTTTTTAACTGGTGAAGTTGAAGCCGATGGGGTCCGGATCGCTGGCGCGACGCTGGCCTTGCCGGCGGGTCGCAGGCTGCCAATGGGAGCCATCAAACTCGGGGTGCGACCGGAGTATGTGGTCCCTGTGCCCGAGCGCACACCTGGAGCCTTGCCGGCGACGGTGGTGCAGTTGCAGGATGTGGGTACCCACCTGATGCTCAGCGCCAGTTTTTCTGGTCGGGTGATCAAGGCGCGCTTGCCATCCAACGCGGCGCGTCTTGTCATGGGTGACACCGTGTGGCTGCAAGTACTGGGTGAGCAAACCTGCTTTTACAAAGATGAGGAGATCGTGGCATGAGTACGACCATCAAGCCTGTCAACCAGAAGGCCTGGTTTTTGATTTTGCCGGTGCTCATCTGCGTGGCTTTTTCGGCGATCGTGCCTCTGATGACGGTGGTCAATTATTCGGTGCAGGACATCATTTCACCCGAGCGGCGGGTGTTTGTCGGAACTGAATGGTTTGCCGCCATCATGCGCGACGAAGAGTTACACGGCGCCTTGTTGCGCCAGCTTACGTTTTCGTTTTCTGTGCTGGCGATTGAATTGCCTTTGGGCATTTTGCTGGCGCTGTCGATGCCGGCACAGGGCTGGAAGGCTTCGGTCGTACTGGTGATTGTGTCGCTGTCGCTGCTGATCCCCTGGAACGTGGTGGGCACCATCTGGCAAATTTTTGGACGCTCCGACATTGGCCTGATGGGTGCGGCGGTGCAGGCAATGGGCATTGATTACAGCTACACCGGCAACGCCACCCATGCCTGGCTGACCGTGCTGTTGATGGACGTGTGGCACTGGACTCCGTTGGTGGGTTTGCTCGGGTACGCTGGTTTGCGCTCGATACCCGATGCCTACTACCAGGCCGCCAGCATTGACGGCGCCAGCAAGTTGGCGGTGTTTTGGTATGTGCAGTTGCCCAAAATGCGCGGTGTGCTGATGATTGCCGTGTTGTTGCGCTTTATGGACAGCTTCATGATCTACACCGAGCCCTTCGTGTTGACCGGCGGTGGCCCGGGTAACTCAACCACGTTCTTGTCGCAGTTCCTGACGATCAAGGCGGTCGGCCAATTTGATGTTGGCCCGGCTGCCGCCTTTTCGCTGATTTATTTCCTGATCATCCTGCTGTTGAGTTTCATCCTGTACAACTGGATGCAACGCGTGGGCACCCAGGACACAGGAGGCAGCCATGAATAAGCCGGGGTTTCAGAAACGTAGTTTGTTTTTGCTGGCGTATCTGGTGTTTGCACTGCTGCCGGTGTACTGGATGGTCAACATGTCGTTCAAGACGAACGAAGAAATTGTGGCCAGCTTTTCTTTGTTTCCCCAGCACTTTACCTGGGCTAACTACAAAACCATCCTGACCGATGCCTCATGGTACTCAGGCTATATCAACAGCCTGATCTACGTTGGCATCAATACAGTGATCTCCATCACCGTGGCTCTGCCAGCCGCATATGCGTTTTCACGCTTTAGCTTTCTGGGGGACAAGCATGTGTTTTTCTGGTTGCTGACCAACCGCATGACACCGCCAGCCGTTTTTTTGCTGCCTTTTTTTCAGCTCTACTCAACCGTTGGCCTGCTTGACACGCACCTGGCGGTTGCCATGGCGCATCTCTTGTTCAACGTGCCGCTGGCCGTCTGGATTCTGGAAGGGTTCATGAGCGGCATTCCGCGTGAGATAGATGAGACGGCCTACATCGATGGCTATTCGTTTCCGGCCTTTTTTGTCAAGATATTCCTGCCGCTGATCAAGGCGGGTGTGGGTGTGGCGGCGTTCTTTTGCTTCATGTTCAGTTGGGTGGAGTTGCTGCTGGCGCGTACTTTGACCAGTGTCAATGCCAAGCCCATCGTGGCCATCATGACGCGCACGGTGTCGGCTGCGGGCATGGACTGGGCGACCCTGGCAGCGGCCGGCGTGTTGACGATTGTTCCTGGCGCGATCGTGATCTGGTTTGTGCGCAACTACATCGCCAAGGGCTTTGCGATGGGCCGGGTGTGATGTAACACACCCCTGAATGACCAGGAGATATGAATGTTTGAATGGATGGCTTGGACGACACCTGTTGCGGTATTTTTTAGCTGCATTGGTCTGATGTTGTTTGGCATGACGGTGTGGGAGATCCGGTCGCCCACCGTCGCCCGGCGCGGTTTCTTACCGCTTGTGACCACGCGGGGTGACCGCTTGTTCATTGGCCTTTTGAGCGCAGCCTATGTGAATCTGGGTTTTGTCGGCATCAGCGGCAAATTGATGATTTGGCTGGGCCTGGAGTCAGAGCCCTCAATCTGGATCAGTTTTGTCATCTCCATGGCGGTGTTGGCGATGATCATGCGCAAAGGCTAGTGGGTTTGCAAATTCAAGGATCGGCTTTCTGCACCCTGGAGCCGAAACAGCCTTTGAGTCAGGGGCATATACCTATCTGAGGAGTTCGAATATGAAGATGCGCAAGAGCACATTCGTAGTGGCAGTCGCTTGCTGTGCGATGGCTGGTCAAGTTTGGGCAGATGAGGCTGCTGCCAAAAAGTGGATCGACAGCGAGTTTCAGCCGTCCACCTTGTCCAAAGACAAGCAAGCTGCTGAGTTGAAGTGGTTCATGGATGCTGCGGCCAAGCTCAAGGCCAAGGGTGTGAACGAGGTGTCGGTGGTCTCCGAGACCATCACGACGCACGAATACGAGTCCAAAACCCTGGCAAAGGCGTTCACGGAAATCACCGGTATTAAAGTCACTCACGACCTCATCCAGGAAGGCGATGTGGTTGAAAAATTGCAAACATCGATGCAATCGGGCAAGTCAATTTATGACGGCTGGATTTCAGACTCGGACTTGATTGGCACTCACTACCGGTACGGCAAGATCATGAATCTGACCGATTACATGGCGGGTACCGGCAAGGAGTACACCAACCCAGGGATTGACCTGAAGGACTACATCGGTACCAGCTTCACCACAGCACCGGACAAGAAGTTGTACCAGTTGCCAGACCAGCAGTTTGCCAATCTGTATTGGTTTCGCGCCGATCTGTTTGCGCGCCAAGACCTGAAGGACAAATTTAAGGCCAAATATGGCTATGAACTGGGTGTGCCATTGAACTGGAGTGCCTACGAAGACATTGCCGCATTCTTCACCGAGGATGTGAAGACCATTGATGGCAAGCCGATTTATGGACACATGGATTACGGCAAAAAAGACCCATCGCTCGGATGGCGGTTTACCGATGCCTGGTTGTCGATGGCTGGGACAGCCGATATCGGCATCCCCAACGGCATGCCGGTGGACGAGTGGGGTATTCGCGTAGGCGCAGACAAGTGCTCACCGGTGGGGGCATCGGTTTCGCGTGGGGGAGCGACCAATTCGCCGGCCGCCGTCTATGCACTGACCAAGTATGTGGATTGGATGAAAAAGTACGCGCCCAAAGAGGCATCGGGGATGACTTTTGGCGAGTCTGGGCCAGTGCCTGCACAGGGACAGATCGCGCAGCAAATTTTCTGGTACACCGCCTTCACGGCCGACATGATCAAGCCAGGGCTGCCGGTGGTCAATGCCGACGGCACACCCAAGTGGCGCATGGCCCCCGGACCCAATGGCCCATACTGGAAACAGGGCATGCAAAACGGCTACCAGGACGTCGGCTCGTGGACTTTTTTCAAAGCGCATGATGCCAATAGAACCGCAGCGGCTTGGCTTTATGCTCAATTTGTGACCTCCAAGACCGTGTCACTGAAAAAGACCATTGTGGGGTTGACACCGATTCGTGAGTCAGACATCCAGAGCAAGGCAATGACCGACATGGCACCCAAACTGGGTGGTCTGGTGGAGTTTTACCGCAGTCCCGCGCGTGTGGCTTGGACCCCAACAGGCACCAATGTGCCTGACTATCCAAAGCTGGCGCAGCTTTGGTGGAAGAACGTGGCTGTTGCGGTGACGGGCGAAAAGACACCGCAGCAAGCGATGGACAACCTGGCCGATGAGATGGACGGTGTGATGGCACGCCTGGAGCGTGCTGGCATGGCCAATTGCGCACCCAAGCTCAACCCCAAGGGAGACCCCAACAAGTACCTCAGCGACAAGGGTGCACCTTGGAAGAAGTTGGCCAATGAAAAGCCCAAAGGCGAAACCATCGCCTACGACACGCTGTTGACAGCGTGGAAGAACGGCAAAGTCCGTTAAGGTGTCGCTTCGAGTTCTGATACTCGCAGACGAGGCCGTGTGCGCGCGTTGCCACACGGCCTTTTTAGGTTGTTGAGTTGAAACGGTGGCTTGTAGCGCCGTGAGATTGGGAAATGCAAGGGCAAACAACTTATGAACAGCACAAACGCAACGCAGTTGACCACCCATCGGGCAGACTTGATGTCGCGCCTGGATGCACTGGGCCAATATGACATCGCGGTCATCGGCGGTGGCGCTACTGGCCTGGGCGTGGCACTGGATGCTGCGGTGCGCGGTCTGCGCGTGGTGCTGATCGACTCGCATGACTTCTCCAGCGGAACATCGTCACGTTCGACCAAACTGGTGCATGGGGGGGTGCGTTATCTGGCGCAGGGCAACATTGCGCTGGTCCAGGAGGCTTTGCGCGAGCGCAGATTCGTTCTGGACAATGCCCCGCACCTCGCGCAGCCGCTGGCTTTTGTCATGCCAACTTACCACTGGTGGGGCGTGCCGTTTTACGGTGCAGGGCTCAAAATGTATGACATGCTGGCCGGGCGTGCTGGATTAGGCAAGACAGAACTGCTGGGCCGCCAAAAGACATTGGATTATTTGCCCGCGTTGCGGGAGCAGGGATTGTCAGGTGGGGTCAAGTATTGGGATGGCCAGTTCAACGATGCCCGCCTGGCTCTTGCGTTGGCGCGCACGGCGGCAACGCATGGCGCATTGCTGATCAACTACTGCAAGGCCACTGGACTGCTTTACGAAGATGAAAAGATCGCCGGTGTCAGCTGCGAAGATCAGTTGACCGGCAAGGCGTATCAACTGCGCAGTCGCTGCGTGATTAACGCAACCGGTGTCTGGGTCGATGCGCTGCGACACCAGGATGGACGGGTAGCGCATGCGCACGATGGTCACAAAACGGAGTCCATGGTGGCACCGAGTCAGGGGGTTCACCTGGTTGTTGATCGCGAGTTTCTGGGCTCGGATGTGGCCTTGATGATTCCGAAAACTGCAGATGGTCGCGTCCTGTTTGCCGTGCCTTGGCTGGGAAAAGTGATTTTGGGCACCACAGACACGCCACGCCAGGACCTGGCCCGTGAGCCACTGGCTTTTGATCACGAGATCGAATTCATCCTGCGCGAATCTGCACACTATTTACGTCGTGCGCCGACCTTGGCAGATGTCAAAAGTGTTTGGGTCGGCTTGCGGCCGCTGGTCAAGCCACCGCAAGACGAAGGGGTGTCAACCAAAGCATTCAGCCGGGAGCACACGATTTTGACCAGCCATAGTGGCTTGGTGACTGTGACCGGTGGCAAGTGGACAACGTACCGTGCAATGGCAGAAGATGTGCTGGAAAGATGTGAGCAAGGCGGTCTGGTATCGCCGACTCGCAAAGGGCTGACCAAGGACCTGCGATTGGTCGGCGCGCCTCAAACCTTGCGGCCCATGGCTTCTCTGGCGCTGCCACCAGGTTGGCACTCGTATGGCGACGAGCAGGCATTTATCCAGACGCTGCCCGGTGCAGGAAATGAAATTTGCGCAGGCCTTACCGAGGCGATGGTGCGTTTTGCGGCAAGATATGAGTATGCGCTCAAGGTTGAAGATGTTTTGGCGCGCCGATCAAGGCTATTGTTTCTTGACGCGCGCCTGGCTGGCCGTGTCGCCCCGGCGGTCGGTGAAATTCTTGCACAAGAGACCGGAATCGAACCCCGAAGCGATGACTTTCAGGCGTTGGCGACCCAATATCTTCCAAATTTTCAAAAAAATATTTGAAGAGTGGGCGATTCTCCTGCATAATCTAGGGCTTCGCTTGAAAAAGCGATGAATGTCTGCCCAAAGTAGGCAACATGAGTGGTTCATGTTGCTTTGCGGGCCCAAGACTGACCGGAGCAGGTGTTTGCATTGTGCAAGTCGCCGATAACACCGGCGCGAAGTCCGTTCTGTGCATCAAGGTGCTGGGCGGTTCAAAGCGTCGCTACGCCAGCGTGGGCGACATTATTAAAGTCAGCATCAAAGAGGCTGCGCCGCGTGGTCGCGTCAAAAAAGGCGATGTCTATAGCGCGGTGGTCGTTCGCACTGCCAAGGGCATCCGTCGCAGTGACGGCTCGCTGGTCAAGTTTGATGGCAACGCGGCGGTGTTGCTCAATGCCAAGTTGGAGCCTATTGGCACACGCATTTTTGGACCAGTGACACGCGAGTTGCGCACTGAAAAGTTCATGAAGATCGTGTCTTTGGCCCCAGAAGTTTTGTAAGGACGTTTCATGAACAAGATTCGCAAGGGCGATGATGTGATTGTGCTCACTGGGCGCGACAAGGGTAAACGCGGCAAGGTTGTGCTGCGCAAAGATGACTCACATGTGGTTGTCGAAGGCATCAATCTGGTTAAAAAGCATACCAAGCCAAACCCTATGAAGGGTGAGGCTGGTGGCATCGTTGAAAAGACGATGCCGATTCACCAATCTAATGTGGCGATTTTCAATGCTGCCACTGGTAAGGGTGATCGGGTTGGCATCAAGTTGCAGGCTGACGGCAAGCGCGTTCGCGTTTACAAGTCCAGCGGCGAAGAAATCAAGGTGGCATGACTATGGCTCGTTTGCAAGATATTTACCGCGACAAACTCGCTCCGGAGCTGGTGGCCAAATTTGGTTACAAGTCGCCCATGCAAGTCCCGCGCCTGACCAAAATTACGCTGAACATGGGTGTCAGCGAGGCTGTTGCTGACAAAAAGGTTATGGATCACGCCGTGGCTGATTTGACAAAAATTGCAGGTCAAAAACCTGTGGTGACAATGTCCAAGAAAGCTATTGCTGGCTTCAAGATTCGCGAAAACCAGGCAATTGGCTGCATGGTCACGTTGCGTGGCGCACAGATGTACGAATTTCTGGATCGTTTTGTGACTGTTGCGTTGCCTCGCGTTCGCGATTTTCGCGGCATATCTGGTCGCGCCTTCGACGGTCGTGGCAACTACAACATCGGCGTCAAAGAGCAAATCATTTTCCCTGAAATTGAGTATGACAAGGTGGATGCCTTGCGCGGCCTCAATATCAGCATCACAACAACGGCCAAGACCGACGAAGAGTGCAAAGCACTCCTCACGGGTTTCCGTTTTCCCTTCAAGAACTGAGGTGACCTGTGGCTAAGATGGCTTTGATCGAGCGCGAACTCAAGCGCGACAAACTGGTTGCCAAGTACGCAAAAAAACATGCGGAATTGAAGGCAATTTCTACTGATGCCAAGCGCACAGACGAAGAGCGGGCTGCCGCTCGCCTGGGTTTACAGATGTTGCCACGCAACGCTAACCCGACGCGTCAGCGCAACCGTTGTGCAATTACCGGTCGCCCACGTGGCACTTTTGCGCACTTTGGCTTGGCGCGTGCCAAGATTCGTGAGATGGCGTTCGCCGGCGAAATCCCTGGCATCGTCAAGGCCAGCTGGTAAGCGGCAGGAGACATAGATATGAGTATGAGTGATCCCATCGCCGACCTGTTGACACGCATCCGCAATGCGCAGATGGTTGCCAAAACGACGGTCCGCCTGCCTTCTTCCAAGGTCAAGGTTGCCATTGTTCAGGTGTTGAAAGACGAAGGCTATATTGACGACTTCAAGGTCAACACCGCCAACGGCCTTTCTGAACTGGAAATTGCACTGAAATACTACGCCGGTCGCCCTGTTATCGAGCGTATCGAGCGCGTTAGCCGCCCAGGTTTACGCGTTTACCGTGGCAGCGACGCCATCCCACAAGTTCAAAACGGTCTGGGTGTAGCCATTGTCACAACCCCAAAGGGTGTCATGACCGACCGTAAAGCGCGCGCAACCGGTGTCGGTGGCGAAGTGCTTTGCTATGTCGCTTAACGCGTGACATTCAGGAGAAATAAAACATGTCACGTATTGGAAAATTGCCTGTCGCCATTCCCGCTGGAGTGGATGTATCGCTGGGTGAGCAAACCCTGAGCGTCAAAGGAGCTGGCGGCTTGCTGCTGGTACCCCAAAACAGTCTGGTCAAAGTGACCAATGATGCCGGCAAACTGGTTTTTGCAGCCGCGACCGATTCCCGTGCCGCTGATGCGATGACGGGCACCATGCGCCAGTTGGTGAACAACATGGTGATCGGCGTCACCAAGGGGTTTGAGAAAAAACTGACGCTGATTGGTGTGGGCTACAAGGCGCAAGCCCAAGGTAACAAGCTCAATCTGGCGGTTGGCTATTCGCACCCGGTCAACAAGGAGATGCCCGAAGGCATTGTCGTGACTACGCCGACACCCACTGAAGTGGTGATCAAAGGCGCAGATCGTCAGCGCGTTGGTCAGATTGCTGCAGAAATTCGGGCTATCCGTCCGCCTGAACCTTACAAAGGCAAGGGTATCCGGTATTCGACCGAAAAAGTTGCTATCAAAGAAACCAAGAAGAAATAAGGAGCTGCAACATGTTGAACAAGAAGGAACAACGACTTCGCCGGGCTCGTCAGACACGCATCCGCATTGCAAATCAAGGCGTTGCGCGTTTGACCGTCAATCGAACCAATTTGCACATTTATGCCAGTGTCATTTCTGGCGATGGCGCCAAGGTGTTGGCAACTGCGTCCACAGCCGAAGCAGAAGTTCGCAGCGCGCTCGGTGGTTCGGGCAAAGGCGGTAATGTTGCGGCGGCGCAGATGATTGGCAAACGTGTTGCTGAAAAGGCGAAAGCTGTTGGTGTTGAAAAAGTGGCGTTTGATCGCGCCGGGTTTGCGTACCACGGCCGCGTCAAAGCGCTGGCTGATGCGGCACGTGAAGCTGGCTTGCAGTTCTAAGCAGATCGGAATTAATGATGGCTAAAGTACAAGCAAAAATGCAAGGCAAAGCAGAGGGTCCTGAGGATGGTCTGCGCGAGAAAATGATCGCGATCAACCGAGTGACCAAAGTGGTCAAGGGTGGTCGTATCCTCGGTTTTGCTGCCTTGACCGTCGTCGGTGATGGCGATGGCACAGTGGGTATGGGCAAGGGAAAGTCCAAGGAAGTTCCTGCGGCCGTCCAGAAGGCAATGGAAGAAGCCCGCCGCAACATGACCAAGGTCGCCCTGAAAAACGGGTCCATTCACCATCGCGTGATGGGTCAGCATGGTGCTGCTTCAGTGATGATGGCTCCCGCCCCCAAGGGTACCGGCATTATTGCTGGCGGCCCGATGCGCGCGGTTTTCGAGGTGGTTGGCATTACCGACATCGTTGCCAAGAGCCATGGCTCCAGCAATCCCTACAACATGGTTCGCGCGACGCTTGACGCGTTGTCGCATGCCACAACTCCTTCGGTTGTTGCCGCCAAGCGTGGCAAGACTGTTGAAGAGTTGTTTGCCTGAATGGAGCATCTGCAATGACGACAGAGAAAAAAGTAACGGTTCAGTTGGTGCGCAGTCCTATTGGTTGTGCAGCTTCGCACCGCGCGACAGTTCGTGGTTTGGGCTTGCGAAAAATGCGCAGCACTAGCGAGCTGGTGGATACCCCCGAGGTCCGCGGCATGATTAACAAGATCAGTTATCTGGTCAAGGTGCTTTGAGAGGCTGAAAATGGAACTTAACGGTATTAAACCCGCCGACGGCGCAAAGCACTACAAACGCCGTGTCGGGCGTGGTATTGGTTCAGGGCTGGGCAAGACGGCGGGTCGTGGCCACAAGGGCCAGAAATCGCGTGCTGGCGGCTATCACAAGGTTGGGTTTGAAGGCGGTCAGATGCCAATGCAAAGGCGTCTGCCCAAGCGTGGCTTCAAATCGGCGTTGCTGAAGTTCAATGCTGAGGTCACACTGACGGCCCTTGCGTCACTTGACGTTTCAGATATTGATATTCTGGTGCTCAAGCAAGCTGGCTTGGTGGGTGAGTTGGCCAAGATTGTCAAGGTGATCAAGACCGGTGAGTTGACTCGCGCGATCAAGCTGTCAGGCATCGGCGCAACAGCTGCAGCCAAGCTGGCTATTGAGTCTGCTGGTGGTTCGCTGGCGTAAATATTCACGAGATAAATTCAAGTGGCAACCAGCACAGCAACCGCAGCAAAAGCAGGAAAGTACGGGGACCTTCAGCGGCGCCTCGTCTTTCTGTTGTTGGCGCTTGTCGTCTATCGCGCAGGTGCACATATTCCGGTTCCGGGCATAGACCCCGTGCAACTTCAGCAATTCTTCAAGGGTCAGCAAGGCGGCATCTTGGGCATGTTCAACATGTTCTCAGGCGGTGCATTGTCCAGATTCACTATTTTTGCTCTGGGCATCATGCCCTATATCTCCGCATCGATCATCATGCAATTGATGGGCTATGTGTTGCCGGCATTTGAGCAATTGAAGAAGGAAGGCGAGGCTGGGCGTCGCAAGATCACCCAATACACTCGCTACGGAACGCTAGGTCTTGCGCTGTTTCAGTCGCTTGGAATTGCAGTCGCATTGGAGAGCTCGGCAGGGTTGGTCAATGCACCGGGGTTCGGTTTCCGGATGACGGCTGTTGTCACGCTGACCGCGGGCACTATGTTTTTGATGTGGCTCGGTGAGCAGATCACTGAGCGGGGTTTAGGAAACGGTATTTCGATCTTGATTTTCGCCGGTATCGCTGCCGGGCTGCCAAATGCAATCGGTGGTTTGCTCGAGCTGGTTCGCACTGGTGCGATGAGTATCATTGTTTCGTTGTTCATTATTATTTTGGTTGGTTTGGTTACATACTTTGTGGTCTTTGTGGAGCGGGGCCAGCGGAAAATATTGGTTAACTACGCCAGACGTCAAGTCGGCAATAAGGTTTATGGTGGGCAGTCGTCGCACTTGCCACTGAAACTGAACATGGCCGGTGTAATTCCTCCGATCTTTGCTTCATCGATTATTTTGTTGCCCGCGACTGTCGTCGGATGGTTCAGCGCTGGGGAGTCGATGCGCTGGTTGAAAGATATCGCCGGATCGCTAACGCCTGGTCAACCAATTTATGTGATGCTTTACGCAGCAGCCATCATTTTCTTTTGTTTCTTTTATACCGCGTTGGTATTCAATAGTCGTGAAACTGCAGAGAATCTCAAAAAGAGTGGCGCGTTTGTCCCCGGCATCCGGCCTGGTGACAACACTGCGAAGTACATTGACAAGATTTTGCTGCGACTGACTTTCATTGGTGCCATCTACATCACATTGGTTTGTTTGTTGCCTGAGTTTCTAATATTGAAATACAACGTACCATTTTATTTTGGTGGCACGTCGTTGTTGATCATTGTGGTTGTAACCATGGATTTCATGGCCCAGGTTCAAAATTACCTGATGTCCCAGCAATATGAGTCTTTGCTGAAGAAGGCTAATTTCAAGTCTTCCTGAGAAAGTAAGCAATGGCTAAAGATGATGTTATTCAGATGCAAGGTGAGATTGTCGAAAATCTCCCGAATGCTACTTTCCGAGTTAAATTAGAGAATGGGCACATTGTGCTGGGGCATATTTCTGGAAAAATGCGCATGCATTACATCCGCATACTGCCCGGTGACAAGGTGACTGTCGAGTTGACTCCCTATGATCTGAGTCGGGCCCGAATTGTCTTCCGGGCAAAGTAATCTAAATTTTTTGATTTGTTTAGGAGAATGAAATGAAAGTTTCGGCTTCGGTTAAGAAAATTTGCCGTAACTGCAAAATTATTCGGCGCAAAGGCATTGTTCGCGTGATCTGTACTGATCCGCGTCACAAGCAGCGCCAGGGCTAATTGCAAGAGTTATAGAGGACCAAAATGGCACGTATCGCTGGTATCAATATCCCGCCACAAAAGCATTCCGAGATTGGCCTGACCGCCATTTTTGGTGTCGGCCGCAGCCGCGCCCGCAAAATTTGCGAGGCTTGTGGCATCGACTATTCCAAGAAGATCAAGGACCTGACGGACCTTGAGCTTGAGAAGCTTCGCGACGAAGTTGGCAAGTTCACCATCGAGGGTGATTTGCGGCGTGAGACCACCATGAACATCAAGCGTTTGATGGACATTGGCTGCTATCGCGGTTTTCGCCATCGCCGCGGTCTGCCATTGCGCGGTCAACGCACGCGCACCAATGCGCGTACCCGCAAGGGCCCGCGCAAGGCGGCTGCCTCGTTGAAAAAATAAGTTTAATTGAAGGATCACCATGGCAAAAGCACCAGCCAATAACGCGGCTCAGCGCGTACGCAAGAAGGTACGCAAGAACGTCGCTGACGGTATTGCGCACGTTCACGCATCGTTCAATAACACGATCATCACCATCACTGACCGTCAAGGCAATTCGTTGTCATGGGCGTCGTCAGGGGGGCAGGGGTTCAAGGGATCGCGAAAGTCAACACCTTTTGCTGCGCAGGTCGCATCTGAGGTGGCCGGACGCGCTGCCATCGAGCAGGGAATCAAGAACCTCGATGTTGAAATCAAGGGTCCCGGCCCAGGACGTGAGTCATCGGTCCGTGCATTGGCCGCGTTGGGTATCCGTATCAACATGATTGCTGATGTGACACCGGTTCCGCACAATGGCTGCCGCCCTCAAAAGCGCCGCCGTATTTGATTTTTGCTGTTTTCTTCTTACCAAGCCCACCGCCACGGCTTCATTGTTCGTGGCTCCCGCATGTTTGCGGCAGATGATTAAAAGGATATTCAAGTGGCACGTTATTTAGGCCCCAAGGCCAAGCTATCCCGCCGTGAAGGCACCGACCTCTTTCTCAAGAGCGCACGCCGCTCAATTGGCGACAAAGCCAAGTTTGATTCGAAGCCAGGCCAGCACGGTCGCACTTCTGGCGCGCGTACTTCAGACTTCGGACTGCAACTGCGTGAAAAGCAAAAAGTCAAGCGAATGTATGGCGTGCTTGAAAAGCAGTTTCGCCGCTATTTTGAAGAAGCTGACCGTCGCAAGGGCAACACCGGTGCTAATTTGCTCGGGCTGCTTGAAACTCGTTTGGACAATGTCGTCTATCGCATGGGCTTCGGTTCAACCCGTGCGGAAGCTCGGCAGTTGGTGTCGCACAAGGCGATGCTGGTGAATGGTAAATCGGTCAATATCCCTTCCTACATGGTCAAAGTCGGTGATGTGATTGCCGTGCGCGAAAAGTCCGCAAAACAAAATCGCGTAGCGGAAGCGTTGCAACTGGCACAACAGGTTGGCATGCCTGCTTGGGTCGAAGTCAACGCCGACAAGGTTGAGGGCGTGTTCAAGGCGATTCCTGACCGCGATCAGTTTGCGGCTGATGTTAATGAGTCGCTTATCGTCGAGTTGTACTCGCGCTAATCTGAGCTATTTGCTTAGCAGCAAAGGCCAGTGCGGGCCTTTGTTCTTTTAGTCAGCCTTACCGATGTAACGAGTCGGGGGTATTGAGAGGAAATTTGATGCAAAGTAATTTGTTAAAGCCCAAGACTATTCAGGTCGAGCAGTTGTCTATGAACCGCGCCAAGGTTGTGCTCGAACCGTTTGAACGGGGTTACGGGCATACGCTGGGCAATGCGTTGCGGCGGGTTTTGCTGTCATCGATGCCCGGCTACGCACCCACCGAAGTCACGATTGCTGGTGTGCTGCATGAGTACTCATCCATTGATGGTGTGCATGAGGATGTGGTCAATATTTTGTTGAATCTGAAGGGCGTTGTCTTCAAGCTGCATAACCGCGATGAGGTGACTTTGAGCTTGCGCAAGGACACCGAAGGTGTGGTTTGCGCCGGCGACATTCAGACACCGCATGACGTTGAGATCGTCAATCCTGGGCATGTGATTGCCAATCTGGCCGCTGGTGGCAAGATCGACATGCAGATCAAGGTAGAAAAAGGTCGTGGGTATGTTCCTGGCAATCAACGCCGCCATGGGGACGAGCCTACCAAATCAATTGGGCGAATCGTGCTTGATGCGTCTTTTTCGCCCGTCAAGCGGGTGAGCTACACGGTTGAGAGTGCACGCGTTGAGCAACGCACCGATCTCGACAAGTTGATCGTCGATATCGAGACCAATGGTGCCATCTCAGCAGAGGATGCAGTGCGTGCTTCAGCCAAGATTTTGGTGGAACAGTTGGCTGTGTTTGCGCAGCTAGAGGGGGGTGAGATTGATACCATTGTTTCACCGGTCTCCCGCAGTGGTGCGCAGTTTGATCCGGTGTTGCTACGCCCAGTGGATGAGCTTGAGCTGACCGTTCGGTCCGCCAACTGCCTCAAGGCTGAAAATATTTATTACATTGGCGACCTGATTCAGCGCACCGAAAATGAATTGCTGAAGACACCGAATCTGGGTCGCAAGTCGTTGAATGAAATCAAGGAAGTTTTGGCATCCCGTGGGCTCACCCTCGGAATGAAGCTGGAAAGCTGGCCACCGGCCGCTCTCGAAAAGCGCTGATAGTTAGCGCGCCAGGCAGTACCTGACACGGCTGTCTGATCAATAAACAAAAAGGAACCTACCATGCGTCACGGACACGGACTACGAAAACTCAACCGTACATCATCGCACCGTCTGGCGATGCTTCGCAATATGATGAACTCCCTCATCGCCCATGAAGCCATCAAGACAACGCTGCCAAAGGCCAAGGAGTTGCGCCGCGTCATTGAGCCAATGATCACCTTGGCCAAGGAAGCCACCGTTGCCAATCGCCGCCTGGCGTTTGACCGTCTGCGCGACCGCGACAGCGTTGTCAAATTGTTCAACGACCTCGGCCCACGTTTCAAGGCACGTCCGGGCGGCTATACGCGTATTTTGAAGATGGGCTTCCGCGTTGGCGACAACGCGCCGATGGCACTGGTTGAATTGGTCGATCGCGCCCCAGAATCAGACGTTGCTGCACCTGTAGCTCTTGCGGAATAGGCTATAATCACAAACTTGCCGCGCGATGGAGCAGTCTGGTAGCTCGTTGGGCTCATAACCCAAAGGTCGGAGGTTCAAATCCTTCTCGCGCAACCAATAAAATCAAGCA
>JFJP01038887.1_pt1 | contig 16912 bp, 16 predicted proteins | sample 431651 | NCBI WGS metagenome assembly JFJP01 (sample SAMN02602958, study PRJNA72255) | Microbial mat metagenome, whole genome shotgun sequencing project. | biome: fresh water; feature: sink hole; material: water; isolation source: purple microbial (photo- and chemosynthetic) mats found in... | reverse complement strand
AATTAATTGACAAAATTCCAGGTATAGCCGCCGTATTTTTGGTGCTTGTTTCTATTCTACTTGTTGTTTTAATTTATATAGGTGGCAATGCTGATTCGTTAAGTGATGCAGCAGGTGAAACTTTAACCGTTCCAACATTTACTGATGCTTTATTGTATTGGACTTATTCACTAATTGTATTGGTTCTGTTTATTACTCTTTTGATGAGTATTGTAAATTATATTAAAAACTTCATGGATAGTCCCATAGCTGCTTTAAAATCACTTATACCCATAGTGTTATTTGTGATGATTTTTGTGGTAGCGTGGAGTTTGGGTACAGGTGAAAAAATGTCGATTATTGGGTATGAGGGAAATGGAAACGAAGGCAATTGGGCCCGTTTTACAGATATGGTAATTTATTCTTTATATGCTTTGTTTGCAGCAATAGCTGTAACTATTGTAGGTTCTAAAATTTACGTAGTTTTAAAATAAACACATATTTTAGTTAGAGTAGATATTAAACAAAAATTATAGTTAGAGTGCATATATAGACTACTCTACAATTAAGAATATAATTATGGGAAGAAAAAAAAGAAAAATTAGTGAGATAAATTCGAGTTCGATGGCTGACATCTCGTTTTTATTGTTGATTTTCTTCCTTGTTACTACATCCATGAATGTTAATACGGGTTTGTCTCGACGGTTACCTCCGCCTTTACAACCCAATCAAAAGCCAGAAGATATTGATATTAAAAAAAGAAATATTTTTATTGTTAAGGTCAATAGTTTAAATCAATTAATGGTTCAAGGTCAGGAAATTAATGTTAGACAACTGAGAGAAAAGGCAAAGGAATTTATCCTAAATAAAGCTAATGATCCAAATCTACCAGAAAAGCAAACTGTCAACCTTGAATTTATTGGTGATATAGAAATTACCAAGGATCATGTAATTTCACTTCAAAACGATGTGGATACTCAATATCAAGCCTATATTGAAGTTCAGAATGAATTAGTGGCTGCTTACAACGAACTTAGAAATGAGTTTTCAAAAGAAAAGTTTGGTAAAATGTATTCAGATTTATCTGAAGATAAACAAAAAGTAGTTCAATCTGTTTATCCGCAAAAAATTTCGGAAGCTGAACCAAAAAATTATGGAGGTGTAAAAAATGGCACGAATTAGAAAAGATGAAAAAAGAGAAGCTCCAGCTTTGAGTACTTCTTCATTGCCCGATATTATTTTTATGTTGTTATTTTTCTTTATGGCAGTTACTACAATGAAAGAGGTGACTTATAAAGTGAAAGTAACACCACCTGAAGCAACTGAGCTTCAAAAGTTGGAAAATAAATCTATGGTGAGATATGTGTATGTAGGTAAACCAATAGCCGAATTTAAAAAAGTGTTTGGGTCAGAAACGCGAATACAATTAAGTGATGCTTTTGCCGATATTTCGGAATTAGAACAATATGTTGTTAGCGAAAGAAGTGCAATGAAAGAGGAGGATCAAAATTTATTCACTGTATCAATTAAAGCCGATAAAGACACTCGTATGGGTGTGATAACTGATATAAAACAAGCATTACGAAGGGCTTATGCATTAAAAATTAGTTATGCTGCTCAGCAACGTGTATCCTATTAACTTCTTGATTTTTTTATTGAAAAACCATAAGCCAATGACTTATGGTTTTTTTTATTCCAATATTCTACTGAAGATTGTTTTGCAAAAAAGTAATTGAAAATTCTAACTCACATACTTAATTTTGGTTTTTTATTAGCAGGTCTATTCTATTATTTTATTGTTAAACAAAAAATGAGTATATTTGCACATTAAAAAAAATATTTAGTTTTGCTTTATTAATATTACACATACAATTAATCATTTTACAATATAAACTATGAGTTTAATAAGTGATACCGGAAAATACATTTTGTTAATGAAGCGGGTTTTTGTAATGCCTGATAGATGGAGAATGTTTTTTCGTCAGTTTCCAAAGGAATTAGAAAAACTAGGATTGCAGTCATTACCAATAGTAATAATCATTTCCATTTTTATTGGAGCTATAATGACTATTCAAACAAAGCTAAACACAGAAAATCCAATGTTGCCGAGTTATAGTACCGGATTAGTTACTCGTGATACTTTATTGCTCGAATTCTCCTCTACTATAATGTGCCTTATTTTGGCGGGTAAAGTAGGCTCTAATATCTCTTCGGAAATAGGAACAATGCGTATTACCGAACAAATAGATGCTCTTGAAATTATGGGTGTCAATTCTGCCAATTATTTAATTCTGCCCAAAATAGTAGCATTTGTAGTTATGATGCCTTTTTTGGTTATATTCAGTATGGCAGTAGGGTTAATTGGTGGTTATATGGTGGGAGTGTTTACCGATATAATAACTACCGCCGATTATTTATTGGGGATTCAATATGCTTTTATTCCTTATTATGTTTTTTATTCTATAATAAAATCGTTAGTATTTGCTTTTTTGATCTCGTCGGTGGCTGCTTTTTATGGTTATTATGCTTATGGAGGTGCCCTTGATGTAGGAAAAGCTAGTACTAACGCAGTAGTGAATGGAAGTATATTAATTCTGTTTTTCAACTTGCTGGTTACGAATTTGATGTTAAATTAAATGATTTGTTTTGAAAGAAATTTATTGAAATCTTCTAACTTTCAAACTTTCAAATCTTCAAATTTTCAAACAATATTAAATGATTGAAGTAAAAAATATAGATAAATCCTTTGATGGAAATCATGTATTGAAAAATGTGTCGGCTGTATTTGAAACAGGAAAAACCAATATGATAATTGGCGCAAGTGGTTCGGGTAAAACAGTTTTGATGAAAAGCATAATTGGGTTACACAGAGTCGATAATGGAAGGATAGAGTATGATGGTCGGAATTTACCTGATATGAAAATGAAGGATATTCGATTGCTAAGACGCGAGGTTGGAATGCTTTTTCAAGGTTCTGCACTTTTTGATTCGTTAAGCGTGTTGGAAAATGTAATCTACCCACTCGAAATGTTCGGTGACATGACTAAAGAAGAGATGACAGAAAGAGCCTATTTTTGTTTGAAACATGTCAATCTCGAAGAGAAAGCATTTAAATTGGCACCTTCAGAAATTAGTGGTGGTATGCAAAAGAGAGTAGCAATAGCACGTGCCATAGCTTTAGAACCCAAGTACTTGTTTTGCGATGAACCTAATTCCGGCTTAGATCCGAAAACATCGTTGATAATTGATCAGTTAATTTTTGAATTAACTCATGAGTTGGACATTACTACAATCATAAATTCTCACGATATGAATTCGATAATGGAAATAGGTGAAAATATTTTTTTCTTCGAAAATGGCGAAAAAGCTTGGCAAGGAAATAAAGATGATATATTTCATGTTGATAATAAGTCGCTGAACGATTTCGTTTTTGCGTCGGATTTATACAAAAAAGTAAAAGCAACAAATCAATGAAAATAATTTCTTACAATGTAAATGGGATTCGTGCTGCATTATTAAAGAATTTCACCGAGTGGTTACAAAATGAAAATCCTGATATTCTTTGTTTGCAAGAAACTAAAGCCCAACCCGACCAAATAGATACACGTTTATTTGCAGAAATGGGATATACTTCTTATCTGCATTCTGCCGAAAAGAAAGGATACAGTGGAGTGGCCATTATAACTAAAACTGCCCCCGATAATGTAGTAATTGGTATGGATTTTCCATTATATGATGGCGAAGGGAGGGTTATTCGTGCCGATTTTGGTGATATTACAATTGTATGTGTGTATATTCCTTCAGGATCTTCTGGTGACTTGCGTCAAGCGTTTAAGATGGAATTTTTAAAGGAATTTGCCTTGTATGTTAGCAACCTCATGAAAATCAGACCGAATGTTGTTGTTTGTGGTGATTATAATATCTGTCATAAACCAATTGATATAAATCATCCAGAACGTCAGAACGGTGTCTCAGGGTTTTTGCCAGAAGAGCGTGCATGGCTTGATGAGTATGAAGCATCAGGAATGGTAGATTCGTTCAGAGTTTTCAATCAAAATGCTAATGAGTACAGTTGGTGGAGCTATAGGGGAGGAGCTAGGTTTAGAAATGCTGGTTGGCGAATTGATTATCATTGGGTGAGTGAACCACTACGCACAAGACTGAAATCTGCTGCCATTTTGCAAGATGCCATTCATTCTGATCACTGCCCTGTGATGGTAGAAATTGATTGATAAAACTTTAGCTAATTTTATAAAAGGCTGATTCATACTAATGATTCAGCCTTTTTTTTGTTTTTTTGCTTATCCAAAACTGTCTATCATTTCATTTCAGTAATGCTATTTATCCCATCCCTATTAAAACCGACCCGATACCGCTTAAATTGTTCATCTTCATCATGTTTGTATTGTACTATTATATTCAAGTAATAATTTTTTTTTGCCATTATCTTTTGAGCTTTTTCATTTTCATCTAAAACATAAAGTGGAACTTCAGGATTATCCGTTTTACGCATAAACGATAGAAAGTTGAAGCGTACTATTTCCACCACCCCATCGATATTGTAATTGGTGCTGCGATCCAGTATGCTACGGTCAATCTGTACGGTTTTACGAAAAAGTATAATTTTCTCTTTGGCATACCTATTTTCAGCTTCAATAAGTGGAATTCTATTGCGCACCCTAATAACGTCTTTTGGCACATTCATTTCTTCAATAAAATCGAATGATTCCTTACTAAAACCAATTTCTTTTTCTTTAATGCTAATTGTAGTTTTATTGTCATAATACTTGGCGCTTATTTTTTGTGCGAAATAATACCTCATCAATTCTTTTATCCGATCTTTAAGCATATAACTTACAACCAATGCAACAAAAAGTGGCATAGTGAAATTTCCATATTTGAGTTGAATGGAAAATGCAATTGCAGTTGCAAATACCATTGATAAACCAGCTGCTACACTATAATATACTTGTTCTGCTACTCTGCCATCTCGCTTCTTTTTTGCATTTATAAATAAATCGCTTTCCACATATTTTTTTAATGCTCCAAGCCTAAAAACCAAATCTTTGTTGCAATCTATACTTTCGGGTTGTACCTGTAAATAGTTATTCTCAACTTTATGCTTTTGTTCATCTTCCAACATACTTATTACCAACGGCAAAATTTTGGCATGTAAATCGGTTTCATTTATATGATGAAATTTGTTGATTAACGTAAATAATTCCTTTTCGGTAAGGTTGGTCATAAACTCGTCGCCAAATAAATAGTAATTGAACACCGTTTTATTTACAGTTGGAGTTTTAATTATGCCAGCTAGGTTTCTGTATTTGTATAATATATCAGTTGTTTCCGCTAAAAAAATTTTCACCATCACTTCTTTTTCATCCGCTTTGGCTGCTTTATAGATATACTCAAGTTGGTCGCGAATAGCACTTTTAAAAATTGCAGAAAACATTTTAATTTGATATTCAAATTCTGCTATGTTGCTTTGACTTGGAGTGGTTGCCAAATGTCGCATCGCATTTTCTAGATTTTTTAAGGGAATGCCTTCTCCTGCAGCAATTTCTCTTACTAAAAAAACGGGAGTAATAAGTCGTATGTTTGTGCGAATGTCTTTATAAAAATCGTTGCGAGAGTAGGTTGCTGAATTTACGTCCAAACTATTAGGTACAAACACCCAGGTGTTTAGCATAAATCTATTTACCTTCATTTTTCGTCGGGCTTTGTATGCTATTTTAAATTCAAGCGAAAACTTATCGTGAATTTTTGTGTTAATTGCAATCATGCTGAAGTGTACTTTTTTCTTTTTTTAATTTTGCTCTTATTTAGTAGTTGTAGATGTTTTGCAGCTGTTTGTTTTGAAATTACCATTTACTAAAAGGTTTTTTTATCAACATGGAATTATAGTATTTAATGTTTCCAGTTACCTCTTCACCCACCCAATTGGGTTTTTCAAAGCTATCGTTTTCACTCAACAATTCTATTTCAGCAATTACTAAACCTTGATTGTCGCCATAAAACTCGTCTATTTCATAAATGTAATTACCAATTTTTACTTCATATCGAGTTTTATCAATCACCCCTGGTTCGCAAATTAACAATAGTTCTTCGGCCTCTTCCAATAGAATTTCTTTTTCCCATTCATAACGTGATAAGCCTGAACTATTTGTGCAGCCTTTTACTGTAATATATCCGTTGTTGCCTTTAATGCGGACTCGCACTGTACGCTCGGAAATTGAGCATAAATAACCTTGTTTTATATGTGTTTTCTTAAAAGCTTCTGCTTTGAAATCGTTTGACAATACTAAAAATTTTCGTTCAATTTCTTGTGCCATTTTTCTTTTTTTGAATTTGAAATAAAGTATTTATCTATGTGTTAGTAGTGCTGTGTTAATTTAGAATTTGAAGATTTGAAAATACTGTGCAGCAAAAACTTAACAATACGTCATAAATTACCTAACATAACACTAGTTTGAGTTTAAAGTGTTTTTTTTGAGCTTTAAACAATAGAAAAAATCACTCCTATTTCTATTTGATTACAATAGTAATACATTTTTCGGAGATAAGGGTAATGTTTGTTTCCCTTTTTTTTATTTAGAGCACTAAAAAACCTCAATATCCAATATCCAATTGTAAATGGATTTGAAATACTGAGGCTGTAAAGTATAATTAGGTATTTTATTTTACCCGGATAGTATTGTGTGTTTTTTGTTTTGTTGTTGCAGCACTAAAATTTTCGCAAAGAAAAAATATACCCGAGTCCGCCAGTAGGTATACTTTTTGCCGAAATTATTCCATTATGATATAGAATTGCATTTTTCACAATGGCTAAACCTAAACCAGTACCTCCTGCTTTTCTACTTCTTCCTTGGTCTACCCGATAAAAACGTTCGAAAATTTTGCTTAAATGTTCTTCGCCTACACCAACTCCATTGTCGCTAAAAGAAAAATAGAAAAATAAATCATCTTCGCGATAGCAATTGATTTCAATAGTTAATTTATTGCCCCCGTAATTAAGTGCATTATCAGTTAAGTTACGAAAGATTGAATATATAAGCGATCTATTCCCTTGAATTTGGATGTTTGGGTCTACCTTATTGATAATATCGGTACCTTTTTGTTCAATTTCTAAATTCAAATCGTTGATTACATCCACAATTATTTCGTAAAGTTTACAAGGCTCTTTGTTAAACAATCGTTTTGCTTCATCCATTTTATTGAGCATTGATATGTCTTGTAATAGAGAGCTCAATCGTTGAGCTTGTTGAAACGATCGTTCTATAAAAAAGCGTTGACGCTTTTGGTCTAAATTTGGATTTTCGAGAATACTTTCCATAAATCCTAAAATACTACTTACAGGTGTTCTGAGCTCGTGTGATATGTTTTGTGTTAGGTTGCGTTTTAACTCATTTTCATGCTCTTGTACCGAAATGTCATTTATGGATACTTCAAATGTATTGTCTTGAAATACAACACATTGCACAGAGAATACTTTTCCTCCTTTTTCTATAATTATTTTCTTTCTATTTAGCTCATTAAATAATAAATTTTGATCTATGAAATGATTAATTTCAGCAAATTCGGGTAAAGTGAATATCTGATCTGAGCTTTCAAATTGTTGATCGGTTAGTATATTTGTATATTGTACAAAGTGAGAGTTAGACAGAATTTCTTTTTTGTTTGATGAAAAAATTCCCAGCCCCTCTTGTGAAATTTGAAGGTGGGCAATCAATTTTTCTCGCTCTTTTTTTACTTCCTCTTTTGTACTCAACTGTAATTTATACAGTTTCACAATATTTTTACTTATTTCTCCTAGTTCGTCATTTGGAAATTCAATTTCAGTGTCAGGTAACTCTTCTTTTTCCGCTTTTTTTGTAAAAATGCGAAGTCTATCTATGGATTTCGTAAACTTCCTTGAAATTAGAAATAGTGCCACTACTGATAATAAAAACAAAAGAGCCATGAAATTAAGAAATAACATGTTGGCTTTTAGCATGCTTGCCAAACTAACATTGTAAGGCAATGCGCTTCTTACATATCCATTTGAAAAACGATTAGCTAAATAGTAATAATTAATACCAGTAGTAAATGAGTGTCGAATCGCTTTTCCAGGTTTTGAGGTTGTTGCCAACGCTATTTCTTGTCTGTCTTTATGATTGGCAATTACTGTTCCTTTTTTTACTGATGAATCAAACAAAACAGTACCTACGCTATCAATTACGGTTACACGTAAACTTGTATCAGGAAATAGTTTAACGTAGTTTTCTAATGTGTCCCAATCGGTTTTTTTGTTTTCTAAAAATTTATGAATAGTGAAGTTGTAAGTAGAAAGTTGTTGGTCAAGCTGCTCAGTCCTAAATTCTTTTTCGCGTTGATATTGGAAAAAGCAAATTATACCCAACATCAAAAAAAAGATGCTGAAAAAATAAAAGAAGATGCGTTTATTTAATGTCATGTACTATAAACCTTTATTGTGATTGTATAGATTCAGAGAAACTGAAATCAGAATCCAAACTTGATTAGAAATAAATATAGTTGTAGTCGCAAACAAAATTCTCAAGTTGAATACATCCTGTTTTTTTAGAAAAACTCAAAAAATTTTTATCTCTATCTCATAATAACTATGGGGCTCAAGTAGAAGGTGACCTTGTATCGTGACGGTACAACAAATGTACCTAAAAGAGGATTAGAGGACGGGAGTTTTTTAATTTTCAAAGCAATATCCGTAACCTAGTCGAGTTACAATGTTTTTGCCATAAGGACCAATTTTTTTTCGTAATCTAGTAATATTGACATCAATAGTTCTGTCTAATACTATTACTTCGTCTGTCCATACGCGTGTAAGCATTTCGTCTCTCGAAAAAACACGGTTTTGATTTTCAAGGAAAAGTCTAAGTATTTCAAACTCTTTTTTTGTAAAAGGAATTTCAACACCTTCGAGTTTTACTTTTTTGTTTTCTAATGACATTTCAAGCTTTTCGTATGTTAGGTTCTTTGAAGTTGTTTCAGCAATTGAGCTTAATTTTCCTCTACGTATAACCACTTTTACTCTTGCTAATACCTCTCGGATTGAAAATGGTTTTGAAATATAGTCATCTGCTCCAATATTAAAGCCTGTTAAGCGGTCGGTTTCTGAATCTTTGGCAGTAAGAAAAATAATTGGAATCCCAGCTGTTAAGGTATTTGCTGCCAAAGTACGTGCAAGTTTAAAACCAGACATTTCTCCCATCATTACATCTAGTAATATAAGATTGTATTTAGAAATGTCCTTTTTTAATGCTTCTTCTGCTGAATACGCCACATCTACTGTATAGCCTTCAGTTTCAAGATTGAATTGAAGAATTTCACAAAGATCTTCCTCATCGTCAACTACTAATATACGGGATGAATTCATAATTATAAATTAAGAGTGTTGTGCAATGAAATTTGAAAATTTGAAATGAACTTTGTATTACAAAAATAGTGATGAATTAGTTATAATCTGTTGCTTGGTATTCTTTTTATACAAACTATTTTTTAGGTGCATGTTTCAATACTTTTGCATCAATATAAAAGAATATTTCTTCTGCAATATTGCTACAATGGTCACCAATGCGTTCCATTTTTCGAAATGCAGACATTAAATGCAAGCATTCAAAAGCCCTATCAGGATTTTTTTGAATATAATTGGCAATAATGCGCGGTGCATTATTGTTTATTTCATCTACTTTGTAATCTTCGCTAAAGATAGCCGCTGCAAATTCAGATTTTTCATTTTCGAAAGCGTCTAGCCCTTGCGAAAGCATTTTGTTTACTTGGTCTATCATGCCTCGCAAATTTGTTTCCGAAATTAATTCAGCATCAACAATCATTGTAGGCGTGGCAATTAAAATGCGTGAAATTCCATACGCAAAATCAGCAATTCGCTCCAAGTTAGAATTGATTTTCAGCGCAGCCAATACAAAGCGTAAATCTACTGCCACGGGCTGATAGAGGGCAATTATGTTTTCACAGTTACTATCATTTTTTAATTCATAAGCATCCACCTTTTTTTCGCGCATGGATACTTGCATTGCCAAATCTTTGTCGAAAGTAAGAATTGCATCCCCAGCATTTGCTACTTGCGAAATTACTAATTTCCACATGTCAATTATGTCTTGACGTAAAGTGTCTAATTCTTGTTCTATGTGTCTCATGTTTAATTCTCTAAGGTCGAAGGTCTAAAGTCAAAAGTCCTTATACTTCTATATTTATATGTTTATTTAATTGTCATTTTTAAGGTGTTTAGTCCTGCTATTATATAATAGTAAGGTCTTATAAAGTCCTTATAATTCGATGTTTATGTTTTAATTTAATTGTCATTTTAAGGTCGTTAGTCCTATTATTAATCAAATGTGAAATTAAAAAGTCCTTTGTCCTTAAATCTTTGTCTTTCGACTCTTAAGGAATCAACCAAACCTACCTGTAATGTAGTTTTGGGTTGAAATTTGCGTAGGATTAGTGAAGATTTTCGTTGTGTCATCAAATTCCACCATTTCGCCCAAATAAAAATAGGCTGTTTTATCACTAACGCGCGATGCCTGTTGCATATTGTGAGTTACAATAATTATGGTGTAATCTTTTTTTAATTCGTAAATTAGCTCTTCAATTTTGGCAGTAGAAATTGGGTCAAGTGCCGATGCTGGTTCGTCCATTAATACTACTTTGGGCGAAATAGCCAATGCGCGGGCAATGCATAAACGTTGTTGCTGTCCGCCAGAAAGTGCAAATGCCGATTTTTTCAATTTGTCTTTCACTTCGTCCCACAATGCTGCCGATTTGATAGATTCAATAACTCGCTCCTCAATAAATGTTTTATCGTTAATACCATTTACTCTGAGGCCATAAGCCACGTTCTCGAAAATACTTTTTGGAAATGGATTTGGTTTTTGAAAAACCATACCCACTTTTTTTCGCAATTCGTCCACTCTCACATTGGGAGCATATATGTTTTCGCCCTCTACCAGTACGGTTCCTGTCATTCTGGTTCCGTCTATCAAGTCATTCATTCTGTTGAGCAATCGCAAAAAAGTGGATTTCCCACAACCCGATGGGCCGATAAGTGCAACTACTTTGTTTTGTTCTACTTCTAAATTGATGTTTTTAAGCGCATGAAAATCGCTATAGTAAAAATCTACATTCTTTGCGTCTATTGTAAGCATATAATTTTGTCTAATGTCAAAAGTCTAATGTCAAATGTCGTTTATACCTTGAACTTAGTTCTTCAACTGTTATAACTGATTTTTCTAAAATTTACTATTTAAAGTCCTTTGTCTTTCAACTAATTTCTATATTTTGACTTTCTTGGCGAAGTAATTTCTTAATATGGTAGCAAGAATATTTACAAAAAACACTATTGCTATTAGCACCAAAGCTGTTCCATAAGCAATTTGGCGTGACGCTTCTACGTCTGTACCGCTAGTTGTAATTACATATAAGTGATACGGTAAGGCCATTACTTGGTCGAATATACTAGTTGGAAGTAGTGGTAAAAAATATGCAGCCACTGTAAATAGGATAGGAGCCGTTTCGCCCGAAACCCTTCCTATTGAAAGAATTAAGCCTGTAATAATATTGGGGAAAGCCATTGGCATTACTACTTTCCAAATTGTTTGAAGTTTTGTAGCCCCTAATGCCAAGCTACCCTCACGGTACGAAAAATCAATAGCTTTGAGTGACTCCTCGGTAGTACGAATCACCAAAGGAAGTGACAATAGTCCTAATGTGAGTGACCCTGCCAAAATAGAATCACCAAATTCCATCGTATTTACAAATAATGACATACCAAAAAGTCCAAATACAACCGATGGTACTCCACTTAAATTATTAGTCATTATACGAATAAAAGTTGCAATCTTGCTGCCTGATGCATATTCGTTCATGTAAATGCCTGAAAGAATACCAATTGGAAAACTAAAAAGACTACTTCCTATTACCAGATAAAATGTACCCACAATGGCTGGATAAATTCCACCTTTTGTCATTCCTTCTTCTGGGCTTTTTGTTAAAAAATCCCAGCTGATAGCTCCAATTCCTCTATAGATTATAAAAAACAATATTGCAATCAGTATTAATACAACTGAATAGCTCATTAGTTTAAATATTGTAAAAGCTACTGCTTGAGATATGCGCTTCGAAGAGAAGGAAGATGAGCCCTTAGAGTCTCCCGATACTGTGGGGATAGATTCCGAGGTGCTAAAATTAGTATTGGGTTCTATATTTCCTTTTTTGTTTTTCATAATTTTTTACTATCTTATTTTAAATCTTTAAAATAAAAAATGCTATTATTTCTTTTTTATGTGGGGTTTGTGAGACTCTCAATACTTCTTTTTACCAATAAATTCTATACTAATACTAATTACCATTGTAATTAGAAAAAGGATGGAGCCCAATGCGAATAATGCTTGATAATGTCCACTTCCTACTGATGCCTCTCCAAGTTCGGCGGCAATGGTAGCTGGTATTGTGCGTACAGGCTCTAGGAGTGTGTGAGGAATTACAGCAGCATTTCCGGTAACCATAAGTACTGCCATGGTTTCGCCAATGGCGCGTCCAATTCCTAATACGGCTGCAGAAGTGATTCCTGATTTTGAGTAAGGAATTATTACCTTGTAAATGGTTTGCCATTGAGTGGCTCCCAAGGCTAAACTTGCTTCTTTCATTGCACGTGGTACTGTACGCATTGCATCTTCGGCCACTGTAATGATGGTGGGTAATGCCATTATACCCAATACAATACTACCAGCTAATGCCGTTTCTCCCACAGGTAACTTAAATAATTCTTGTAATAATGGTACAATTACTACCAAGCCAAAAAAACCGTATACTACAGATGGAATACCTGCAAGCAGCTCGATAAGAGGCTTAAGAATGTTGCGAACACGCATGGACGCAATTTCGGCTAAATATACTGACACTGCAATGCCAAATGGCAATGATAGGAGTATGGCGCCCAGGCTCACCCATATTGTACCTAAAAGTAAGGGTAATAATCCATATTGGGCAGATGGGCTTGCTGTTGGGTACCATTCATTTCCACCAAAGAAGTCGCCAGGATGAATGGTTTCTTTGCTCAATAATATGCCATCGAAATGCTCTGCTATATATTGTTTGGGCAAAAATAGAATAATTCCGGGATGTTTTGATGTAAGTTCACTTGCTTTTACAGCGATGTTTTCAAATTCAGCACCTAGTTCCTCTTCTGTATAATAATTGGTTAAGTCGCTCAACCGAACCAGCTCAATAGGTTCTTCTTTGCCACCTATTTCGTCCCAATTAGTTATTTCAGAATCAAAAATCTGTTTTATTTGATACGCGTCAAGTTTCTTAACAGGGTTTGATTTGTTTACGGCTAACACATAGCCATCTTCAATTACTGGACTATTAAATAGCCCTGCTGCTTCTTTGAATAGAAAAATAACTATTAATAAGATAGTTATGCTGGTTACACTTCCGCTTATCAATAATGCACCTTCTACTAATTTTTCGAGGAATCGTTTCACGTTGAATAATGGTTTAATAAAAACGCTGCAAAGTAATGAAATAGATATTAAAGCGAAATGAAGAAGATGTTACAATCGTGTTACGATTTATTTTGAGAGGTGTTTTATTTATGTGTATGACTCGGTTTTTATTTAATTCATCTTGTATGTTATTGGTATAACAAAACAAATGAAATCAATTGTTTTCAATGTGTGTTTTTATGTGTAATACATTGATAGATAGAGATTATTTTGATTTTTACTTAGAGTGAATTTCAAAATGGTCTGGTCCCCAATTTAAGTGAATCATTGGCTGCATGAATCACCAATTAATAAATATGTCCTTTTTATTTTACACCAAAAAACAAGAGAAAATAATATCTAATTACACGATTACTTTTGTGGTTCAAGAGAATAATTCTTACTAAGTGAGAATTTTGCATTTTTTGCGGGGGGTTAGAGCAAAATTGATTCGTTACAGCAATTCAAATCCATATCCCTCACTTTTCCAATACTCTATTGCCACAGGCAAAACCTGAAGTACATTATTTTTTGCTTTTAAAGAATCATGAAAAACCACTATCGATCCATTTCGTGTGTGTTTTTTTATTGTTTTAAGTATTGTTTTAGCCGATAATTTATGGTTGTAATCGTGGGTTATCAAGTCCCACATTATAATTTGGTAATCCTGTAGTAAAGTATTTTTTTGCTTGAAAGTGATTTGCCCGTGAGGTGGACGAAAAAGCTTGCTGTCAATTAACAGGGCTGCTTTTTTAGTGTTCTCCACATACTTTTCTAAAGAAACATCAAATCCTTTGAGATGGTTATAGGTGTGATTTCCAGTTTGGTGACCAAGTTTTAAAATTTTTTCGTAGGTTTCGGGGTGTTTTTTTACATTTTCGCCTACCGAAAAAAAAGTTGCTTTCACATTATATTTATCCAATATATCCAACACAAATGGTGTAACTTCAGGCACTGGACCATCGTCGAAAGTGAGATAAATCACTTTCTTCGATGGGTCTTTGCGCCAAATTACATTTCGCCACAAGGGGCGCAGAAATTTTGGAAATTGAATGTTCATTTTACATTTGTACTCTTTTGGAGTATTCCATAAACGTGGGTAAGAATTTGTCGGTTATGGATTTTTGTTTTGCATCGTTGCTGATTTTCAATACTTGATTTAGTACTGCCATATTATGTCCAATACGATTACTTACGCTGTTGCGTCTTTCTGTATTTAAACTCATATAATAATTTAAATTTTCAATACAATCTTTACCCACGGCATCCAATATCGCATTCCCTTTTGCTAGTTCGCCTACTTTGTAATACTGTTCGGCAAGCATTGTGGAGGTATAATCATGACGTACCGTATTGCCAGGTATTACTTTGTTGCAATAATCGAGTGCTTTTTTTGCCTTTACTTTTTCACCTTTTTTTATCAATTCTCCAATTAAATACGAGAACATCATCCTATGTGTACGGCACATGCGCAATATGTTTTCGTCCAAATATACTTTTGGATTCTCTACACCACCATATCTGAATTTTGTCATCATATTAGTGTACATCTCGTCTGTGTTTACGCCTTGTCCTTGCCCTTTTACACCTATTGGCATTATTTGGTAAGCCATTCCAGTAAGTTCAAAATGATCATTTAATCCCAGGTAATAATCATCGCCCACAGTTACTGCAAAGTAAATTGGGCGTTCCCAATTATTTGTTTTAAGCATTTCAATAATCATCAATTCGCTTTTGGTCAATCTTCTGTCACATTGGTAAAGTACCTGTTTTAATTACTTGCTGTGCGTCTATTGGCAAATATAAATGATTGGTTGGAATAAATGATTCGCCATCTCTTTTTGTTTGAGGATCGTTGCTTAATACAAACTCAAAAGCCGATTTTACATCCAACTGTGGAATCATCGAATCTACCCACATCACTTCATTTTTGCCGGCTGCAAAATCTTTTGCCTCCCACGAAATGGGTAGTGGTGCCGATTTGTATGCCCCACGTTTCATTTGGCTTATATACCAGTCTGTTTGCAAGTAGCTAAGGTTACACACACGCACATCGGTACGGTTTCCTTCTACTTCCTGATTGTACCAAAGTGGGAAAGTATCGTTGTCGCCGTTCGAAAATATAATAGCGTTAGGTTTACAAGAAGCCAGATAATTGCCCCCAAAATCGCGAGCGGTATAACGATTGCTTCGGTCATGATCATCCCAATTTTCAGATGCCATCAAAGCTGGTACTCCCAAACAGCAAACTGTTACCAGAATGGCACTTACGGTGGGTGGCAAGTATTTATCGAAGAATTTTATGATGGCCAGTACGCCTAGCCCAATCCAGATACTGAATGCGTAGAACGAACCCGAGTAAGCATAATCACGCTCACGAGGTTGATAAGGAGTTTGATTCAGGTAAATTACGATGGCAATACCTGTGAGTAGGAATAATAAACCAGTAATCCAAAATGCTTGAACACCTTTTTTATCTCCATATATCAAAAATATTAAACCTAAGATTCCTAATATCAATGGTAACATAAAATATGCATTTCTACCTTTGTTTTCTTTTAGCTCCGAAGGTAGTTTGGTTTGATCGCCAAGCATCAATTCATCAATAAAATTGATACCTGTAATCCAATTTCCACGGTCTATCTCACCATAACTTTGTATGTCGTTTTGGCGACCACTAAAGTTCCACAAAAAATATCGCCAATACATAAAGTTCAATTGGTAGGAGAAAAAGAATTTCATATTCTCGCCAAAAGTTGGTTTGACATCGCTTTTGTTCTGACCACAATATTCATAATTTATGGTTTCTCCCACTACATTACCCCAACTTTTATAGGCTTCTATATGACTTGGAGTTGAGCTATACATACGTGGAAAGAACATATCAAACCGTTCGTCCATCACATAGTCTGTTTTGTATCCAGTAATTACATATTCGTCTTTTTCGGATGGTGATGATTTAGCTTTTGGACTATATGAGGCGGCACCTTGTTTTTGTTCCGGCACACACATATTGCCTTCGATGCGCAGTTTTACGGGTGCATTGTACGAAGATCCCATCAATAACGGACGGTCGCCATATTGTTCACGGTTCAAATAATATTTCAACGAAAACACATTGTCGGGAGAGTTTTGATCCATTGGCGGTTTGGCTGCCGAACGGATAACGATTGTAGCGTAAGAAGAATATCCAATCAACAATACCGTTACCATGAGCAAAATAGTATTTATCCAACGTGCATCAATTTTTTCTCTTTTCCAATAAAAGAAACCAGCCATGGCCGCAATAATAACTATACCAGCTAAAATATGTGCTCCAAAAAATGGAATGCCAACTATCGATATGCCCAAAATAAACGAAATAGCCATTCGCAATTGGCTTTTATTTACATACGATTCGTAAATTCCCCAAG
>JFJP01041657.1_pt1 | contig 16913 bp, 13 predicted proteins | sample 431651 | NCBI WGS metagenome assembly JFJP01 (sample SAMN02602958, study PRJNA72255) | Microbial mat metagenome, whole genome shotgun sequencing project. | biome: fresh water; feature: sink hole; material: water; isolation source: purple microbial (photo- and chemosynthetic) mats found in... | reverse complement strand
CAATCTTGCTCCAAAATTTTCTCGGCTCACGAACCGATTTGTTGTAATGTTTGAAGTATTGTTCTAAATTTTCAATTTTGTAGTAACTCATAACGATTCAATTTTATTTTAATTCTTATTTTTTATTATATACCCCTATTTCATATTTTTTTAAAACTTCAACAATTTCATCTACAATGGTTACGTCATCAATTGTGGAAGGAATTTGAAAATTTTCGCCATCGGCAATGCTTCTCATTAGTTTTCGCAATATTTTTCCCGAACGTGTTTTTGGCAAACGTTCTACAATGACTACATTTCGTAACGATGCCACTGCACCAATTTGCTGACGAACTAATTTTATAATTTCTTGTTCTAATTGGAAATGTTCTATCTCTTCTCCTGACTTGGTAACAACCAATGCTAATGGCGTTTGACCTTTTAAATCATCATTAATTCCAATAACCGCACATTCGGCAATAGCATGGTGTGTAGCAACAATTTCTTCCATTTCGGCTGTCGAAAGCCGATGGCCTGCTACATTAATAACATCATCTACTCTTCCAGTGATGTAAATATAGTCATCTTCATCTTTATATCCGCCATCGCCAGAAAAATAATATCCTGGAAATTTGTTCAAATATCCGGCTTGAAACCTTGGATTATCATTCCACAAATCGAGTAAAGTTCCTGGTGGCAAAGGTAATTTGACTACCACATACCCTTCTTCTTTGGCTGCTAATTCGGTTCCGTTTTCACTGAATATTTTAATATCATATCCACAAACGGCTTTCCCGACCGAACCAGGTTTTATTATTGCTTTCTCTATTCCAATCATATTGGCGACCATTGGCCATCCAGATTCTGTTTGCCACCAATGATCAATGGCTGGCACGGGAATATGATCTAAATACCATTCGAGTGTGGCAACATCACATCGTTCTCCGGCTAAAAATTGTGTTTTTAATGAACTCAAATCATATTGTTTGATGAATTCGCCGTTAGGATCTTCTTTTTTTATGGCTCTAATAGCGGTTGGTGCAGTAAACATTATATTTACTTTATGTTCCTCAATAATTCTCCAAAATGTACTGGCATCGGGAGTTTTGATGGGTTTGCCTTCGAAAATAATGGTAGCATTGCGATTGATTAATGGCCCGTACACAATATAACTATGGCCTACAACCCAACCTACATCAGATGCTGCCCAAAAAACCTCATCTTCTTTTGCACCATAAATATACTGCATCGAAAATTTAAGAGCTGTGGCATAACCTCCTGTGTCTCTAACGATTCCTTTTGGTTTCCCGGTAGTTCCCGAGGTATATAAAACATACAATGGATGTGTTGCATTTACTGAAACACATGGTGCTTCTTCTGAACCGTAAATCAAGGCATCGTAGTCAACATCATATTTTTTGAATGGTACTCTAGCCCCAAGTTTTCTGTTAAAAACGATTACTTTTTTTGGTTTGTGAGTAGCCAATTCAATAGCTTCATCTACTAAGGGTTTGTAGGCAATCAATCGGTCTATTTCAATTCCTGAAGAGGCGGTAAGGATTACTCTGGGTTTGCAATCATCAATTCTGATGGCCAATTCATGCGGAGCAAAACCTCCAAAAACTACAGAATGTGTAACACCAATTCTGGCACAAGCCAGCATGGCAAAAGCGGCTTGAGGAATCATTGGCATATAAATTACAGCTCGATCTCCTTTTTTTAAACCCAAGGATTGCATACCTCCGGCGAGTTTTGCAACTTCGGTTTTTACTTCCGAAAAAGAATATTTTTTTACGTTTTGTGTTACTGGCGAATCATAAATCAATGCCGTTTTGTCGCCAAATCCGTCTTGGATATGTTTGTCTAAGGTCAGATAACAAATGTTCAATTCGCCATCTTTATACCAAATCGGATAGCCATTTTCGTCTTCAGACAAAATGATTTCTGGTTTGTTGTACCAGTCAATTGCATTGGCCTGTTGTGCCCAGAATTCTTCGGGTTGATGAATGCTTTTTGTATATATTTCTTTATAGTTCATTTTTTTTTAGCTTAAAATTATTGTATTAATTCGTTTACTTGCTCGACTAATTTTTTTACAGAAAAGGGCTTGACGACATATAAATTAGCGCCTAGTGCAAGTCCTTTTTCGATGTCTTTCTCTTTGTTTTTTGCCGAGAGGAAAATGACTTTACAATGCTTGAGTCGTTCTTCTTTTTTTATTTGTTCCAATGTTGCAAAACCATCTACCATTGGCATCATAATATCAAGAATGATGATATCCGGAAGCTGAACTTTCAAAATATCCAATGCTTCCTGACCATCTCGAGCAATAAACACTTCGAAATTGTTCTTTTTGAAAGTATATTCAAGTGTCATTACAATGTTGGGCTCGTCATCTACAATTAATATCCTTTTCATTTTTGTCCGTTTTCAGTTGTGTTATAATTGGGTAATGTGAAGATAAAGCTTACTCCCTTTTTGGGATCGTTTTCTACCCAAATTCTTCCTTTGTGATGTTCTATAATTTGCTTGCAAATGGCCAATCCCAAACCGCTTCCTATGGGTTTTTTTACATTCTGATTTCGCGATTGATAGAATTTATCAAAAATAATTTCAAAATCTTCTTCCTTGATTCCTTTGCCATTATTGTAAATTCGGACTTCGATATTTTCCTGATTGTCTTGGATAGTAATAACAATTTTGCTTTCATTTTCCGAACAAAATTTAATAGCATTAGACACTAAATTATGGACGACCTGAATGATGCGCTCTTCATCATAAAATGCCTTTATTTCATGATTTGCCTCTTGAAATTCGACTTCAATCTTTCTGTTTTTGATTAATTGCGACAATGAATCTAAAGTTTTTACAATGGTCTTGGAAATATTATTTTTAGAGAGATAAATTTTTTGTTTTCCGGTTTCAAATTTTTCTAAATCCAGAATTTTGTCAATCAATCGATTCAATCGATCGGATTCTGAAATGATATTTTGCAAAAACTGTTTTCTTACTTCGTCGGGAATGTCATCTTCATCGTGCAGAATTTCGCTTGCGGCACGAATGGCGGTAATTGGCGTTCTCAATTCGTGGGTAACGGTATCTAGGAATTCGTCTTTTTGTATGTCTTTATTAACAAGTTCCTCATTGGCATTTTTTAACTGTTTGGTTATTTTTTGTAATTCGGTGGATGTTTCAGTAAGTTTCTTATTTACAATAATGTTTTCTTTGGATTCTTCCAGAATGTGCAACACTTCGGTCAAGCTGATTTTGTCTTCTTTTATTACACTTGAAATCAATATTTTGGCGGAAGCCGTACCAATATGTCCGGTCAATAAATTTTCGGCAAATTTGATAAATCGTGCATCGGCAGTAGTCTCTTTTTTGTCGATGTTGTATTTTAAATTAAAAATGGTTAGTGCCCTCATGGTTCTTTCTTCGCCAAGAAAACGTTTCAACACTTTTTGAATATCCGAGATGTAAGCCGTTCCTTTCCATACAAAAGCATCTTCATGATTGGTGATGTATTTGTCAATGTCCACAAACATTTCGGCATAATTGCGTTCTCTATAATTTCCTTTGAAACTCACCGAAATAAACATATAACAAAAGAGGTTAAAAAACAAACTCCAGAAAACCGCCTGCGGAATGGGGTCTAAATAATCTAAACCAAAAAGCTGAAATGGTTTTAGCAATTCGATTCCCCAAGGCCCATCTTGAACGAATGAATTTGAAGACTTGGTAATTCCAAGGGCATACGGCAACAAAAGTGTGTAAAAGCATATTAAAAAACCAATAATCATTCCGAATACAGCTCCTTTTTTAGAACCTCTTCTCCAGAATAAGGCACCAAAAAAGGCAGGTGCTAATTGGGCAATAACCACAAAGGAAACCAGACCGATGGAAACCAATGAATAGCTCAAAATGAAAATTCGGTATATCGCATAAGCCAAAATGATAAGAGAAAAAATTCCTATTTTTCGACTGTTTACAATTCTTTGGCTGTTTTTTTCTTGAGAAGTATTTTCTAGTGAACCAATGAATCCATAAGGAATCAACAAATTGTTACTCAACATCGTTGCTAAGGCAATTGACGAAACGATAATCATAGATATGGCTGCCGAAAAACCCCCAAGAAACACTAAAACGGTTAGGAAATTATTGTCGAAATATTGTGGAATCAATAACGAATAAGTGTCCGAATTAAGTCCTTTTCCTTCAAAAAGAATGTTTCCTCCCCAAGCTATTGGAAAAACAAAAATATTGAACAGCAATAAATACAAGGGGAACAACCATATAGCAGTTTTGACATGTGCTTCTTTATTGTTTTCCACGATTGCAGTATGAAATTGTCTTGGTAAAAGAAAAATGGCAAACATAGATAAAACACAAAGGAAAAACCAATTGATTCCGCTTGTAACATCGCGTATGGAATTCTTTTTGTCGAAATTTTCAAGTACAGAAGCTTTGGTATAAATATCGCCAAAACCATCGTAAACAAAGTAGGTCACATAAACCCCAATAATAATGAAGAATACTAATTTTAGAATCGATTCCATAGCCACCGCCGTTACTATTCCTCTTCTTTTTTCGGAAGCATCTACATAGCGTGTGCCGTAATAAGAAGCAAATAATGCCAATGCAAGACATACATAAGTAGTGGTGTCGGTAAAAATATTGGAACTGGATTGGGTTTTTGTGACGATGTGAAACGTGTCTGAAATAGATTTCAACTGTAACGAAATGTAAGGAAGAATACCAAAAACACAAATCACCGTGACTAAAGCTCCCAGAAATCTACTGTTTCCGTATCGTAATGAAATAAAATCGGCAATACTCGAAATTTTGTTCACTCTTGAAATTCGGATAATTTTTTTGAGGATAATCATCCAAGTGGGTATGATTATTATAGGACCAACATACATTGGCAAATAGCTTAAACCTGAATTAGCGGCCAATCCGATGCTTCCGTAATAAGTCCACGCAGTACAATAAACCGCCAATGAAAACGAATAGATGTATGGATTGTTAGTCCATTTTGAATGGCTCCTTTTTTCTGCCCAGTACGCTATATAAAAAAGAAGAGATAAGTAAACTCCTAAAATCAATAAAAGACCAATGCTACTCATAATATCTTTTGATGATCAAATAGGTAACAGCAATGGATAATAGCCAAACCGAGAAAATGTAAATGTATATGACAGGAAAACCAAAAAGCGGTTTGGAACTGTCAAATAAAAGTAAAAGAGGTATATTCAACGCGAATAACATCAGCATTGAAAGAATAATCAACTTTTGTTCATGTCTCTTTTTCATAATCCTAAAAATACGCAATCTCTTCATTAAAATGAAGAGATTGCTATTTTTTATTTTAAGCTAACTATTTGTGTTTGGTCTCGTCGTACTCACCCATTAAGGCATAATACCCAAAAGTTCCTAATCCTATCACGATTAATGGTGTTAGTACAAAAAGGATGATAATTCCAAATACTAAGTCTTCTTGTTTTCCGGATGCAAATTTTGGTAGTCCAAATTCGAAGATGCAAAAATAGGCAGCAGCAATTGATAATGCTATCCAAATCATTCCTAAAGCTCTTTTTAATTGATTCATGTTATGTGTTTTTAGACGTGAATATTTTTATTATTATTTTTGATGTAAACCATTCCAACGACAAAACAAACCGATGCAATAATTATGGGATACCAGAGTCCTTCGAGATAGAACTCTGCATCGCCAGCATCTTTGCCATTCATTACCAGATAAGTAGAAATGGCAGGAAGCAATCCGCCAAAAATTCCATTTCCGATGTGATAAGGTAATGACATAGATGTGTATCTAATTCTCACTGGGAACATTTCTACCAAGAATGCTGCAATTGGTCCGTAAACCATAGTTACAAATATCACTTGAATGAATACTAGTAAAACTAATATCCATCGATCGGTATTGTTAATATTGATAGTGGTTTTGACTTCGGTTTTTGCTTTACCATCGACCATCACAGCTTTTCCGTTTTCTAAAGAAACTGTTTTTACTTCAAGAAATGTGGTTCCGTCGCTATATTCTTTGTTTGTGGTATAGATAGAATCTAGGGTTTGTTTTTTGTTCTCTTTTGTTTCGGCTAGAATTTTTGTTTTTGCAACAATTTCTGTTTTGTTTTTTACCGAAGTAGTTTCATACATGGTTTTGTAAATAGGTCTGTAAAGAAAAATGGCTAATAACATTCCGCCCATCATAATGAATTTTCTTCCCACCTTGTCACTCAACCATCCAAAAAGAATAAAAAATGGCGTTCCAAGAACTAAAGCAATCCCTAGTAAAGTATCTACTTGTGAGGAATCTATTGACATTACGGTTTTCATAAAACTCATCGCATAGAATTGTCCTGTGTACCAAACCACCCCTTGACCCATAGTAGCTCCGAATAAAGCCAACAATACAAATTTGTAATTGTAACGATTTCCGAAACTTTCTTTCAAAGGGTTTTTACTTGTGGTGCCATCGCTTTTAGCTTTGGCAAAAACAGGAGATTCTTCCATGTTTTTTCTAATCATATATGATATAACAACCATTACGATAGAAACCCAAAATGGAACCCTCCATCCCCAAAGATCAAATTGTTCAGGAGTCAATAGATTTCTAGTGGCTAAAATTACCATCAACGAAATGAATAAACCTACTGTGGCAGTGGTTTGAATCCAAGAAGTCCAATAGCCTCTTTCTCCAACAGGTGCATGTTCAGCCACATAAGTTGCAGCTCCTCCATATTCGCCACCAAGAGCAAGTCCCTGAAGCATTCTTAAAATTAATACTAATACAGGTGCCATAAACCCAATGGTTTCATAACTTGGAATACACCCAATCAAAAACGTGGCGCCACCCATCAAGAGTAAGGTAACCATAAAGGTATATTTTCTTCCTATTAAATCTCCAAGTCTTCCGAAGAAAAGTGCCCCAAACGGACGAACAACGAATCCTACCGCAAAGGTTGCCAAAGTTGCTAAAAATGCGGCCGTTGGATTATCGGCTGGAAAAAATTTTGTTGAAATTACAACGGCTAAACTTCCGAAGATGTAGAAGTCATACCATTCAATCATTGTACCCATTGAGGATGCGGAAATCACTTTCCAAATTCCTTTTGTTGATTTTTTAGTCATAAAATTAATTGTTATTGGTTTATAAATAGATTTGTAATTGTACTATAAATTCTCCTTTAGATTCAGAGATAGTAGATGGGGTTGTGTAAACTGGTCTTGTTGAATATTGTGCTGTAATCTTGGCATGTTGACCGTCCAATAAAAAGTTAGTTCCAAGATCAAATTGGGTACTGGATTTGTCTAAAGCATCAAAATTTTTATAGGTAAAAGCGCCAAAAGGTTGTATCCGAACTTTAGGTTTGGCTGCTTTGTTAGGTAATAAAATTCCCGCTTGGGTGTACCAGATATTCCCCGATCCGATAATTGCTTGTGCATTTCCTGGTCCAGCCAAAGCCCTACTTCCAGTGAAGTTTGGGTCGCTTGAACCAAGATTCATAATCCCCACATTACGCAAATAATTTGGGCCAAAATCGTAATCATAGAAAACACTGTATCCAGTTACAGCCATTTTTTTTTCTTTTTTTCCAACAGGCAAATCAAGAAAAACATCTGCAGCAAAAAGACTAATATCGTGTTTTTTAATCACATTATTAACCGAAGTTCTTGTGGCTTCTGGAGCCGTGTAAAAACCTGCACCAATATTGAAAACTTTTTTAGTGCCTAAATAACTTCCTACTTTATAAGGTAATAAATTAGCCTCTTGATCTAAAAATTGATATTCAAAATATCCGGCTTTAGACCATTTTGTGTTTCCGCTATTATCAACTGCTACGGCATTATCTACTGAAGTCACATTGACAGGGACTAAATTAGTAGCGAATGGTTTGTTGTAACTCAAACGGTATTCAAATTTTCCATATTTTCCTTTGGCAAACATACCAATTTGTCTAGCAAACTGATCTGAATTTTCAATTAATGGCCAGTTGAAGATTGGTGCATCAATGGTTAAAAAATTCAATGTAGAAGCCATTGTTTCTCTTGATAGCCCCATGTAATAATGCAATCCTCCACCTAAAGATATACTAAATTTATTGTCTTTCTCTGGCAAAACTACTGCGTATTCATTCCATGCATCATGAAAAAATAAACCCGCTTTTTTTCCAGCACCATAACCCCCAGTACCAGAGGTTCCTGCTGCGCCACCATTAGTAAATGTTTGGTTGTTGATACCAAAGTGTGTTACAATCATAAATCTTTTAGATAATTGTGAATAGGCAAGAAAACGCAAACGTCGGTTGGAAATGTCGGTTCCAGAAGTAGCTGCTTCATTCCCAATCATTGTTCCGGGGTTCATTTCGCTCGAGCGAAACCATATTTGATTCCAAACAATTAACCGCATGTATTTTGAACCTTCTTCGTTCAAATTAAATTTCATTCCGCTGCCATAATCTGTAGAGCCTTGCGAAAAACCTTTTAGAGACAGTAATAATACTGCCAATATAAATAATGTTTTTTTCATAAATAAACTTTTGGTTAATAAATAGTTTGATTTTAACAGTGCCAAAGTCTAAATTATTATTTAATAAAAAAATATTGATATATATATTTGTAAAGTGATATAGTTAATCCTTGAATCGTTCCCATTTTATCAACATAAACTTGTCCCCAAGCTCGGTTATAATCATCCCGGCTCCTGAAAGTAATTCTTTGTTTTTAATGTATTCAACTAGTTCTAAATGGTTAATAATCTTATAAGTGGGATGATAATTGGCTTGTGATGGTTTCTTGATGTTGAAGGTTCTGACCCAATTGCTGATGGTAACGTGCGAAACCCCAATAATTCGCTCTATTTCTCTATAACTTAGTCCTTCGAGATACAGTTGTAATGCTTTGGTAACATAGTAATCGTCTATCTTTTTTCCTATTTTATTGACAGTGAAATAGTAGTTGCATTTTTTGCATAAATACCTTTGTTTATTATTGATTACACCACTTTTAATAATGTGATTGTTTTGGCATTTTGGGCAGGATAATATTTCCATATATATAAATTTTGCATAAATATAGTAATTTTGCAATTATATAAAAATATATTTCATAAAAATTTATTTTATTTTTTATTGATTTCATAATTTTATATTTAAAATAGCGTGAATTTATCATTAATATCAAAAAAAGAGTAAAATGTTTTACAAATAAAAAGTGTTTTTGTGAAAATCTAATTCAATAGATTGTGTGTAATAGTTTTTCTTAAGACCTATTACGTTTACCGTTTTTTCTAGTGAAATTGGCAATTTTAAATATGACAATTATCATTTTTTATAAGCAGTAGCCAATTAAATTTAATAAAATGACACAAGAAAAAAAGACCCCAAAATATGTCTATTCTTTTGGTGGTGGTAAAGCGGATGGAAATGAATCAATGAAAAATTTATTAGGAGGAAAAGGAGCGAATCTAGCCGAAATGGCTGGTCATCCCAATTTGATGTTGCCGGTCCCTCCAGGATATACGCTCACTACCGAAGTGTGTACCGCCTTTTACGATAACAATAAAAATTATCCTGCTGAACTTCAAGGGCAAGCCAAAGAAGCTTTAGAAGCTGTTGAAAAAATAATGGGGAAAAAATTTGGCGATGTAAACAATCCTTTATTGCTTTCTGTTCGTTCTGGTGCTCGAAAATCGATGCCCGGAATGATGGATACCGTTTTGAATATTGGACTCAACGAACAAACCATAGAAGGTGTTATCAAACAATCGGGCGATGCTCGTTTTGCTTATGATGCTTACCGTCGTTTGATTATGATGTATGCCGATGTGGTTATGGAAAAAGCCGCAGGAATTGAGCCTAAAGACGGAAAAGGAATTAGAAAAGTTTTAGACGAAAAATTAGAGAAAGTAAAACACCAAAAAGGCTATCAATTTGACACTGATTTAACTGTTGACGAATTAAAATCATTGGTAATAGAATTTAAAGCTACCATTATAAAAGTTCTTGGTCGACCATTTCCAGAAGATCCAAACGAACAATTGTGGGGAAGTATCGGTGGGGTTTTCAGCAGTTGGATGGGAAAAAGAGCCATCGAATACCGTCGCATAGAAAATATCCCTCACCAATGGGGAACCGCAGTAAATGTTCAAGCGATGGTTTTCGGAAATATGGGAGAATCAAGCGCTACTGGGGTTGCTTTTACAAGAAATCCAGGAAATGGAGAAGATTATTTTTATGGAGAATACTTAATCAATGCCCAAGGTGAAGATGTGGTTGCAGGGATTAGAACTCCAGCTCCAGTAAATGATAAATCTAAAAATGACCATAGCCGACTATTGCCAACTTTAGAAGAAATTATGCCAGTGGCTTATAAACAACTGTTTGAAATTCAAAACAGATTGGAGAACCACTATAAAGATATGCAAGACATTGAGTTTACCATCGAAAAAGGAACGCTCTATATGTTGCAATGCCGAATCGGGAAACGTAATGGAGTTGCTGCTGTAAAAATTGCAAGCGATATGTACAATTCCAAATTAATTGATGCCAATACTGCTGTAATGCGTGTAGGACCAAACCAATTAGTAGAATTATTGTTACCAATGTTGAATCCAGAAATTCAAAAAATTACCAAAGCAGTAGCGAAAGGATTGCCAGCTGGACCAGGCGGAGCAATTGGGCGTGTTGTTTTTTCGTCTGTTGACGCTGTAGAATGGGCAAGCCGTGGCGAAAAAGTAATCTTGGTAAGAGAAGAAACCTCTCCTGAGGATGTGGATGGAATGCACAAATCACAAGCTATTCTTACTACCAAAGGCGGAATGACATCTCACGCTGCATTAGTAGCCAGAGGATGGGGAAAATGTTGTATTGTAGGTTGTAATGACATCCAAATTAATAGCGAAACCAAATCTTTTAGAGCCAACGATGGTACTTTCATCAAAGAAGGAGATTGGTTGAGTCTTGACGGAACAAAAGGATTGGTTTATTTAGGAAGTATGGATTTGGTGGATGTTGATTTAGACAAAAATCAATCCTATAAAACCCTTATGGAATTGGTGGACAAAACCAAAGAAATAGGCGTTCGTACCAATGCTGAAACTCCAGGAGATGCGGAACAAGGAGCCAGATTTGGAGCCGAAGGAATTGGACTTTTCCGTACAGAGCACATGTTTTATGGTGAAGGAAGCGACCAGCCATTATTTTTATTACGCAAAATGATTGTGAGTAAAACCGAAGCAGAAAGAAGAGAAGCTTTAGGTGGTTTATTTGTATATGTGAAAAAAGACATCAAAAGAACATTGGGCGTAATGAGCGGTTTTCCTGTAACCATTCGTTTACTCGATCCGCCATTGCACGAATTTGTGCCTCACGATAAAGCAAAATTGATTCAATTGAGCAAAGAATTGGGTATTAGTATGAGCGTTTTGAACAGAAGAGTTCTTGCCTTACACGAAAATAATCCAATGTTGGGACACAGAGGTGTTCGTTTGGGAGTGAGTTATCCTGAAATTACAGAAATGCAAATCAGAGCCATATTTGAAGCATCGGCGGAGTTGATTCAAGAAGGTAAGAAAGCAATGCCAGAAATTATGGTTCCTGTGACTTGTTCGAAAAACGAATTGAAACATCAGAGAGCCATCGTGGATGCCGTTTACAAAGAAACTTGTGAAAAATTAGGTGTCAAAGAAATTCCTTATTTATATGGAACCATGATCGAAATTCCACGTGCCGCCTTGAAAGCAGATAGTATGGCCGAAGAAGCTGATTTCTTTAGCTTTGGAACCAACGATTTAACCCAAATGAGTTTTGGTTTCAGCCGTGATGATATTGGCGGATTCCTTCCTAAATACCTTGACCTCGGCATTCTTCCAGACGATCCATTCCAAACCATCGACCAAGAAGGTGTGGGCGAATTGATAAAAATTGGTGTAGAAAGAGGTCGTAAAACACAAAATCGGGATGAACTATGTAAGTTGTTCTCCTTTCCGTGTGCCTATTGCAAGATTAGCAGCAGCACAAGCCGCTTTGCTATTTCCAAGGAAATAAATTGTAATACCTGTATATTTATAATGAAAAATGGCTTCCTGAAAGGGGAGCCGTTTTTTGTTAAAACAAATGATTTGAAATTATTATATCAAGCTACCCTTCCAAAATTAGCATACCTCGTTTTAAAATAATCAAACAAAATCTCTGTCTTTACAATTCTATCTCCATCGCTAAATGTCGGAAAAGGTAATTTAGTATATAAGTGGTCGTTAATCGCTTTTTTTACAGCCGATGCTGTTTGTGTTTTCTCTGACCAATACTCCACTTTAAACAGTATCTTTTACCTCAACTTTTTCCTTGTCGGTAATTTTTTTATCTCGGTTAAGCATATCAAAAACTGTTAATTCGTCTTCGTCTAACAACTCTCGCTCTGCTCGTTTTTCTTCTTCAGATAAATCCCCTAATAATAAAATCAAGGCATCAAATAACTCTTTTACTGTAGCGTATTCTTTACCGTTATTGTAGTTCTCAATGATTTCTTGATACCGTTCGTAAAAATCAATTCGTAACGGGTTTTGGTCAAGTAACCGATTCATTTTTTTTGCAACTCGGTCTTTTAATGACTGAACAGCAATATTTTTATTGCCTTCAATTTTTAAAAATTCTTCTTCTATTCTTTTGAAGTCTAAACTACTCAAATCTATTTTTTGTCCATAACCTTCTGCCTGTTCCATCACCATATTCAAACTCTCTATGGATTGGTTTACAACATTCTGTACACGGGAAACGATATGAGTAACATCGGCTTCGTCAATTTTGTCATTCATAAGCGAATACAAGGCATTAATTGCATCTCGTTTGTCTTTGTATTCATAGATTGAGTTATCAGGCATTAATGCCTTGTATTTCTTGAAAACTTCTCTTGCCAAGATGCCAAATTTATTTCGGGTTTCATCATTTTTGCAAATAGCATTATAACCCTTTTGGATGTACCTTATTTTGAATAAATTGTCGGATGCTTTGGTGATTAGGCTCAATTTAAAATCACATTCGTCTTTCAGAAATAATTCTGTCGCCTGAATGGTTTCGCTTAAATCGGCAACTAATACTTCTAATGGTCTCACAGGAACATCATCTGTTCCGCTTTGATTTCCTTTACTTCCGCTATCGCCATAAATCGCTAACGCTTCCAGCAATGCTTTGTAGGTTTCTATATAATCTACGATTAAACCGTTGTTTTTTCCTTCGTGAACCCGATTTGCTCTGGCTATGGTTTGCATCAAGGTATGCGACTTCATTGGCTTGTCCAGATACAAAGTCGATAAACTCTTGACATCAAATCCTGTTATCCACATTGCACAAACAATGGCTATTCTAAAAGGATGATTTTCTTCCTTAAATTCTTTTTCAAGGTCTCTGGTGTTCATTTTCAAGCGGTGTGGCTCAATATCCAATCCCCAAGCTTCAAACTTATCAATCTCGTTTTGTTCGTGGCTTACAATGACACTAATTTCTGTTTCTTTTGTCCAATCCCAATCCCGCTGTTGCGAAAGTTGTTCTTGTAAATCTTCTATTTTTTCAATTTCCTTTTTACGAGTTTCGAGATAGATTGCCCATTCTTCGGTAATCAAATCAAACATTTTAACCGCCGTTACTTTGTCCATAGCAACAAACATTGCTTTGCCTTTATAACCACGTCCGTTAAAGTGCGAAACTACATCTTTGGCAATTGCCCTCAATCGTTTCTCGGCAGTAAGAATGGGATATTCTCTGGCAAACAACTTCTTGAGTTTGTCTTGTTGGTCGCTGTCCAAATCTTCTTGCTCAATGGCTTCTCGGATTTGGTCATTGATTATCGGATTGTCTAATCGCAACTTCTCCCCACGATTTTCATAATACAAAGGAACGGTTGCTCCATCTTCTATCGAACGTTTGAAATCGTATTTAGAAACATATTCTCCAAAAATTCTTCGGGTCAATTCGTCGTCTTTAAACAAAGGTGTACCTGTAAACCCAATAAACGAAGCATTAGGCAACGCCTTTCGCAAATTCATTGCCAGCGAACCGCCTTGCGTTCTGTGTGCTTCATCAGAAATTACTATAATATTATCTCTTTCGGTAATGACTTCATCAAAATTGAATTTATGAATTAACGAAAAAATATAGCGTTGATCCGTTTTCAAAAGTGCTTTCAGATTTTCTCCACTCGTTGCTTTTACATTCAAATCTTGAACTGCCCCAACTCCTGTAAAGGTTTTGTATATTTGAGTGTCCAATTCGTTTCTGTCCGTTACCAATAGAAAAGTGTAACCACCTCCCAAAGCACGTAATATCTTTTGGCAAAGAAAAACCATCGAATAACTCTTGCCACTTCCTTGTGTATGCCAGAACACTCCTAATTTCTGCGCATCTTCTTTAGAAATGAAACCTTTTTTGGCTTTTTCACGAACGGAAACAAAATGTCCTACTGCCTTGTTTACACCAATAAACTGATGGTTTCTTGCAATCAATTTTACAATTGAACCAATTGAATTATCAAACAAAACAAAGTTCTCGAACAAATCCATCATTCGGTTTTTCTCGCAAACGCCTTTCAGTATGGTGTCCAAACTTATAATGCCTTCTTGTTCTTCGGCTATCCGTTTCCAATCGTGGAAATGTTCGTATTTTGAGGTGATTGCACCAATCTTACTTTCAAAACCATTGCTTAAAATGATAAAAACGTTGGTATGAAAAATTTTCGGAATTGTCTGTTTGTAATCTTTTAAATTGGTTTCAAAAGCCACTTTTATTTTTCGGTGGTGGGCTTTGAGTTCCATAAACAACAAAGGAATACCATTGACAAAACCAACAATATCCGGACGCTTTCTGCGCTTCGATTTGCCTTCGACCCACAATTGCTGTACTGCAAGAAAATTGTTGTTTTCCACATTGTCAAAATCAAAAACCTTAACTATCTTGTTGCGGACAATTTCGCCCTTGTCGTTTTTGTAGGTAACGGGAATCCCTTCTTTCAGGAAGTTGTGTTTTTCGAAATTTATGTCTGGCAAACTCTTGGTGGCATCATCGCTATTGATAATTTCATACGCCAATTGGTATGCTTGAACAGGTAGGTTTGGATTCAGTTTTTGGATTGCCTGCAAGAACCTGTTTTTTAGCAAAACATCGGCTTCGCTGTGTCTTCCAATTGTGCCATTTTCTCCAAAGGTTTCCTCATGAAACAAATTAGCAACTTCCCATTGCAATTGATTTTTGAAAATGTCAATGCAGGTTTGTTCAATCAATTGGTCTTCTGAATATGCGTGTGCCATTTAAAAATGTAATTTTATAGAATTTGGGTTAAAAATAGTTATTTCTTTTATTAATGTGTGGAAGTTTAAAAATTAACCAAGCCTTTTTTTATTAGATTGAAATAATTTTAGCAAAAAGACACTGTTTAAAAAAAATCTTTTTTAATTTAAAATCCAAAAATACTCAATGAAATTCTCAATAATTAGCAAAAAATTGATTTAATTTGCATAGCTATTTTATGAAAAACTACGACTTCATATTACGTTTTGATGATAATAATCATTCGCTGACCGCTAAAAACGGACTGTCGATTAAGGAATTATCTGAACTTCTTTCTTCACTTTATGAAGCTATTAATGTTTCTAACAAAGACACTTTAGTTTTGAGTGAAATTAGAGGAAATTGTTATGCCCTAAACCTAACAACTAACAATGAGTTAATTTATGAAAATTTAAAAGTAGTCCATAAAAAAATAAGTCATAATGATTTTGATGGATTGAATAAAAAGCAAATCTCGTATGCCGAAAAAGTAAAAACCATTTTAAAAGGAAATTTAAGCCTTCAAGCTTATGATGATTCTAAAACTTTTAATTTTGAAGTTAAGGATATAAACATAGTTCAGGATTTACCAAGTTTTTATTTTGAAATAAATTCAGAATATGGAATAATCACATCAATTGGCGGAAGGAGTATAGAAGGGGTTTCCAATATTAGAATTAATGGTCAAAATTATGATATAAAAGTTTCTGCCAAACAAGAAAGAGAATTACTCCCTTTTTTTAAAAAAAACAGATTGCATTTAGTTTTAAATAAAAAAATTGCAACAGACGACAATGAAATTAAAAGTGCCACTTTAGAAAGTTTTGAAATTACAGACGACATCAATTTTTATGACAATCTCCAAAATAGTATAAGCGAATTAAGTGATAAAGTGTTTGAGGCTTTCAACGAAAGATATGAAGATTAAAAAAAAATAATATGAATACTGTTGAACCTATCGAAAAATGGAAATTTATTTTTTTAGACACCTCGGTTATAATTGATTTATTATTAGATGCCAAAAAATTTGATAAAAATATTCCTGTTCAAAACAGAATAAATGACACTAAAAAATTGTTTAAGTACTTTAATGATTCCAATATTTATTCGAAAAAACAATATGTTTTCTATGTTTCCGCAATTACCGTTTCGGAATTGACTGCAAAATTAGACAACGATTTAATCTTAGTTTTATTGAAATTATTTAGCTCTGGCGATTTAACTTTTGTCGATTTCACAAAAGATATTGCTTTAACAATTACAAATGATATAAAAAATTATTTGCCCAATCATAGTTATAATCAATTTATTAGTCGACTCAAAAAAGAGCTAAAAGATGATAATTCAGCTTTTAGTAAGCGCAGTTGGATTATAGATGATTTAAAAATTGCCTCCTCTGCAAAAAGTTTAAAACAATTAGATGTTGTGCTAACGGCTGATAAAAAAACCTTTTCACCAATTTGTCTGCAATTAAATCTACCTTTTGTTGAAACTTCAAATCTCCCAAAAGATTTATTTGACGAAATTAGCACCAAACATTTTCAGTAAAATAGAATTTTACTGTTTTGATAAATTGGCTATTAATCCTCTAAA
>JFJP01027645.1_pt1 | contig 16913 bp, 17 predicted proteins | sample 431651 | NCBI WGS metagenome assembly JFJP01 (sample SAMN02602958, study PRJNA72255) | Microbial mat metagenome, whole genome shotgun sequencing project. | biome: fresh water; feature: sink hole; material: water; isolation source: purple microbial (photo- and chemosynthetic) mats found in... | reverse complement strand
AAGTTTTAAAAGGTGTAAACATATAAAAATTATTTTTTACAATTTTAAATTAATTTAAAAAAAATAATGTAATTTTATTAGATGAAAATTTAAAAAAGGTTTTTTTTATATCTCTAAAAAAAAATTTTAAGAAGGAAATTTGAACACAGACTCGGTCAATTTTTCGAGAAGAAAACTTTTTTTCAATAATTTAATCGACCAAAAGTAGGAATAAAAAAGAATTTCAGATAAAGAAAATGATTTAACTGAACAAATGATTGGAAATAAATTCAACTATTACGCTTTTTTTTCTCATCAAAATCCACATTTTTTTTTTTTAAATAAGTTTGAAAATAAAAAATATTATTAAAATGCGCCAATTTTGTTTGTACAAGCTTGTTTTCTCAATCACTTCTTTTTCCGTCTTGAAATAAAAATTCAGCCTCAAGAAAAATAAATGTTATATTCATAAAAAACCAAATCAGTGATTAAAATAAAAATTGAATTTCAGAGCCACCTTTGCAGGAATGATTTCCTCAACTTGGAATCCCTTTTAAAAAAAATATATAAAATTCGTATTTCTGAAGTGTTTTCTTAAACTGAATTTATTTTATTTTATTTTATTTTTAAGTTTAAAATTTTTAATTCATAAAATGTTAACAAAAAAAATTGCCAATTTTTTTTGCTTTTTGTTTTAAACCCGAATTTATATTTTTTAAAAATTTTTTATAAAATGTTAAAAAAAAATTTTCAAAAAAAATCAATTTTTTTTGCTTTTTGTTTTAAGAAATTTTCAAACCTTATTTTAATTATTGAAATTTTTCTCTTCACTCAAAAAATATGAATATTTCTCAATGCTACGGCAAAGAATTAATGATGAGAATGATAACTTTTCAAGATTTTGCTCATTCTAAAACAAATCCCTTTTTTTTAGCCTATAGTGACATCAACAAAAACACGACCATTCTCATCAATGATGATGATGTATCTGCAGACAATTTCTACATGATAATTTTCACAGCATGCTACGCATATTCTATTTTTCGAATTTTTATGGATTTGACAAAAATTTTGTATTCCTATAAGAAAATTGACATAATTTTTTGTGATAAGAAGAATCATGAGATCATGAATGAAACTGATCAAAAAGGTAATAAAACACCACGAGTTTATGAAATCACTTTTTATAAAAGAATCATTTATTTCAGTGTTTGGTTTGAGTTTTTTATGTCAATTCATAATTTCTTGATTTGGAGAGGCCTTCATTATTATACTTCCTATTTCATGTTCAAAGAGAATAATTGCATTTATAATATTGAATATATTAATTTTACTTCAAATAAGGAGAAACTATGGTTTCTTCAGATAATGATTTTTCTATGGATTACATTAGATAGTGCTCGGATGTTCGTGACATATTTTTCCGTTTTGACATTATCTCGAATCAATCGGAAAGAAAAATCTGGAAAAAAATTTTTGAGACCAAACCTGATAAAATCAATAGCTTTATCCATTATATATTGAATTTTGATTTCTGTGATGATTTTCATATTTGATTTTCCCCTCTATTATCGATTCTTCCAATTAGAGGTTTTATGTTTTTGGTTCTTTTGGAAAAGTTTGGGTTTCTTTTTATTATTTGATCGTTTGCATTCAAAATTCTGGTTGTTTCAAAACCTAAAATTTCAGGCACTTCATTCTCATGGAATTGAATGGAAGAAGAAACTTGGGAAAGTAAAGGATACCATATTATATGAAGAGAAAAAAAATGGTTTGATTGAAAAAATAAAAGAAATTTTAGAAGAAGAAAAGAAAAATAATGAAATAGATGAGGTTTTATATCAAAAAATTCAAGGAATATTAAAAAACCAGGGTTTTGAAATTCAAAAAACATATGTGAATAAGATAGAAGAATTCTATCGAAACAATATAGAAAAGGAAATTATTGATAGATATGAAGAAGAAAAAAAAAGCAAATTAAAGACAAAATGGGCTGATTATTTGAATTTTATACTTGGATTAACTCTTTTGGGGATTATAGGATATTTATTACTATTATTAGATCAGACTATTATAAAAAATAAAAATTCGGATGAAAATGGAAGACAAAGCCCCTATCCCACTTATTACATAGGAACTTTTTTCTGTTATTTGGAAATTTTGATTTCAGATTTGTCTCATGGAATTTTTTTGTTGCATTGTTTTTTTATTGAATTATTCGGATTTTTAAAAGAAAATCAAAGGAAAAAAAAAAAATCGGGAAAGAATGAAGAAAATGAAGTTATGGATTTTGATCCAGAGGATTTTGATCAAATAATTACCTAAATAATTGCTGTTTTTTTATTTTTAAGCATAAAACATTAATTTTGCAGTGAAGGATTTTTCATTGAATTTTTTTCATTTTTATTTTTCAGATCTCAAGGCTTATTTATGATCAAATAATGAGAGAAAAAAATTGTGAAAGAAATTTATTAGCATTTAGAGTGAATATTTTTTTAATTCATTTGAAATGAAAAAAAATTCATTGAATTTTCTTCGTCTTTTATTATAAATCTGATATTAAGGTGTTTCAAATTAATTTATTGCCAAAAATTGAATAAAAAAATATTATTTTTTTTTTTAAAATGTTAAAAAATTAGAAAGTAAAAATATCGCTATTTTAGGAGAATTTCACTTTTTGAATAAATTTAATATAAATTAATTGTTTTATAAAAAATATTTCTGAATATAATTAAATTGAGTGTTTATAATTTTTTTTTTTTACAAAAACTCAGAAAAACGAAATTCATTCATTTCTAATTTTATTAATTTATTTCATTTAACTAGCAACAATAACCACCATTAGTTTTGTTGGGAGTCTCTCCATTTCCTACTTGAGTTGATTCCTTCAATTTCAAATTTTTATCTTTGGTATTTTGTTGACCAGAATTAATTTTTTCCAGAATGATTTTCGATAAGTTTTGGAAAGCAATTTCCACATTAATCGAATTTTTGGCTGACGTTTCAATAAAATCTATTTTGCATTGTTTGGCTAATTCCATTCCCTCTTCATAAGTCACTTTTCTTTTGTCATTCAAATCAGCTTTATTTCCAACTAATAATTTTTTAACATTTTCTTGAGCATATCTAAAATTCATTTAAAATAATATAGAGATTTATTATTGAAGTACTTTTCTATTTCTCCCATCCATAATTTGACATTATCAAATGATTCTCTATCAGTGATATCGTAAACAATAATTATTCCATGAGCTCCGCTATTAAAATTTTAAAAAATCAATATTATTTTTTCATATTCAAACACAACAAAGACTCACCGATAATAACTGCATGTAATAGTTCGAAATCTATCCTGTCCAGCAGTGTCCCACTTTATATATTTTTTAATTAAATAGGCTTGATAAAACTTACGATTTGCAGTTTAATGATTTTGTTATCCAAAGTGATCGATTTGATTTTCTAAAATCCATAAAAATTAACCCAAAGAAATTCATTCATTCATTTTCTTACGAAATCAACGCCTATCGTATTGTAAAAATTACTCGTGAAACTGTTTTCCTATTTAATTTTAGAAATCAATATTTCAAGAAGAAAAAATATTATTTACTGCATATCGCAAAAGCATACAAGATTTTCCCACTCCTGAATTTCCGATCAAAAGCAATTTTAATAGATAGTCACTTAAAAAATTGGTTAGAAAATTAAATATGGGGATTTTGTGGGAAATTTACTATTCTGATTGATTGGAGGAATTCATAATTTTCTAGTTTTTTTTTTTTTAATTTATTTATTTAATTATTTTTAAAAAAATCGATATTGTTGAGAAACTTTATCGTTTTAAGTTTGAAAGCTTTTGAAAATTCAAAAGTTTTTTTAAAAAAAATTTCAATCTAAAATTATATTCCTATGAAAAATTTTTTCCAAACTATTTGTACAAATAATCTTTAAAAAACACTTTTAATAGCTTTTTTATTTTAAAAGAAAAAAATGGAGATTGAAAACCGAGAAAAAATTAAAAAAGTCCTCGAACTCCCCAAAATAAACCCTCAAATTACACCAACATCTCATTTTTTTTCGCAAGAAAAGCAATTGATAAAAAATTCAGATCAAGTCAATTCCACAAGTTATCAAAAGACCTTTAACGAAACAACTAAAAACTCAAAAATTGATACAGTAGCAACAAAAGCAACACTTTATTATTTTCGACATCAAGTTCCCACTCCATTAAAGAAGAAGAACTCTTTAAATGAGGGCCGAATTTTTATGAAAAACTTCTCGTTTTCAAATGTGAGAAAAACTGAACATGATTCTTGGAAAAAAGAAGAAATGAATAAAATTAAAGAAAGTCGTTTGACAAAAGACTTTACGAAAAATTTGATTTTACATGATAAAAACAAGAGAAAATATGTCTCTTTGGACACAACAATCAAATCGAATTTAATGCAACTAGACTTCAATAAATTAAATAGTACACAGATTCAAACACTACCAAAACACGAAATTGGTGAGGAGAAACTCAAAGAAAATTTAAAAGAATACATTGGAATTTATAAATTCCCAATTGATTATAAAGAAGTGAATTTCGAGGTCCCAAAATCAAGCTTTATTGAATTTGAGCTGATTAAGACCCATATGTCAAATTTCAAGCAGATTTATGAAAACAGTTGTTTGATTTAATATTAAAAAAAATTAAATTTGTTTGAATAGAATCAAATTTTGAAGAGAACCTTCTTGAAAATTTCCATAAATCGCAATCAATCCAAACCAAGACATCTTTACCAAGAAGGGATATGCTAGCATTGGCTCAATGGCTAGATAAATCTTCTAATCAAATTTTCGGTAAAATGTTTGTATTTTTTATTAAAACAGCTTTTTTCTTTTAATTTTATTACAGAAATTGAATATTTTTTTTAAGCTAAAGAAAACCTATCATCTGAAGAGCAATTAGCAAATATTCAAAAGGTTTATACAACATGCATGTCAGAAATAGTGGAAATAATATCTAAAGAATGTCAAGAGCGTGGAGTTCTTCTCAGCAATATTTGGAATATTCACACCTCGTTAGTTAATGCTTGTTTAAGTCGCTATGAAAATGAGAAAAACACTCAATATTCAAGTTTTTTGGCTGAAATCGAAAAGATCAAATCCTCATATTCGAGTACTTTTGAAGTTCTAATGAAAGAAAACAAAGAGAATCGAGTGATTTTAGAGGATCGTGACTATGCGATAAAGAAACTAATACATGATAATACTTCACTTAAACGAAAAGAGCAGCGTTTGAATAAGACCATACAGAATTTGGGCGATGCTGTAAACGAATTTAAAGAGATGTTTGATAACATTCTAGCTGAAAATATTAAGCTAAAGCTTTCAAAAGAAGAAGAATCGAATCTTAGAAAAGGAGAAAGGGATATATTAAAGCGACAATACGACGAAATGCTCAAAAATAAAAACAAATTGAAAGAAAGTCTTTTTCAAAAAGTTGAAAAATTAATAAAACCTCAGACAATGTTGAGTAGTCCTTCTCCTTCTAAAGACTTCATGAGCAGAAGATCATTTGCATTTGAAGCTGACCATATTGATGTTGGATATAACAATGTGGGTTCCTCATTGGATACTCTAAGAGATATATACATTAAAGATACTATTGAAGAAGATGATCCTTATTATGATGATGATTTTGATAATATGAATGAGCTTTTTACCAGAGAAATCGGAGTGGATACAAAGGATTTATTACCTGTGAATAATAAAGAAACAACTACAAAAGATTTGGGGAAATTATTCTTAAGGGAACAATCAGCTCAAACAGTATATTTTGATGAAATAAATGAAGAAAATGAAAATTTTGCAGAAAAATTGATCATAAATGAAAATTCTGATGAAAAGAGGCCCTTTGGGAAAATGAGAGGCTCTTATATAAATACTGGAGATGTGATTCTCGAAAATATGGTTGAGGGTAAAAAAGATTTAAGGACTGTTGATAAGCAATTCCTTCTAAAGAAGAGAATGTTCTCATTTTCGAATGAATCTCTTGAATATTTAGAAAAATTCAAAGAAATTCAATCATACACGTTGACAGGGATTTGTGAATGGTATTCAAAAGAAATAGAAAATTTTTTTGCTTTTATTAAAGAACTATCTGATAATATTCATGAGGAGAATTTCTTTCAAATTTTGCGAGAATTTGATTGGGAAAGCTTCTCTGAAAGAATAATAAAAACTTCGATGGCTCATGAACAATTCATTAAAAACATCAAGAATAAAGACACAGCTCGTTCTAAAGAGATTTTACAGCATAAAATCGAGCTTTTAGAAAGGAAAATTGAAATGGAGGAGGCAGAAAAGATGCGGAATCTCTTCAAAAGCAATTATAATAAATTGCGTGAGAAATTCGAGGAATTTTATAGAATGACCATAAAAATTCAATCTTTGGAAGAAGATGAAGAAGAAGATGAATTAGACAATAAAAATTCCACAACTCTTCAGACAGGTAATTCTTTGGAGCAATCAACAAAAAGAAGAAAAAGCATGACTTATATGGCAAAAGAAAAAGTTATTGAAGAAGTCCCTAAAAAGAAAGGAAAAACCATTATAAAGCAAAAATCTCCTGAAATAAAAAAAAAAAAAGATGACAAAGAAATTTTTGAGCTTTCAGTAACAAAAACCTCATCCAAAACTCAGACTGGAATAAAAAAATTTGATGAAATGAATGAAAAAATGTTTGAAAATAAGAAGATAACTAATTATTCTTTAAAAAAGCCTGCACAAGAAGAAGTAAAAGAAAAAGCCTTTTCAAATTCAAATATTTCAGCAGAAACAAAAGCTCCATTGAAAATCGATTATTTTGATCCCAAAAGAAAATTGTCTCTAGAAAATTTTGATCCCAAAACAAAATTGTCTCAAGAATTCTCAAAACCTTTTATTATTTCGGAGCTTGAGGAGTTTCCAGAAAACAATGAACCAATTACTCAACAAAAGCCATCAGAGATTCAAAGAAAAGTTGTAAAAGAAAAGACGCATGCTCATATGGTTCAGGGTTCTCTGGTAAAAAATCCATTAATATCTGCTTTTACTGAAGAGCCTGAGGATATTATCAGCGCTCTTAAACAAATAGATAAAGAAAAGAATGAAGTTCTGAAATTAGAAGAAAAACATTATAAAGAACAGCAAGAATTGAAAGATTTGATCTCAAATGAAAAAATGATAGATTTAATCAATCAAGCAAATAATGTTTTGCCAAAGAAAAAAACCTGGGATAAGATCAGCTCGAAGAACGCTGATAAATGCTATGCTTTTATGCATAGAATCGAAGTAAGCACCATCATTTCCTCGAAAAAAGTCACGTTAGCCACAGTTTTAAAGACGGTTTCACAAGTTTTGACCGAATTAGTTAAAATAAAACAAAAGAAACAAGGAAATTTAAACCCTTTATTCTTTATTTTGTATGAATTCTTGTTCCAAAGATATGGAAATGCAAGAGATAGAGCAGAAGCTAAAATGATTAAGATCTTTCAAGGTTGTATGGGTCATTTAGACTTGCCTAAAGTTCGAATCTTCACTCGATTATTAAGTGTTTTACCTGAAAAAAATAGCTTATTTACATCAATATATGATGGGAATGATTTAGATTTTTATTTGCAATATTTCATGCTTTTAGACGATCATCCTATGTCAAATACCCCAGGAATTATGCTAGCTATGAGTCCTCAAGAACATGCTTTCACAGCCTTATCAAGAGCTATTGAAGTTTTTACGAAATATACAAGTAATTATAGTCATATAATCTCAAAAGTGAGGCTTGAAAACATCATAAATCAAATAAAAGCAGTCAAATTAGATGATCCAATAGTTTCGAGGAAATATGTGGTGGATGTGGACTTTGTTCTTGAGAAAATTTTCGAAATAAGGAATGAAGTTTTCATAATTTATAAACTTCCATTCTTAGCAGTTGATATTGATGATAATGAAACTTTGGATATCAATGAGTTTATTTTATTGTTGAGAAATATTGAAAGGAATAAATTTACTGAAAAACAAATTATTGAAATTTTCAAAAACGAATACGATTTTTTTGATTTTTTGATGAAGAAAAACAAGAAAAATGCATATCGTTCAAACGATTTGCGTTTTTTTGTGAGAAAGAGAACATCATTGGGGTTAAAAAACAAGAGGTATTCATACAAAAAATCCAAGATGAAATCAAAAACTTGGAAGAATTGAAAGACGAATGGGTTGTCAAAAAAAACCTCATCAAACTTAAATTAATCAAAACTAATTATTACAATTCATTTTATATAAAGGCTTTGAAAGCCATTGAAGCTTACATTCACTCCAAAGACAAAAAAAAAGAGGAAAGCAAAGTGATTTGGTTGAGATATAGAATTATTGATGAGGAAAGCAATGCTTTTTTGCTACAATTTGAAGCAGAATCTTGTTTACCAACAGAATTTAACCTTTTGTCGATGATAGCAAGTGAAATATTTTAATTTCTTAAAAAAGAAGAAATTTTTCACAAAAGTTAAAAATTATTATTATGACAAAAATTGCCAAAAAAAATAAAAATGCCTATTTGAAAGAAATTTTTTTTTTAATATTTCTTTTTTTTAATTTTTCTTCTATGCTAATAAAAAAAATTTATCTTTTATTTTAATTGAAAAAAAAAAAATCAAAATTTTTTTTATTCTTAATTTTTTTTGTTCGAAATTATTTTTTCTTTGTTATTTTATCTCCATCAATCAAACTTCTAATCAGAGAAATAGAAATAGTCATAAGCTCCGTTATCATACATTCTCATAGTAGCACAACCGACTTTTAAAATTCATAAAAGAAATAATTTTTTTGCTATTTACAAATGTAAGAGACAATCCCTGGGAACCACCAATTTCTCACATTTCTTCTATAAACGACTTGATAAAGAAGTCTATCTAGGAAATATTTTTTAAGTCCTCCAAATCCGAAATGGAAATTCAAATATTGATTTGATGGGGATCTTGCATGTTGAATGAACCCCTAAAAAATTAAAAAAGTTATTATTATAGTTTTAATATAGAAATTACTCTCTCATAATTCAATTTATCATGATAGTTTCTCACTGAATTCGAACCATCCAATACCATGTTTTCAGTGAATTTAGGCAAATGCCTTAAACCTTTTAACAAAAAACAAACATCATTCTAAAATCCATTAAAAATATAAATAAAATGAAAGAATACCTCCTCGGAAAGTTCTCATTTCATCACTATGATATGTCGAAACGTAAGTAATTCCTCCTCCTAGATACGAGATTAAAAAAGAGAAGAAAAAAAGAATGAAAGGGATGCCTGTGACGTTCATTTTGTCTTTATTTATATTTAATTTATTTGCTTGAAAAAAAGATGCTTGAAGATTATATTTATTTTAATTTCGAGAAAAATAAATGTTTTTCATTTAATAGGTAAAATCTCAGGAAAAATTAATTTATTTTGAGACATGAATGCAAAAGTTTATTTCAAAACCAAAAATTTTTTCATTATTCGTATTTTTGTTTTTCATAAAAAAAAAAAATTTCTCTCACTTTTGATCTTCCTCTCATTATTAAATCTCATAAAATAATTTATTTTATTTCATAAAAAAAACATCTCAACAATTTTTTTCTAAAAACAAATGAAGTCCCCCTAGTTATCGAAATGACTTTGGCTTCTGCGAGGATTCTTTCAAACTTCCCTTTGAAAAAAGGTTTGGATTTAAAAAGGTCTTCCTTACGTTGAATTTGAAAAATGGAAATCTGAGAATCCCCTTGATTTTCGTTCTCCATCATTTCGAATTTTTTTCGACTGACAAACAACAAAGACACTTCAAATTTCTTTCAAAATGCCTGCTTTTTAAAGAAAAATTTGCACCTAAAGAATGAATTTATTGCTTTCTTATATTTTTGTGACTTTCTAACAAAGAAGAATAAGGTGGTTTATATAAAGATTTCAATTTGGTCTTTGCCTTAAAATATCATGAAGGAGCTTCTGAAGAAAGAGTGTGGAATAATGGCATTGCACCTACCTTAAAAAAAACAAGTTTTGCTCAGGTTTTTTAGCTTCTTTCACAGAAAATGAAAGAAAAATGCAGAGTTTGACACAATCGTTTAAAGACCTATTTTAAAACGTTTTCTGATGCTGAAATTACTCATAAACTGATGTTTCAGCTTGCTGCAATGAGACATTTACAAAGTAAACAGAATTACAGGAACAATTGGCTGGAAATTTGAATAAGACTGCTTTAATAGGACAAATTGAAAAAAAAGCCACTTTTGCCAAAAGGAGATGTAATGCGGCTTTAAGAAATTTGGATCTTGTGAAAAAAAGAATGTTGGAATTGATTCCTGATGCTGAAAGCTGATTAATAGAGTTTTTATGGCTTCTGATGAGGGAAAACAATTGGGAAGAAATAAAGAAATTAAGAATAAATTCTTTAAAAAAAGAAAAGAAAATTTAAAAAAAATAAAAAATAATTCACTATTTGAAATAAAAAAAAATGCTCATGTGGATGAGATTTAACTTAAAATTAATTTAATTATTTTTAGAAAAATTAAGTAAATTTCTTTTGAATATAATATATTTATTACATTTATCCTCTATTTGCCTTTGACAGCAAAAAATGTCTAGCAATCTAAAAATTGAACATTATATCCTTGGAAAGACTTTGGGAGTTGGTGCTTTTGGCAAAGTCAAGCGTATGTTTATGAAATAATTTAATTTTTTCTTAAATTATTTTAAGTTGCCAAGCATGAAATAACAGGTAATCACGTTGCAATCAAAATTATTAACAAAAAACGAATGAAAACCTCAAGAATGAATGCCAAAGTAAACGAATTCTCTTTTTAATTTAAAAAAAATCATTTATTATTGCTTTAACAGATCAAGAGAGAAATCCGATTGTTAAGATATTTCAATCATCCCAACATCATTAGACTATATGATGTTCTAGATACAGTCACAGACATCTTTGTGGTGATGGAATATGTGTCAGGTGGAGAATTATTTGATCTGATAGCACAGAAAGGAAGATTACCAGAAATAGAAGCCAGATATTATTTTAAACAGATTATTGATGGTGTGGATTATTGTCACCATAATTTGGTCACTCATAGAGATTTGAAGCCTGAAAATTTGTTAATTGATGAGAATAAATCTGTGAAAATTGCCGATTTCGGTTTATCAAATTTAATGAAAGATGGCAAATTTTTAAAAACTTCATGTGGATCACCAAATTATGCAGCTCCTGAAGTGGTTTCTGCCAAGTAAAACACATAATTTCAAAAATAAATACAAATTTTTTAAAATGTTACATAGGAAATACAGTGGGACAGAAGTTGATACTTGGAGTTGCGGAGTAATTGTTTATGCTTTATTAGCAGGATATTTGCCATTTGATGAAGAAGTTATTCCAAAACTTTTCAAAAAAATAAGAGGTATTTTTGATATATCATCATTTTTAATTATTTATTAGATTAAATAACTTATTTAATATTTAGATGCTGAATACAATATGCCGTTTTATTTCTCAGAACATGCTAAAGATTTAATTCGCAGAATCTTTCAGGTGGATCCAATGAAAAGAATAAGATTTCATGAGTTGAGATTTCATCCTTGGTTGAGAGAAGCTTTTCCAATTTCTATTAACATGCTTGGACATCATCGATATGAGAACACTAACAAAATAAATGAGGAGATGCTGCAGAAATTATTTAAATTAGAAGTTGATTTTAATAATCTTTCGGAGGAAAGAATTAGAGAAGCGATCAAAAAACGAAAAGATTACCCTTTTGTCATTATGTATGATATCATGAATAACGAATACAACAGAAAAATGATTAATGAGGGGAAAAAAGGTAAATAGAAACATTAATTTTAACTTTGTTGACAAAATATTTGTTTAGATCAAGTCACGAACAATGAACTTTTCATATTTTCGGAAATCCACAAAAAATTAGAGGTAAATTGTTTTTTTTATTTTTTGTTCAATTTGAAAATGTGTGGAAAAAATTAGCAAGCCTTTAAAGATAATCCAGGATATTTTTATTCATATTCTTCAGCACAACCACAGTAAATCGATTATTTTTCTTTTATATTTTAACTGACAAAAAATTTAGAGAAAAAAATAATGATAAAAATGCGAAGACTGAAGTTTCTTCTCAGTGGAGCTATGGTATCACTTATTCTTTGCAGCCTAGAGCTATCATGAGAGGGATTTATGAATGTCTTGGAACTTTAGACACTGTTTTTAATTATATATTTTTTGATAACTTGACAAAGTGAAAAAAAAAATTAAAGGCTATAACAGTGAAATCCAAAGAGTTTCGAATCAAATGCTTTCATAAAAATCCATCAAAAGCTACAGCTTTTAACAATCAATTTGAATTAGAAAATGAAGACTCTCCTGATAAAGCTCAAGATGATCCTAATAATCCAAATGTGAATCCTTTGAGTCTTGAAAAAAAAGAACAAGTCGGGGAAAGCAAAAAGAAAGCAAGCCAAAAAATAAGCAAATATTCAAAGAAAGAAGTGATTTTCAGCATTCAAATATATGCGGTTCTTTTGTTATTTGAAAAAAAATATTGAAATATAGTAGATGCCAAACAAAACTGATCATTTGGTTGATATACAATTGAATAGAGGACATCCGATCATGTTTTTGGAGTTTATTAATCAGTTTATTAATCTACTCAATCGAACATTACTCAATAAGAAAGGAATGATTGAAGAAAAATAGATTTTATCGATCTGATTTTTTTTAATTTGAAAGGTGAAAAAATTGAATTTCACAAAAATTTAAATTTTAATTTTTTTATAAATCAAAATTTTCAATTAAATTATATTATTTTTTCAAAATATGGTAAAAAAAAAAACTGAATTTCAAAAAAAAATAAAAATTTTTAAATTATATTTTTTTATCCCATATCATTTTTAAATTTTTTATTCATTAATTTTTTAACAACAAAATGTCTATCTCAAAAAACCTGACTTCTCGTCATAATTTAGGTAAACAGGCACCAAAACCTTCGTATTTAGATAACGCTATTCAAAATCTCTCGAATCTTCTTGACCAAAATCCATTGGATTTCAATGAAATTCCTGAAAAATCTACAACTCCAATGGACCTGAAAGATGAAGAAATAGATAATTATTTAATGAAACTTACCGAAAGATTATTTAAAATACAAGAGAATTTAACAAAAGAAGAGAGTCATTTGTTCAAAGCTCAAGAGGAAAACATAGAGTTGAAAGCAAAATGGAGTGAAGAAGTTAGAAAACAAGAAAATACTGTCAAATTGGGGAAATCTGAAATAATAAAACTATCAGATCAAAACAAAGAATTGTTGAATGATATGCATTCTCAAATAAAAGAAAAAGAGTTTCTGCTGAAAGAAATAGAAAAAATTAATATAGAAACTGAAAAAAATCAGTCAGAAATAGAAAAGATCAATAAATTTCACACTTCATTTGATAAAAAAGATGAAAAAGAGCTTATGGACGAGTTGAAAGAACTCAGAGGATTAATAAAAAACCAAGAGGATTTGAAAGAATTGCAAGAGAGAAATCTTAAATTGATAAAAAAAGAAATAAATAGCATCACAATGAAAAATGAAAATTCGGAGAAAAAGTCGCATCAAATCAAAGAAAAAATCACGAAACTAGAAAGAGAGAAAAATTGCGGTGATGATAAAAATTCAAAATTTATGGCTGATTACAAAGCTTCGATCAATAAAAAGAATAAATTGAATAAGAAATTAGAAGAATTAGAGATGATTGATAAAAAATTCGAAGAAGAGATCATCCTTAAAAACCAACAAATGGAGCTTGGCAGGAAAAAAAACCAAAATTTAGAAATTAAAAAAATCAAATTTGATACATTGGAATCACAAATTTCTTTGGAAAAAGAAATCACTTCAACTCTTCATTTAGAAAAGGAGATGCTTTTAGAGCATTTGGAAGAATTGTTATCTGATGGTAAAATTAATCCAATTTCTAATGAAATTAATAATAGCCAGAAAAAATTATCACTTTCTTGTAGTGCTGACAATTTTATCGAAGAATTAAAGAAATCAAATCATAATACTCTGAATTTATATGACAAATTTATTGAATTACCTTTGGAGAAATGTGAAGAATATCACAAGATTTTGGATGAAAACATCAAAATGGAAGATAAACTGCAGGAGTTAGAAATAAAGATAGCCGAAAAAAAAGGAGTGATTGATGATATTGATAAAGAGAATAATGAACATAAATTTGAGGCCAAACAAATCTTGAATAGAATGGAAGAAAACAAGCTTCAAAAAAGTAATTTATTAGAAAAATACAGTCTTTTGGAGAAAGAGATAAAAATTTAAAAAAAAAAAAAATTTGATTTTTTTGTTATTTTTTCAGATTTGGGTTTCTTTAGGAACTATTTTCTCAACATTTTCTAATTCAATTTTGTTTAAATAAATCATTTGTCTTTTATCCAAGGCATCCATGTATTTATGCACCAAATTTTCATATTTTAAAAAAAGATAAAATTTAACAACCTCATATTTGACAGAATATAACAAAAAACAGCTCATTGTGCCCAAAAAAACTAAATGATTTGACATAACTTTGCTCCATAATTTCCTTTTAAAAATCATGCTATCTGTGTCAGCTAAAGGATTTGTCAATAGTTTTGGAAGATGAAAATATCTAAAAGAAAATTTCATAGTGCATAAGATTCCCAAACAAATGGCAGTCTTCTTTGGGATTTCATAGAGGGTATTATCGACTAGATCCATATCTTGTTTCGAAATTACAGACTCCTTGTCTTCTCTTCGTTTTTCAAGTAAATCTTTTATATTTTTTATTTTTTTTAATTATTCTTTGGTAAATAAATATTTATTGATCTCTTTTCTTTATGTCATCAAATAATATAATTTTATTTTAGTTTGTTCCTTGTGTATATTTCAAAGGAATAATAAACCCACCTCTTTAAATTTTATTTCAATGTATTGTTTTTTATGTTAAAACAAAAATTTCAATTTTTTGTTATTTTTATTTTATTGACTTCAAAGAAACACCTTTAATGATACCGGCGTTTATACCGGTCAATTCTCCTCGATACACACTTTCCTTCTTTCTTAAAAAGATTCCTTTTGATTTCAGCTTATTCATGCTCTTGCCGAATTTTATTCTAAGTTTAACTCTTGAATTTCTATCAACTTTTTTTCTTTTTCTTGTTAAGCCTTTATTTTTCAGCATTTCGTAAGTGATTTTTCTTCCTTCGTTTTCTTCGACTTTTGCTACTTTTATTTCATTGAAGAATTGCTCTTTCTCTATTTGTTTGTTTATTTTTTTTAATTTCTTCTTATCTGACCTCCCTTTTTTCACACTTTTATAAAAATCATCTTCAAAATCACTGCTGTCTAGATCCATATCTTCACTCATTAAATCAAAATTTTCTGGAATCTCATTAATGTCCACAGTTTTTAATGGGGATTTTGCTTTTGGAGCTTTCGAAAGACCAATACGTTTTTCTTCTTCAGGATCTTCAATCTATTTTTTATCAAATAATTTTATATTGATCCTTTTTTTAGATTTTTTCTCTCTCACTTCTTGATAAATTTTCTTTAGATTCTCTGCATTTTCACGTTTCTTTTTGTCAAGATTCTCAGTTTTTGGTTTGATTTGCTTTATGGATGATTTTTTGGAAACACTTTCCTTCTTAATCGATCCCGAACCCTAAATTATATTAATAGATTTAATTAACAAACACTCATTCATTCATTACTTTCAAAGTTTGCTTTATATTTTCCAATTTTTTATCTAGTTTAAAAAATATTTGTTTTATAATGAATTGCAGAAAAAAAAATACTTTTGAATTTTTCCAAAAGATCGGAAATTTCTTGTGAAAATTTTTTGTCGAAAGGTTTTAATTTATTAAGCATTGATTTCGCATTGATCATCTTATTGAAGACAGGATGGTTTTTTGAAAAATTTGGGGATTTTTTCAAAGCAAGATAATATAAAATATACACACTATAAGATCCAAGAACATCGTTTTTTAAACAAATGAAACTTTTTAACTAAAAAAATGAATTATTTGAATTAAAAAAAATTCAACTTTTGAAGAGATTTCATATTCCTTTGAGTTTATCATTTGTTTTAAAGGCTCGATTTTATTTTTTAACTCTAGAATTGCTTTCTAAATCAAAAGAAATATCTTTGTTTAAAACGACGATTTGATTAGAGAACCTTATAATCTTTTAATAAACTAAGCAATTCAGGAGAATCTTCAACTATTAGTTTTATTTTTTCTTCTTCTGTTAGTTTTGTCTATAATAAATTGGAATTTAGCCTAAGTTTTATAAATTAAATTTTTGTACTATATCAATTAATTCATTATCTTTAGAAATTTTCATTTCCTCCTCTTGAAACTCATCATTTTTATCTATAAAAGAGAACTATCATCTCAAAAACAAAAAAAAATTATTAAAATTTACTGGCGTCTTCATCAAAAAAGTCATTTTCTTCTAAAATTTCTGCATTTTTCTTTTGGATTTCTAAAGCTTCTTTCTCCTCCTCATCTTCTAATTCTGAATCAGACTATTTTTTCAAAAGATTGAAAAAAGAATCTTTTTTTTTTAAGTTTCACTTGTTCTTCAGATTGATAGAACTGTTCTTTTTGAGAGCCCCAAGCATGAATTTTATCCTCCTCTTCTTCTGAAGCTTCTTGATCGATCAAGTCCTTATTTTTTTCATCAAAAGAATCATCATCAGCATCTAAATCGTTCTGATTTTCCTCGGGAGAAATTAATTCTTTCTCCTCATTTGAAGATTCTTGTTCCATTTTTTACGAAATTATAAAGATTTGAAAATATTATATAATATATATTAAATTTAAGAAACTTAAATTTTTTTTGATTTTTTTTAAAAAAAAATCCAGTTTTT
>JFJP01038976.1_pt1 | contig 16915 bp, 9 predicted proteins | sample 431651 | NCBI WGS metagenome assembly JFJP01 (sample SAMN02602958, study PRJNA72255) | Microbial mat metagenome, whole genome shotgun sequencing project. | biome: fresh water; feature: sink hole; material: water; isolation source: purple microbial (photo- and chemosynthetic) mats found in... | reverse complement strand
CTACAATAAGCGCTGTAACTACCGATTATGCAGGAACAGCCCGTACAACACAAAATATGGGTGCATATTATATTGCATCAGGTGCTACACCTACTATTACCGGTACAGCCACTGCTACAGCATTTGCAACTACTTATGGCACAGCTTCTACAAAACAAGATTTTACAGTGACGAGCACTGATTTAACAGCAGATATTACAGCCACAGCACCTACAGGATTTGAAGTTGCCAGCGATGGTACAACTTTTGGTACAACTGCAACACTATCTAAAAATACAAGTGCTGAATTGAGCCTTCGTCTGAAAGCAAATGCTGCAGTTTCTGGTTCCTATAATAATGTTACAGTTTCATTAGCAAGCACAGGAGCTACTACAAAGTATATCACTACTGCTTCCAGTGGAAATTCAGTATCAGCCAAAGCTTTAACCATATCAGGTCTTACAGGCGCAAACAAACCTTACGATGGCAATACTACTGCATCCTTTACAGGAACTGCTGCTTATTCTGGTATTGTTAATGGCGATAGTGAAACGGTAACGGGCACACCAAGTGCCAGTTTTGCTACGGCTACCGCAGGCGATGGTAAAACAATAACAGTTACAGGATATAGTGCACCAAGTGGAAACTATACGCTTACACAACCAACCTTAAGTGGCAATATTACCAAAGTTGCTCTAACCATAACTGCCGCCAATCAAACCGTGGCTTATGGTACACTTGCTACAACAGTAACAGGTGCAGGCACATACACCCCAGCCGGTTTTGTAAACGGCGAAACAGCCACTGTAATTGGTGGTGGTCCGGTAACTTATACTACTAATTTTACAAATACTACAGCTGCGAGTACTTCGGGTATTACCATTACGCCAAATGTAGGAAGTTTAACTGCTACTAATTATAGCTTTACGCCTGTCAATGGCTCTATTACTATTTCGGAAGCCGATGTAACGGTTTCGAACCCAAATATTTTTGTATCCGATCTTATATTGTCGCCTGTAAGTAATATTACGGTCAATCCAAACGGATCGTTGGTAATTGACGAAAGCAAACAAATAGCTTCTGTTACCCTAAATGCTGGAGCAAATCTATCGGTAGCCGATGGGCAAACGCTTACGTTAACAAATCTTACGCTGAAAAGCAATAATAGTGGTACTTCCACTTATGTGCCTAGCGGAACGCTTAAGAACGGCACATTAACTGTTACAGGCACTACCTCCGTAGAGCAATACCTTGCCACAACGCGTAACTGGTACGTTTCGAGCCCTGTAAGCAATGCGGTAGCACCTGCGGGTTATACGTATTATGGCCGTTACGAACCCGGAGGTACGGCTACAGGCTGGACTCCTGTAAGTGTAGGTGCAGGTTTAGTTGCCGGCAAAGGCTATATTGCATTACCAAGTGCGCCAAAAGCAGGGCTTCCGATTACATTCACAACTCAAACTGAAGGAACACTGAATAATGGCACTATCACAATTCCGCTGACATACACTTCAAGTGTAAATTCGGGAAAAGGGTACAACCTGATTGGTAATCCTTACCCATCGCATTTGAGCTGGACGTATGCGTTTACACAAGCCAATGCCTCTAAAATTGAATCTACTATCTGGTATCGTACCAATTCGGGTAGTTCCAATGCAAGTGGTTGGTCGTTTGTAACTTTCAATCCAACCAGTGGAGCAACAGTACCTTCAACAGCTAATGGTGGCATTATACCACCTATGCAAGCATTCTGGGTATTGGCAAAAGATGTTCCAGGTAATTCTATTCAGTTTACCAACGACATGCGTTCGCACCAAACGGGTAATCCACTCAGAACACCTGCTGCCAACAATGCCGACCGCCAAAAAATACGCTTGCAGTTGAACAATGGTGTGAACACCGACGAAGCTTTAATTTTATTTGATGCCAACGCTTCGGACAGTTACGATGCCTACGATTCGCCCAAAATGATGATAAACGCTGCCGATTTAGCCGAAATATCGAACAACATGATATTGCCATTGGGCTACAATGTAGGTGCCGAAAGCAGTTTAACGCTGAAAGTAAGCGAAATGGCTAACTTCGATAGCAACACCCGCGTGTATTTGGTAGATGGCGCAACCGAAATAGAACTTGCTCAAGGAACGGAATATACCTTTAATACTGCTAAAATTACTGGCAACGAAAGCCGTTTCAGCTTGTTGTTCCGTGCTCCGGGTGCAGTTACAGGAATTAATTCTGCTGAAAAGTTAAACGCAAATGTGTATGTAAACGACGCCAATCACATAACGATTGTAGCTCCTGTAAAAAGCAACTATGCCATTTACAATGCGTTGGGTATGTTAATCGAAAATGGTGTTTTGAACACGAAACATGAAACGCGAAACGCGAAACACGCCGCAGGCGTTTATGTGGTAAAAGTAGGTAACGAAACAAAACGAGTAATTATAAAATAAAAAAAATACCGCCCCAAGCCCCTAAAGGTTTGGGGCAATTTTAAAAACAAAATATTATGGAAACAAAGAAATCATATATTACTCCTCAAATTGAGTTAATTCCACTCGACAATGAAATTTCGTTGGCTTTAGAATCGAATCCTCCGGGCGGCCCTGGCGAAACGTACAACGAAATTAAGAAAGAAGGATATTCGAACTATCCTATTGCATAACTATAGTTTTTTTTAGAAAAAAAGGTTGTTGTTTGTGTTACGTGGCATTGAGATATTAGTTAATAATATCTCAATGACTTTTTTTAGTTTATAAAATACAATTCTAATTAATATAAATCCTTATGAACAAAGTTACATTTTCATTTTTATTCGCGCTGCTTTGTGTAGTAGCACAGGCACAAACAGTTAAAACAGTAGGTGGTGTAGGCGCCAACTATACAAGTTTGAAAGAGGCATTCGATGCCATTAACACAGGTTCGATAACCGGAAACCTCGTATTGCAACTTTCAGGAAATTCGACCGAAAGCAGTGGTGCAAACAGTGTATACTCGCTTTTGGAAAGTGGTAATGCGCTGGGAGCTAATTACACATCGGTATTGATTTACCCCACAGCCGACAATGTTACGGTTGAGGGCTCGACCAACGCTAACCTCAAACTCACACTCAACGGCGCCGACAATGTTACTATCGACGGTCGTAAGCGCGACGCAAGCGGTACTGTACTTGGCAACGACATGCATTTAAGCATTAGTGGTTCGGCAGGTAATTTGCTGACTTTAAGCAATGCAGCCACTTCAAATACAATTAAATACTGCAAACTGACAGCTAACGCTTCGGGTGATAATATCATTTATATCAACACCGATGTGTTGGGTGGATGCGACAACAACACTTTTGAATACAATAATATTGGTGCAACTGATGTTACAATAACACGTTATGGACTGACTACTGCTACCGCTACATCGGGCAACGAAATTGACAATTTGCAATTGAAAAATAATAATTTCTTCAATTGTATAAGGCAAGATGCCAATGGCTATTTTTTGTTTGTCGGTCCATATACCCGCAATTTTGTAGTATCCGACAATAGTTTTTATTTAACTACCCCTATATCGATAACCAATACCAATGCATACAGGGTTATAAGTATGGCAGCACAAAACAGCAGCGGTCATGTTATCGAAAAAAATTGTATTGGAGGTAGTGCATCGCAAGGTGCAGGAACCATGCAAATTAACAAAAGTGTATCGAACACACAATTGACATTGGACATTATTTATGTAAACAAGTCGGTAGCTAACGAAACAAAAGTAATTGTGCGTAACAATACCATTAAAAACATACAAATAGGAGCCAATGTAAATTCGACCTATACTCTTAAAGGAATATTGGGTGTAGGCAATACCTCAAGCGACCCTGTAATAAACGAAATAGATGGCAATTTTATTCACAGTATCGATGTGCTGAGCGATGCCAACTTTACCGGTATACACACAGGAACTAATGGCGACTTTGCCACCACCAACAATGTTATAAGCCTTATAACCAATGGCACAGGCATAATTGCAGGTATTACCGAAGATTGTAACAGTGCCAATAATAAACGATACACCTATAACAATACAGTTTACATTGGAGGCACAACTAATAGTTCGAAAAACAGTATGTGTTATCAGTATTTACAAAACACGGCTTCGGTTCGCAAAATTAAAAACAATGTATTTGTAAACACACGCTCGAACAGTGGCGCAGGCAAAAACTACGCAATATTTTATAATACAACAGCCTCAGCAGTCGAAGCCGACTACAACTTATATTTTGTAAGTGGCACAAAAGGCACTCTGGCGCGAGTAAATACAACCGACATTACGGCATTTCCGATTATAACCGGCGACGATGGCAATAGCAGCGTAGCTAACCCTGGTTTAAGTATATCTACACCAACAGTGCTTGCCGATTATCGTTCGAACATACCCGAAATTGCAGGAGGAGCAAGCGACTTCAGCGTAAGTAAAGATATTGAGGATGTTTCGCGTAGTGCAGTTCAAAAAGGCGCTTTTTATGTGTCAGATATTACAACTGTAGATAATAATGTTGCGTCGCAAAAAAACTACGAAACCTATATCAATTCGCAAAACGAGTTAGTTATCCAAACTGCCGAAAAGCTTAGCTATTCAATTTATAATGTTGCAGGTCAGGCTATCATGTCGGGAGTTGCCGAAAACAATCTGACAACAATTGGCGGGCTGAAAGCTGGAATTTATGTTGTGAAAATTGGCTACAGTGCGAATAGAATTGTATTGAAGTAAACCAAAAAATAATCTAAGTATTAAAGTTAAATGCAAAAGTTATCCTTATTTTTAGTCCTTGTTTTAAGTTCGTTAAGTATATTTTCGCAAACCCCACTACTATCCGATGGCTTCGAAAGTGGCAAAGGTTCGTGGGTTTTTTCGACAGCCTCGGGCGGTAACGATTTTTATGTGAAATATGGCTATGGTTACAATTCGAACAATGCTGTGCGTTGCGGCTCAATTGGCAATCCGAACTTTTTGATTTCGCCTGCAGTAAATTTTCTGACTAACAAGCCCTATAAGCTCACATTTATGGCTTATTCGGGCCGAAAAGATTCGCGAAAAATTGAGGTTTATTACAATTCGTCGGCGGCACTTAATGGTTCTGAAACATTAATAGGGATTATTGATGAGGTTCCTGAAAATTATACAAAGTTTACTTTTAACCTGAATAATCCACCTTCGGGAGTCCATTATATTATTTTCAGAGGCGTAATTAAAGCCAATAAATGGACAGACTTGGTTTTTGACGATGTGCTGTTGGTAGAAACGGCTAATTTTGTACCCACTATAAACATTGCACAACCGCTCGAAGCGTCGAGTCATACGGCAGGCAAACCGTTGACGCTAAATGTGGATGCCAGCGATAGCGATGGCACAGTAAGCAAGGTACAACTTTTTTATCAGGGAGAACTTTATGCCACTTTAAATACAGCTCCATACACATTTAATATACCAAACTTACCGATAGGTAAAAGTGTGTTTTACGCCAGAGCATTCGATAATGCTGGCGACTCGACTACAACGCCGGTGCGCACAATAACAGGTGTAAACACTGTGCCAAGCTGTGCTTTAACGGTATCGAAAACTGCCATCGCTCAAGCCGAAAATGTATTGTTTACAGCAACCCCTTCGGACACAGATGGCGAAATTGTATCGGTATCGTTTTATGCGAACGACGAAAAAGTAGGAACTGTAAATTCGGCACCCTACGAGTATAACTGGAGTAATAAGCGCGCTGGTAACTTCAATGTTTTTGCTGTGGCAACCGACAATACCAGCTTAAATGGATTTTCGGACACACTAATAATAGAGTCAACGCCTACCACTACAGGTGTAATCCTATACGAAAACTTCGAATCAGGACTCACCGAATGGAAAGTTTCGACAAGCGCAGGAGGTAACGACTGGCAATTGTGGGGCGGTGGAAACAATTCTACAGCCAGTGTACACCGAAACAATACTAAATCGAACTTTTTGGTACATGCTAATTCGTATTTTTATGCAGCCGCCAACTATCAGGTCGAAATAATGGCTAAAACTAAACGAGTAAATACCTATTATTTACAAGCCGGTTTGATTATCGGTACAGATACGGTTTGGAGCTCAAACTCGAACGTAGTAGGATTAACTCATAGCAACCATCAGCTTACAATTGCTGTTCCTACAGCGGGCTATCGCCAACTGATAGTGCGGGCAATAAAAGCCGGCACAACAACATCCGAAGAGATTTGGGTCGACGATATAGTGGTAAAAGGACCCGGTGGCGAAAGTAACCTGCCACCTGTTTTGAAATTTTTATCACCCGCCAAATCGTCGGAACTGGCTCTCAATACTCCCGTAGTAGTATCGGTAAGTGCTTACGACCTTATGGGAACTGTAAGCAAGGTTGATTTTTACATTGAAAGTGAATTAATAGGAACTGTAACAACGGAGCCATATACCATTAACTGGACACCAACCTATTCAGGGGCATTTAATCTGAAAGCTGTATGCACCGACAATAATGGAGCGGAAACTGTGGCGGCAATAAGCACATTTGTGAATTTTGCCGACCGTAAAGTGTATGATTATGTGGTTACATCGTACTTAGGAGGTGAAGCCGGTTCGGGTAAAGTGAGAGGAGTAAAAGTTTTATCAGACGGAGTCATTGTGTTGGCTTGCGACTGGGGGACAGTTATTCCCGAAGGAGCTGTACTGCATTTGCTCAATGGTGCAACTATCGACTCGCGCGGAACAATTGTTCGTATCTCGGCTGATGGTAAAAAAATACTCTCGCTTACGAAAATATCCAATCACGCTGTGGATTTGGCCATTGATAACGCTGATAATATTTTTGTGGCAGCATCAAACAGAGGTGTCGTTAAATTGAACAGGCTGGCCGACAAGCTTTTGTATGTAAAAGACTTTGCAAAAAACGTGTATCGGGTTGATGCCGGAAAAACAGGGTATTCCATTGTACTTACGCGTACTGGAACAGACTTTGACGACAAAAAATGGGATAATGTAAATACTTTTGTTTTGGACCCGCAATTTAATATCATTTCCTCTTTCGGTGGCGCATCGCAGTACACAAACGATGTTTGTATCGACGAAGCCACACAATCGGCCGTAGTAGTTGGTTGGCGCAACACTAAAACCAATGCCCGCGACAATACCGATTGGCTACCGGTGGATATTCCAGGTTTCAGAGTGTTTTCGTTTGCCGGAAGTCTTAAATTTCAGGGGTATAACTGGAGTAACGACCCCACTTCGCCCGACTGGTTGAACCGCGCCGAAAATAATATGGCCGACACGCGCATTTCGCGTGTGAGTATGGGTGATGATGGATTGATGTATTTCTTAGCCGAAGTATCAGGCGGGAATCACCCACTGCGCTACAGTCCTTACGACAATATAAAAAAGGTGCGGTTTGTAGGTGGCGACAATTACCATGTACTCACCAATGTAGGAACCGAGTTTCACACATTTGTTGGTCGCATGAATCTTAGTACAGGTAATTACATCGAAGGTCAGAGCTTTACAGCCCGCCTCAGTTCGGGAGCAGGTAATACGCTCGAAGCCGAACATGGCAATGTGCAGGCCGATACAGATGGTAGGGTTTACTTTACAGGTTCATCGGCTTCAGGACTACCGCTGTCGCGCGACTTATTACCCGATGAGAACTATACAGGAGGTGCATTTATATATGTAATGAATCCCACCTTACAAACCCGCGAGCTGGTTGATAGGGTAGCATTACGCGACAATGTATATGATGTTGGTGTTCGAAAATTCGCAAACCACGATAAAACAATCGTTTACGGAGGTTCTGTATTATTTACAGCCATAGGTAAAGAAAATCAGTCCAGAATTTTTCTTACAAATCCGTTGCAAAACACCTTCTTTGGTACACCCAACGAGCAATCAGGATTTTTTGCGGTGATTGGTGGTACCACGCCTGCTCAGTACGAATTGAAAGTAAACGGAGTATCGAAAGGTTGGTTTACCGAAGGGACAAAAGTGACCCTTAGCGCAGCCGATTACCAACTCGAAACCGGTTTTGCTTATTGGAAAAATGGTGAAGCTTACATTGCAGATTCTACATTGGCAAACACAAGCATATCGATGCCGGGTAAGAGTATTTCGATAGAGGGCATTCAGTTAAACACAAATACCAATATTGTTACACCAAATGAAAACCTAAAACTTTTTCCAAACCCGGCCAGAGATTTATTACATATAGCTACTGGTACAAATACTACAAGCCATATTGAAATAATTGATATGCTTGGAAAAGTGATTTGGCAAGGAAATGTAGCAGGCACAACAACCATAAACACAAGCCATTTTAGAAAAGGTGCATATATTGTTTCGGTAAATAAGACCTTGAAACACAAATTGTTAATTCATTGAAAAAGAGATAATTCAACTAGATTCGTTTTTTTTTTCGACAAACTAATAAATGGAAATAAAAAGAATTATTTTCAGTCTTATATTTGTGCTACTAATCATTCGATTAAATGCTCAAAACTATACCCCTACATGGGATTCGCTCGACAAACGCGCTACTCCTGATTGGTTCGAAAATGCAAAGTTTGGTATATTTATACATTGGGGCTTATACTCGGTTCCTGCATGGGCACCAACAGGCAATGACATTGGTATATATGACAAATATGCTGAGTGGTATTGGCACAGAATAGGTACCCGCAACGACAGCGACATGGAAATGAACAGGGTACGCAATTTGTTTAAAACATATCACACTAAAACCTGGGGTGAGAATTTTAAATATCAAAATTTTGCATACTTATGGAAAGCCGAGAGTTTTGAGCCTACTCAATGGGCAGACCTCTTTCAAAAGTCGGGTGCTCGATATGTGGTGCTAACCTCAAAGCATCACGAAGGTTTTGCACTATGGCCCAGCAATGAAAGTTGGAACTGGAACTCATCAGACATTGGGCCTCAACGCGATATTTGTGGCGAATTAAATCAGGCTGTGCGCGATAAGGGATTGAAAATGGGATTTTATTATTCCTTGTACGAATGGTTTAACCCTGTTTACAAAAGCAATGTAACTAAATATGTGGATGAAAAAATGTTACCACAGCTTAAAGATCTAGTGACACGTTATTCGCCCGATATTATTTGGGTTGATGGTGAATGGGAACACTCAAGTGATACTTGGAAAAGTAAAGAGTTTTTGATTTGGTTGTATAACGACACAAAAGTAAAAAGCACAGTTGTAGTAAATGACCGCTGGGGTAAGGACACGAGAGGAAAGCACGGTAGCTTTTTTACAACAGAATACGACCTAAAACACGACAATAATTCAATTGGAATATCGAGTAAAAGAATTTGGGAAGAGTGCCGTGGCATTGGTGGTTCGTTTGGATACAACAAAAATGAGAAGCTACATGATTATCAACGTACAGAAGAATTAATAAAATTACTGATTGAGAAGGTATCAGCAGGTGGCAATTTATTATTGAATGTGGGACCAACAGCTGATGGAAGAATACCCGTAATAATGGAGCAAATTCTGTTGGGTGTAGGAAATTGGTTGCAAACAAATGGAGAAGCAATTTTTGATACAAAAAGCTGGGAAAATAAACACCTACAAGAAGAAAACAAGGGTGTTTTTTACACACAGAAAGGAAAGGACTTGTATGTTTTTATCACCAATTCAGAAACGAGTGAAGTGACCGTAAAATCTATAAAAAAAGCAGAAAAAATCACGTTGTTAGGTTCAGACACCAAAATCAATTTTTCGAAGCATAAAGATGTCGTGCGAATTGCAATACCTCATGTTTGTCGTGGGCAAAAGAACAATAATTTGGCTTTTGTATTCAAAATTGAAGGAGCTTGCAACTAAATTACAATAATTATTAATAGCATCATGAATAGAATCGTATTTCTTTTGTTGATTGTTTTATTTTCAACAAGCCTAAGTCGGGCAACAGTATTAACGTCGCCCGATGAAAAAATAAAAATAGAGATTACAACGAAAGATAAAGTGTATTATGCTGTTTATTATGGAAACGAACGGGTACTTGACTTCTCACCCATTTCATTAACTCTTTCCGACAAAGTATTCGGTGTAACGCCAGTTATCATCGACTCAGCTGCTCGGCAAATAAGGCAGACGATAAATACCGTTTGGGGAGTGCGCAATGCAATTGACGACCATTACAACGAGCTTACGCTGAGTTTTGCGGGTGATTTTAAATTGGAATTCCGGGCTTACAATTATGGTGTGGCGTATCGTTTTGTAACTTCGTTGAACAAAAAACAAATTTTTGTAATGAATGAAGAGGTTTCGTATCGATTCCAATTTGGTGTTTCGGCATGGATGGCCGATACCAGGAGCTACGAATCGAATTACAAAAGAACAAAATTAGATGTTTCGGAGTTAACCAATTTCAACAATGCCAATAGTAAGATTTTTCTCCCCATTGTAGTTCAAACTTCGCCTAAGGTAAAGGTGATGATAACCGAAGCCGGGTTGTACGACTATCCTAGTTTGTTTTTAGACAGAGGCAACGACTACGAAAACTTTTTGAATGGAAGATTTGAAAAATACGCTTTAACAACTAAAACAGGTGGATTTTCGAATTATGCAGAGATAGCTCATAAAGAAGCCGACTATATAGCTTCTACAAGTGGCTCCAGAGAGTTTCCGTGGCGTGTTATGATTGTGTCGGACGACGACCGCAGGTTTGTGGACTGCGATATGGTATATCAACTATCGAAACCTACGGTTCTGAAAGATACCGAATGGATAAAACCGGGCAAAGTAGCCTGGGAATGGTGGCACGATTATGCTGTAGAAGGGAAGAATTTCAGAGGAGGTGTAAACACAAACACCTACTTATATCAGATTGATTTTGCAGCTAAATACAATATCGAATATATTTTGATAGATTGGATGTGGACAGACAAATATGATTTAACGCTAATAAATCCGGATATTGACATCAAAAAGATTGTAGAATATGGAAAATCAAAAAATGTAAAAATATTCGTTTGGTCGCCTGGTCACACGCTACACAAACAAGCCGAAAAGGCTATCGATTTACTGGCATCGCTTGGTATTTCGGGTATAAAAGCTGACTTTTTCGGGCGCGAAGACCAAACTGGCATTAAAATGTACGAAGACCTTGCACGCGCAACCGCCAATCGAAAAATGCTGATTGTATTTCATGGCTGTACAAAACCAACCGGACTATCGCGCACGTATCCGAATATAATTAACTACGAAGCTGTTTTAGGAAATGAATGGAATAAGTTACATGCCGATAAAGTAAATGTAAATCACAAGGTAATATTGCCGTTTATAAGGGGAACAGTTGGCCCCATGGATTATACACCCGGCGGCATGCGAAACCTTCAGGGAGGTAGTTTTTTGCGCTATACCTTGCCCAATGTGCACGGTACAAGGAGCAACGAAATGGCATTGTATGTAATTTATCACGAACCATTGAAAATGCTTTGCGATGCTCCATCGGCGTACAATCGAGAACCTGAAATTACCCGATTTATTGCCGACATTCCCACAACATGGGACGAAACCAAGGTGCTTGATGCCAAATTTGGAGAGTATGTAATCATTGCACGTAGAAAAAACACGACATGGTATATAGCGGGTATAACGGGCTCAAAGGAATATGTTGGAAATATAGACTTATCCTTCTTGGGCAAAGGCAATTATCCAATTGTTGCATTGCGAGATGGTATCAATTCGGATAGAATTGGCACAGATTACACACTCGAGTCTGCAACGCTGGAAACTTCAAAACCCTTGGCTGTAAAAATGGTAAGTGGAGGTGGTTTTGTGATAAAAGTTACGAAATAAGCTAATTAGGACATTCATCGAATGAATATCAAAAACAAAGGAGGGATTGACGAGTAAAACTCAGTCAATCCCTCCTTTTATTTTTATTTGTTTTTCTTTTCGCTCTTTTGCTGCGTTTCAGTATTTGGAGCTTTGTTCACTTTCTCCTGCTTATTGGTCTCCTTGATAGCATTGTACTTAACTAATTGCTCAGGGCTAAGCTCTTTGATTAACTTTTGCTCTGTTTCAGTTTTAATTAGCTCAAATTGCTTTTTCTTCAACTCGCGATCACCAACCACCGTTTTTCTTACGACATCTAAACTTTGATCTTCGTCTACAAATATCAATTTTATAGCTTTGAATTGCTCTTCATTAAGCGATAAATTAGTTTTTAAGTTTTCTAATCTCGCATTCATTTTCGCTACTCTATCTTCATCTGACGATTGTTGTTTGCCCGCAAAAACTGAAATACTAACCAGTAATGAGAGCGATAGCATAAATAATAGTCCTTTCATGTGCGTCATTTTCTTATAATTTTTATTTTGTTTGTTATTTTACAATCACTTTAGCTTTTTGTGTATCGATATCCACTACATAGATTCCCTGCGGTAAATTGATATTAAAATCATCTGAATTAATTATAGTACTTTTCAACAAACTGCCCGAAACTGTGTAAATTGAAACTTTAGTGTTTTTTTTGTTTATAATTTTTACAAAGCCTGAATTAGAGAAAACCGAATTTTCTAAATTGCTCGATTGCACATTAAATGTACTTGTAATAGGCGTACCTGATATAACTATATTGTCAATACGAAATATTTTGGCTAATGCAAAGGTGTTTTTAAATACTAAAGTCAGATTGTTTGTTGACGGAATGGCATACTCGCCGGCATTTAGTAACCAGTTTTTTTCGGTGCTTAGTAATAATTTCGAATTAATATTTAAACGAACCGAATCGGTGCTACCACTTACTTTGTAGTAAATTTCAATTTCATTGAAATTTTGAGTTACTGAAGTTGATGCAGAGCCTCCAGCCATATCAAATGTAAATTTCACATCAGAATAGCTACTTGTGTTGATGTTTTTTATCGCAAACAATACGTCTTTGGCTGGCATATAAATGTGGTTGTTATCAACAAGTGTACCTGTAGAAGTTAGAATTGTATTCGTACGAACATCGGCACTTGTAGTAGAGTATGAAGTGATAGTTACACCATTTAACCCTATTGCACTCCAATTTGTAAACGACCCAACTGATTTTTGTTGTGTATTGGGACTTTGTTGTGAGCCATTTCCACTACAATTTTCGTTGAAAATGACAGTTGAATTTAATTTTTCTGCTATCGAAAAACTAACTGTGCAAAACAATGCACACAGAATAAATACTGATTTACTTGTAGTTGTTTTCATAAATAATTTAATTTTTAGTGAATGATTTGTGAATGATTATTGAATTGTTATTATTTGTCGTTTATAATTATACGTCCCCATTTTGGTTCTTTATCGGGATTTGAATTTGCACCATAGATATTAATGTATTCACGAGAATCGGTACGGTGAAGTACAAAATTCAAAATGGGTTTATTGGCAGCAAATTGAGCTTTTACATAATTTGTAATATCGATTGAAACAAATTCGTTGGCAGTAAATGCAACACTACCACTTTGAATAAATTCGCCAAATTTAATCGACGGATTAACGGTGGGAGTTTCCTTCCAGTCGGCTGCTATTTGGTACATTGTATAATCTATTGTAGCCGTATGCTGGCTTTTTATTCGGAGTTCAATAAGTCCAACTTTATCCATTGGTTTTGCAAAGCTGGATAAATTGAAACGGTAGTATATATCGCCATAGGTTAGATTGTTGGACAGTAAAATTGGCTGATAATTCAGCGACATAGCTGCCTTATTACCCACAATCATTTTTGAAGGACTCGTATTGAAAAATCCGTCATCATTTTTACTTAAATAATAGGTGTATGGCCCTACATTTCCGGCTTCTTCGCCTTTTAGCGGTACTATTATTCCAGTTGTTCCTTTTGTGAACAGCGTAAGAGTTCCTGATTTTGAGCCATCTAAGCCTGACATGGGAGCAAAAACAACCCACACATCCATGCTCGCATTGTTATCCAAAACCGATTTCTGCACTTCGATACTACCCCCATAATTTCCACTTTCGGAGGTCGAAACCAGATATCCGCTCGATGTTTTTACAATAACATTTTCGGTAAGCCCCTGAGCCGTGAATGTGATTTTTTTGGCTGCACTGCGCACTCCATTATTTATAATGCCGAAATCCTGTTCGGTTGATGGTGTTGGCAAAATAATAAGACCTGCTATGGAAATATTTTTATTTATAATTGTAAGTTCGTGATTTGGAATACCCCCTACAACTACATTTTCTTGTCCGTCGGTAAGCGCAAAAGCAAGTGTTTTGTTCGTAATACTTTGTAAGTCGTTTACAGGCAATACTGTGAATGAGGCAACCGAGTCTCCTTTGGCAATATTTAACGTAATTATATTGTCAACGGCTTCGGGCATGGTGGTATAATCGGTACCATAGATGCTTGTGGATGTAATTTTTACTTTAACAGTGCCATAACTGTCGGGTTTGTAATTGTACAACGACAATGGAATTTCGATAGCAGTTGTGCTTGTTTCGTCAATGGTTGATTTAATTGTTTTGAAATTAAGCGCAGCTAATTGTGCTCTGCTCGAATATGCTGATGTGTCTAAAATACCCTCGTTGCACGACGATAGCGCAAGCACACAAAACAAAAGTGAATAAAGAATCTTTTTCATAATGATAAATCTTTAAAATTACCAATTGGGATTATTAACACCAAGCGTTGGATTGATACGAAACGCAACTGCCGGAATGGGAAATAGATAATGTTTTTCTTGCACCAACGGTGTGCTGGAATAATTTACTCCGGCTTTAGCATTTTCTACCTGTGATTTTAGCCGGTTTGTGCGTACCAAATCGAACCAACGATAACCTTCGAAATAAAGCTCTTTGCGACGCTCTTCCCAAACTTCGTTTCTAAAATTGTCGTATTCGGTAGGGATAGCCGAAGTTGTAATGCCAGCACGTTGGCGAATAGCCTCCATGTATGCAATCGCTTTAGTATCGGGTCCGTTGTTGTACTCGTTCATTGCCTCGGCATACATTAGCATTACATGTGCAAGTCGTATTATTTTAAAATGAGCCCTTGATTCGGCTGCATCTACCAAACCTCGTGCAAAAACCGTAGAATCGGCATATTTTATGGTCGAATAGGTTTTGAGGCTCGAGTTTCCAAAGCCATTGTTGAACGAATATATGTATGTTTGCATTCGTTTATCGCTCGGAAATGTTTCGAAAGCATTGATTAAATTGGGCGAAATGGTGTATCTACCAAGTGTTTTCAACAGATAAACATTGTTCGAAGTAGCAGCATCGACCCTGAAAAACATACCTTTAAAAGGCTGAATTCCAGTATCGGGGTCTTTGCCATAGTCGTAACCATTTACAACATCCGGTAGTGCTTCGGCAGGGTATAAGTTGTTTGCCGAAACAGCTTCGAGTATGGATTCTTTTGAATTGTTTCCCTTCACTGTAAAAAGTTCTTTGTAGTGGGCATAAAGCGAATACACCGATGTATTTACCAAAACGCTATCGGCATAATCGGCCGATTTTTTGTACATATCCTTCTGTGTCATATTGTCGAAGTTTGATTTTACGTCGTTGTACACACGTCCGGCCATGGTTAGATAAACTTCGCTCAATAGCGCTTTGGCAGCTGCCGACGAGAAACGTCCTGCACCTTCTTTTGTGTTTCGCAAAGGTAGTTTCGACGCTGCAAAATTTAAGTCGGCTACTATTAGCTTGTAAATGTCTTTTGCTGGTTTGCGTTTCAAATTATCAAGCTCCGTAAATTCAATATCTTCTGTTAAAATTGGGCCGTCGCCAAATAAACGAACGTACGAAAAATAGCAAAATGCACGAATTGCTCTGGCTTCGGCTGTGGTTTGTTCTATAAATGCCTTATCGTCCACCGTCGAAGTTTTCAGGTATTTTAGTAACACATTGCAATCTTTTATACCAATAAAGTAACTGAAATATAAGGACGCAATATTCTCGTTGTCGTTGTCGAATTCGTACGTATCCAAGGTAACCCGTGGATTATTGTTTGTGTTTTTAATCCAACAATCATCGGCCGGAACCTCGGTAAGTAAAAAACAGGCACGACCTGCTGCCGGAGTTATTCCATATCCAGCTACGCCATTTGCAGTTTTATAACCAGTTTCGGTAAAAATGGTATAGCAATTGCGTAAGGCAGCGCTTATCCCATTTTTCGAGTTGAAAATTAATTCGGGGGCAGCATCCGATTTTGGTTGCTCTACTAACAGGTCGCTACACGAAAAGCTAATGCAAGCTGTAACAACTATTATAAAATGATATTTTAATTTTTTCATGTTGATAAAACGAGTTTAAAATAATTAGAAATTGAGAGTTAAACCACCAACAATAGATTTACTTGTAGGATAGGTGCTATAATCAACACCAAGTTTTGTGTTCGAATTTCCTGACTGATTCGCTTCGGGATTTGTGCCGGAATACTTAGTCAGTAAAAATAAATTTGTGCCTGTAGTGTAAATACTTAAGCTATTTATACCGATTTTTCTTAGCAATTTCTTCGAGAAATTATATTTTAAAGTAGCATTTTTCAGACGGATAAAACTAGCATCCTCCACGTATTTATCAATTACTTTAGCAACATTCGTATTTCCAGGACTAGTATAATTATTACTTTGATTTTGAGGTGTCCAATAATTAACCAATTCTTGCAGCCTTGGATTATCGACCATTAATTTGTGCTTATTGAAGTTTAGTACATCATGACCATAAGCTCCTGAGAAAAAGAACGACAATTCAAAATTTTTAAATGAAAAATTATTATTCCAACCAAACGTGAATTTTGGATTAGGGTTCCCAATTGCGACTTTATCATTTGATTCAATTTTTCCATCTGAATTGGTGTCAACAATTCTGAAGTCGCCAACCCTATCGGATGCACGATGCGGATAATTGGCAATATCTTGAGCATTTTGCCAT
>JFJP01039982.1_pt1 | contig 16916 bp, 9 predicted proteins | sample 431651 | NCBI WGS metagenome assembly JFJP01 (sample SAMN02602958, study PRJNA72255) | Microbial mat metagenome, whole genome shotgun sequencing project. | biome: fresh water; feature: sink hole; material: water; isolation source: purple microbial (photo- and chemosynthetic) mats found in... | reverse complement strand
CTATGACGCTGCCAGCTTGTATCCATCTAGCGGTAAAATATATATATATTTTATTTTTTTTAAAAAAAGAAAAACCCCTTCCCCCTTTTACACCACCAACCTCACTCCCCTCCCCCCCCCCAATCACTACCCAGGCACGCGCGGCACGGGGGGCCCTTAGGGGGACCCTGGAGGGCGAGGGAGTGAGGATGGAAGGGGTGTGGAGTGGGGAGTGGGGGAATTAAAGAATAATTGATAAAAAATATTATTATTATGCTCTCTTTTTCCTTGTTTTTTTTTGATTTTTGTCGTTGTCGTTGTCGTTGTCGTTGTCGTTTATATTTAATTGTGTGTGTTTTTTCTTTAAAGAACACACAAAACGTGCTCTCATTTTTGTTTCTATTTGGCACATCATAGACGAACGACAACTAAGAGTTTTTAAATAAACAACAACAAAAACTATGACGACGCGTTTCGTCCTATCGTAAACAAATGTAGCGTTTTTTAAACCTCCAAAATACAAGGTAATCAGAACAGGAGCAGAGCACGCGCGGTATATAATAAATAATAGTAAGAGGGGGGTGGGGTGGGGAGAAAAAAATGAAAAAGAAAAGCACTATACTGTACGTTTATGTTGTTGTTGTTGTTGTTGTTGTTGTTGTTAAATAAAAAAGTATGTATACCACTTTACAATTTGTATTTTTTATATTATAATTGTGTGTGTACACACACACACGCGCAAGAGAGAGAGAGAACTAAATAGATGCTAGATATATTGCAGCAGCAGCAGCAGCAGCACCGATACAACAGACGATTGAAAAAAAAAAAAAAAAGACATTACTTTTTGGGTTTACCAAAAACAAAAAAAAAAAAGGAACAAATAAAATAAAACCTCACACCATGCAGCAGCAGCAGCAGCAGCAGCAGCACGATGGTGCAGCACATATATCTAGCATTATTTATAAAAAAAACACTAAAAAGAGGAAAAATAAAAAACAAAAAACAAAAAGATTATATACTTCACAGAACTCCTCGGTACACCAATTGGTACTGGCACGTTATATGTGATGAAGGATAATCTCGACGGAGCTGCGCCGACAGCTGATGATGATGATGCTGAGGATGTGTTACAATCGTCGAATTATGTTAACGCCGAACACTGGCTTCATAGTATCCGTAATGATACCTTGTACAAGGAGCGTAGACTATTAAATAGGGCTACAGAAACGGATGAATCGTTAGTTATTCAATATTTAGCGCAAGGAGGATTCAAAAAGATATTCGATATTAATGATACCCTCTTCCGTGTAAATTCGTCTTTACATGCAGGTGCCGGCCCTCTGGTATGGGGATTAAATGTAAAACAAAAGGCCGATGTTGTATTTACATTTATAAATCCGTCTAAAAAGGTCACTGTGTATTATGTTAATTATCACGGAGGATATTATCATTATACCGGACATTGTATCGATTGTCCTTCCCAACTACAAAACAATTACCCGTATGAGGGTAAAAAGTTGGATTCTATTTTAGATTCATTTCGTACCAACTATGCTAACGCAATGTCTAACGTGTATCCCCACAACGTCACATTTCAATATCACACATTTTACGAGTGTGACTTTTTTCATTCCAATAATGAAATATCATTTAGATATAATATAGCAACCGATTCCCCGCTTACATCATTAAAATTTATTGTGATGGCACATCCCGATTGTGTATATTCTAAACGTAATTCTCACACTTATAATATTGTAAATCTCATTAACGGAATACGTATGGGTAGTATTACAGGTTTTGTTACATTATACGGTGGTGAGGAGGCAACCTCAAATGACGCCAACGATTTTTTTGGATATTGCGTACAAAATTATAAACCCACTCACACTGATGTGTCTCCTTATACCCGAAAGCAAATTGAACATTTTAAAAATATAAACGCAAAAAAATATTTGGACAAACATCAGATCGGGTTAACCCTAAATTCGGGTACCTTTCATTCCGAGGAGACCATTTCAACCATCTATTTACAATGGCTAATGACCTCAAGAGGTTTTTTTAATTTTACAATTACACATTTTATTGAATATAAATTCACCCTTCATTCAAATGACTTTCTTCTGCCGTTATTACACCAACGTCACACTGCAAAACTCCAAAAAGATAACGTTTCCACCGAATGTATTAAATTAATCTGTAACGGCTCATTCGGATACAATGCCCTCGAGTCTAGTAACTACAACACCATTAGACTTATGAAAGGGGCAACTTTAAAACGATACGGAAAAAACATTAGCGCATATTTTGGGCTTGATAAAATAAAACTAATCAGTATTATTACGACAACGCCTCTACCGTCACTGGACGGTGAACCCAAAGAACCTACATACGATTTCCTATATGCTGTAACAATTACCGGAAAGTTTAACAACATTAAGAATAGTCTTCCAAAGGCTGTTGCAATTCTCTCTAATTCCAAAGCACTATTTTTAAATCATATCCGTATTCTACTCGAGTGTCTTGATCCGAATCTTGCTGAATTATGCTATATAGATACAGACTCTTGTATATTTAGTTTCACATATTCCACCCTAGAAGAGTGCCTTCTACCCACAAAGAAAGACTTTTTTAAAGCTCAAAATATTTTAGCGACGCCCGAATTAGAAAAGGGACCCGACAGTTATCATGGAAAGCTTAAATGCGAAGGGCTCTTTTACGGTGGACTATTTCGCACTATTAAAATATATCGATTATATTCGCAAAAGGATGTGTATACACGTTGTAAAGGAGTTAATAGACGGCAAGCTGATAGTTTACCTCATTCGACATTTTATAACAACGACCCGCGTGTAAATACCATCAATCGAAAGGCGCTACGGCCGACCGCGGCAGGTGAAATGTGTATCACGCACGAGAGTCGTTCTATAGCGTGTCCGATTAATGTTAAAAGATACGTTACATCCAACGGCGTGCATACACTTCCATTATCGCTAGCATGGATAGTAAAAACGATCGAACAACAACAACAACAACAACAATATTAACACGTATTTACAACAATAAAAAAGATAAATCGGGTGTGATATTAACAGCTAATCAATTGTATCAATACGCAGTGAAAGAAAATAAATTAATTACAAAAACCGCTGTTGGTAATTTTCTAAAGACTCAGCTTTTATCAGCACGATATACTGCACCGGCTAAACGCCCTAGCGCGTTCCAAACGATAAGCCATCCGCGAATCGGTGTATATTTTTTAGATTACGCTGAATTCCATAAAGAGTGGTCCTCTCATAATAAAGGCTATACAGGATTCCTGGTGGCAGTGGAAAATATAACAAATAGACTTTTTGTGATCCCGTGTAAGGGGAAGGCTACAGCACAGTGGGAAAACGCTGTTGAAACATTTATCGAATTAGTACGTAATGTAAGAACTATATTTACCGATAGAGACGCTGTTGCAACATCGCCGACATTTCAAAAGCGTATACAAGAATTGTATAGTCTCAAGTGGTATTTCCTCGTAAAAGGATCAAAATCCTATTTAGCAGAACGCTTTATTCGATATACCAAAGAAAAGTTATCGCAGGCGATTACGGTTAAAGAAACGAAAAACTGGTGTCAATTCGTGGAGCCCATCGTATCGGAATATAACAAGGAAAAGATACAGGGAACATCGTATTCCCGCGGTTCTATATCAAACGAAAATTTCAATCATTTTCTATCTCAACGCTTAAAATTAAACAAGCACAGTCAATTAAAAAACATCAAATTATCAGATGACCCAACACTACGCATTAACTCCTCTAGAATATATAATGATTTTCTTACGAAATCGTGGAACGATTCTATATTTACGTTCGCACCCGGTGATAGAGTTTTAATTGCTCGACGCGCGGATTGGAAACATAATAAAAAAACGGCTGGCAACGCTTTTTTTAAAACATCTCATTGGGGTACATTCGATGAAAAAGTGTATACTATCTCCGGCCGTCAATTACGTGCAACTCAAAATTATCGAGGATACGTTCCGATGTATGCATTAAAAGAGTATGAGGACAGTGGACGCCTATTCTACGCATCCGAATTAAAGAGAGTTAATTAACATGCAGGCAGTACATCGCATCTGTTTATAATGCTCATACAATTAGTCAGCAAGTTTGAAGCCAATCATAAACAGGTAACATTTGAAATACCAGAAAAATTAAATATTACAGATTACGAAACAGCGCCGTCAGCGTCATATCATCCCAACGAACGTAAATATAATATTTCATTAATTGCAATAACCGTGTGTAATAATAGCGGACATGCTGATACACATTTTCCTCAAATTCCTACGTACGAATATGAACACCAACAGCATTATCAAGAACGTGTTCTCATACAAATACCAAATAGACCCCTGGGTAGTTCGCGTAGATCTACTATATATTTTATACCGAATCTAGAAACCGGTGATGATGGTGGTGGTGGTGCTGGAGGCAGAGTACGTAGACAGGTCAGACATCGAAAAGGATTATCAGATTCTGGTACTTGCGAAGCAAATAGCTATTACCGATTAAAGGCTGGGTTTACATTACCAGCAGCTATTGCAAAGGTCTATTCGATCGATACGCAAGCGTCTAAAACAATTATCGATTACGTAATAAACAAGATCGTTCCAAAATTAAACGGTCATTTCGGTAATCTATTACGGTATCCACTCGGTATTACATCTACCGTGTTGAGGAATCTAACCAAGATCGGTATCAAGCTACCGCCAAACACGTTCCTTGGATTTAGCGATCCGAATATTTGGAAAGCGTTTGGAATTGACATTCACGCTAATTCCGTTACAAAAATTGTTGAAGGTAATATTGAATATTACGGAATCCGTAATACCGGTAAAGTTACAAAACACGTTTCAAATAGTCGGTATCCCTCTTCAGAACAGTCCCTGTCGGATACCCTTAGTTTATTCGATGACAGAAGCACTCCGCTAGACCCTGATGTCTTTATTATTCTCAAACTATTGACATCGTCCGTAGAAGAGACGTTTAGAGTTATCCCAACACAACTCACCCAGGCTAGAGAGCTTATAAAATATATTGATCTATTTAGATCAGCAATTACAGCTGTGTATCACAGTTTACTTCTCGATCCCACAAAAAAACCTAATCTCCAAGATCAGACGTTACCATATCGAGGTATCCTCTTTACAGGGATTCCAATACGAGGTCCGCCTCTATCGGAGAATAACAATATTACAAACTTTTACCTTCAATTTGCCGGTAGCAACACTATTCTATCCCTCATGGGTGTCACCGTAGGCGTAAATAACATTTGGAAACCCCAATGTGATCATTGGAATAGCGCTCCGATTAGCAGTTCAGTGGTACAGGACGTTACTTCTCAAATGTGTAATACATTTACGGAGGAACAGACATCAGCCGCCGCCGCCGATGATACGTTTTCATTTATCCAAGGAATTACAAAGTCACCGCAGAAAACGTCTACGCCTATTCATCAGGTACCGCCGACCGATGCCATTATCGAGTTTGAAAAAGGTGTTAATGTGATTGCCTACATCACCGAGGTTGAATTTGCAAAGGCTGCAGTTGAAGAGGCCCGTCGTACGTTACAAAAACTACAGAATGATCACCCCGATGGTCAAAGTCAACAAAAGCTCAGGGCAATTGAAACCGTTCTCAATACACTATCAAACGTACCACCGCCAATAAAGCGTCTAAACATTGACTCAGAAGCAGCGCCGCCTCCGCCGCAGCTGCCGCCGCCTCCTGCTAACCCAGGTAAGCGTAAGTTGGAATTTGACCACGACGATGGAAACGAAATGAAAAGACGTAAACTACTTGATGCTGATGATACAATCGTTGGCGTATTTGACGTCGCTGAGGAAGCTGAGGATACTCCAATGGGAGTATTTGATGAACCAGAACAACAAAGTCCCGAACATGTGGGTGTTGAAATATCACCTGAGGTAGAGGGCGATGTAGAGGAAGGAGTATTTGATCAACCAGGAGTAATTCCGCCGAAGGATAAAGCTAAAGGAGAACCACCACCACCACCACAAAGTCCAGAACGTGAAATACCGTTTGAGGATGAAGTAAAGGATAAAAGTGTATTAGAACAAAGTCCCGAACGTGAGATACCGGTTGAAGAACAACAACAACAACAAAGTGGAATACCGCCAGAGGGTGTATTCGAACCACAAAGTCCTGAACATGTGGGTGTTGAGGTAGAGGAAGGAGTATTTGATCAACAAGGAGAAATACCACCAAAGGATAAAGCTAAAGGAGAACCACCACAAAGTCCAGAACGTGAAATACCGTTTGAGGGTGAAGAAAAGGATAAAAGTGTATTGGAAAAAAGTCCCGAACGTGAGATACCGGTTGAAGAACAACAACAAGAAGATGAAATACCACCACAAAGTCCCGAACGTGAAATACCGTTTGAAGAAGAAAAGGATAAAGGTGTATTTGATCAACCACCTAATGATGATGAAGAACAACAACAACAACAAGGTGAAATACCACCAGAAGGTGTATTCGGAGTACAAAGTCCTGAACGTGAAATACCGTTTGAAGAACAACAAGGTGATATACTAACAGAAGGTGTATTCGAACCAGAACGTGAAATACCGTTTGAAGAAGAAAAGGATAAAGGTGTATTTGATCAACCACCTAATGAAGGTGAAATACCACCAGAAGATGTATTCGGACCGCAAAGTCCCAAACGTGAAATACCGTTTGAAGAAGAAGAACAAGGTGAAATACCACCACCACCACCACCACCACAAAGTCCAGAACGTGAAATACCGTTTGAAGAAGAAGCAAAGGATAAAGAAGAGGAACAACAACAACAAGTTGAAATACCACCAGAAGGTGTATTCGAACCACCACCACCACCACAAAGTCCCGAACGTGAAATACCGTTTGAAGAAGAAGAAAAAGATAAAGAAGAGGAACAACAACAAGGTGAAATACCACCAGAAGGTGTATTCGAATCACCACAAAATCCCGAACGTGTAATACCGTTTAAAGAAGAGGAACAACAAGGTGAAATACCACCAGAAGGTGTATTCGAACCACCACCACAAAGTCCCGAACGTGAAATACCGTTTGAAGAAGAAACGGATAAAGGTGTATTTGATCAACCAGAACCAGAGAACGAGGAGGAAGATGTCAATATGACCGAGGAGGAAGAGGTATTTATCATCCCACAACCAAAGAACAAGGAGGAGGAGGAGGATGTCAATATGACCGAGGAACCCAAAGACAAGGGGGTATTTAACACAGAACCAGAGAACGAGGAGGAGGAAGATGTCAATATGACCCCCGAGGGGGTATTTAATCAAACAGAGGAAGAAGAGATATTTATCCCAGAACCAGAGAAGGAGGAGGAGGAACCCGTAAAAGACAAGGGGGTATATGATGAACCAGAGGAAGAAGAGGTATTTAACCCAGAACCAGAGGACGAAGAGGAGCCCAAAGACAAGGGTGTATTTAATCAACCAGAGGAAGAAGAGGTATTTATCCCAGAACCAGTGAACGAGGAGGAACCCGAAAAAGAAAAAGAACTCAAAGACAAGGGGGTATATGATGAACCAGAGGAAGAAGAGGTATTTAACCCAGAACTAGAGGACGAAGAAGAACCCAAAGACAAGGGAGTATTTGAACAACCAGATAAGAAGCTCGAACCCAAAGACAAGGGTGTATTTAATCAACCAGAGGAAGAAGAGGTATTTATCCCAGAACCAGAGAACGAGGAGGAACCCGAAGACAAGGGGATATATGATGAACCAGAGGAAGAAGAGGTATTTAACCCAGAACTAGAGGACGAAGAGGAGCCTGAAAAAGAAGAACCCAAAGACAAGGGTGTATTTAATCAACCAGAGGAAGAAGAGGTATTTATCCCAGAACCAGAGAACGAGGAGGAACCCGAGGAAGAAGAGGTATTTAACCCAGAACTAGAGGACGAAGAGGAGCCTGAAAAAGAAGAACCCAAAGACAAGGGGGTATTTGAACAACCAGATAAGGAGCCCGAACCCAAAGACAAGGGAGTATATGATAAACCAGAAGAAGAGGAGCTGCCTGAAAAAGAAGAACCCACAGTCAAAGGGGTATTTGATCAACCAGATAAGGAGCTCGAACCCAAAGACAAGGGGGTATATGATAAACTAGAAGAAGAGATTAGAGAAGCAGAGGACGAGGAGGAGCGTGAAAAAGAAAAAGAACCCAAACCCGAGGAAGAAGAAGAAATGGATATTAACGAAACCAAGGGGGACCCTGAAGAGGAGAAAATGGATGTTAACGAATCCCCAGACCAAAGTATAATGGATACCGATAACATATCTGAAAAGGAGGATGAAAGGAATAAAGGTGTATATGACGTAGAGCTTGAAATAAACGAGGAGCTTGAACGAGATAGAGGCGTATTTGAAAAACCAACAGAAGAGGAAGACATCGAACTAGAAGGTGTATTCGATAAAATAGATGATGAAACAGAAAAAGGTGTAGAATTAAAGCATAAGGAACAACCAAAATCACCGACATTTACGAGTGAGGTTGAAAAAAGGAAAGATGAAATAAAAGGAGGAGACGGTAGCAAAACAATATTTGAAAAGGGAAACTCTAGTGGTATTGCCACAGAAACATTTGAAAAGGAAAAAAGAAAAGAGAGTGATCGTAGTCAAGAGGAAATGGAGGTTGATGTTACTAATGCATCAAAAACTAATGATGCTGAGATAATATTGAACCGATGGAATATAGATTGGGGAACCTTTAGAGACCCTTTCTTTACTCCCGAAAAAGAAACAACGGATGATGATGATGATGATGATGAAGAATACTATACGCCAGCAAGACCTTCAACTACAACAACCTCTATACATACCACAACAAAACCTGCATATGATGATGATGATGATGATGATGATGATGATGATGATGATGATGATGATGAAATTAGCCTTCTCATACAAAAGGACATTGAAGAAACCAGACTAAAGAAAAAGAAAAAGAAAGAAGAAGAAGAAGAAGAACGAAAACGGTTATTACAACCGATACATTTTGACTTTGACGATGCTGATGTCGAAGAGGAGCAAGAAGAGGCTGATGTCGAAGAGGAGCAGGAAGAGCCTGAAAGAGAAGAACCACAGAGATCGCCATCATCATCAACATCATATGATGAATTAGATATAACTAATCCATTTGAACGACCGAGTAAAACATATCAGAATATGTTATATCAGGCAACAGGATTTTGTACTCCGAGTAAAGACTTTCCTAAATATTCAACCATATTATTACACGAGGGAGACCCAAAAGACTTTTGCACCCAACGTGGAATGTGTTGTATATTAGGATTAGCAACGAAAACACCATCATCTATAACAATTACATCTATCGAAAAAAACAACTGCTCGATAACAACAAACGAAATCACCAAAATAACGCTTGAATTCCTCGATCAACATTTAAATTCCTTTAAACCATCTAAGCCGCATTTCGTTAGTGCAATATTTAACATCTCATTAATTCCCTTGCAGAAATGATCCAATTCGATGACTCGAGCTCAAAGTCGATACAGCAACAACCTATACTACATGCAGCAAAACATGCACCGCCTATATCAGAGAGCGAGGACGAATTAAAAACGCCTTTGAACCCTCCACAGCAGCAGCAGCAGCAGCAGCAGCAGCAGCAGCAGCAGTCCACATCAGGTAGACACAGTCCTATAATTTTTGAAGATCCTTTAATCGACGCAGTGAAAGATCTTATCAAGAGTAGACAAAACGAATTATTAATGGATAAAAATATATCATCAGATAGTGAAAGTAATCTTTCATCCTCAACCTCCTCCGTAACATCCTCGTTATCGGATAGTGACGACACAACTGGAAATACATCTGAAGATGAAAACGTAAAAACGAAAGAAACAAAAAGCGGAAAACGTAAAATGAAACAACACCGTAAAAAGGAAGTGAAAAAGCGAAAAACAACAAAACCAACTGTTCAAAAGAAACGTAAAACCCCGCAAAAGAACAAAAAAACGGCAACAGCAGCAGGAAATGCACGTCTAGTTAAGAAGGCAAAACGCCTCTTTCACAAAGCTCTAAAAGAACTTAAAAAAACTAAACAATAATGGCAGCAGCACAACCATCACCACCCCAACCACCACGTAAAAAAGCAAAATCTATACCCGGGTTCGATTTAAGTGGACGTTCATCTAATACATTAAGCGAACATTTACAACGTAAAACAGAAACTATTGTGATCCGTCCAATCAATCTCTCAAATGCTAATAGCGGCAGTTTCTGGACCTTTCAATTCAGAGCCAGAAAGAACCAATGGATCAGACTAAAACCCGATTCCCTAACTGTACAAGTATGGGGACGGGTGCGTAATCCTGCTAGAGCAGAGGATGAAGGTACCGAACAGCAACGAGCCGAACATTGGTCGTTACGAGCTAAAGACGGAAGACCAGAACTATTTGTGGACCCTACTGTTCAAGCAACTGGATTCATTAAAGGTGTAGACGTTTTTATTAACAACGTTCAGGTTCCCACCAACGGTGCACTAAATAACCACCTAATCCATTATACACGTGTGTCGCGATTATTTGAAAATTCCCTCCGTAACAAAACATTTTTCGGACTTCATAGTGAAATGACCTTTAACAGACCTACAAAGGAAATGACCGAAGCAACAAAAATGTTTCACTACCATACATGGAACTCTACCAAGGGGGTTAGAACACCCGTACATCTAGATGGTATTTTTCCATTTGATTTCCGTAACAAGACAATACAAACCCTGGATAACGATGCTCAATTCGAAACCCTATACTTTCCACCAGAGACTAGTTTTGAGATTCGTGTACATCTTTATAAGGATAAGGTAGAAGCACTATTCCACGAAGGCATGCAGGATTTTGGTGAATCCTATTATTCGGGAGACGCGGCAAATCCGGTTCCCAACAAACCCACGCTCACGTTTCAGGATGTCTGTCTCGAATACGAATCCACCGAACTAATCCCGGCAGAACATGTAAAAGCCATTCAAAAATTGGAAAGCGGATCTGCAGCAAAATACCCATACGATATACCACGTATACAATACCAAACCCTACCTGCAGGACAAAGCTTTACAACAAGCACATTCCAAATACAGCCAATGGCACGGTTATTCTATTTAATGTTTACTCCCAACTGGGGAACATTTGTAATGGACTCAAAACGTAAACCGCTATCTGGATTTAGTCAATTCCCAAAAGGCGCAACAAAAATACGATTATCGTACGGATCCGATGTGAACCTAATCACAGAAAATATGGAGGATTTCGGAATACGAGGAACTCAACATCATATTTCAAAACGAATCTATTTTGAATATCTATCCGAACGAAAGATCTTCCCCGGAACATTTGAGCAACTATTCCCCTCTGATCCTGACGATATTAGCACATTACAAATGTTTGTCTACGACCTCAAACATCAAATGTCGCAGAAAACAGAACTACTAACAGTTCAATGCACCTTCGGACAAGGCGATAGCAGCCCGCATGATATACAAATAATATGTATATCAGTTCATCCTACCGGCCAGGCTACATGTACCTTTAATAATCATTCATCCGATTATATGTGGAGTTTTAACCATACCTCGTAATCCCTTTATTTCTCATTTCAGTCACAATGCAACAGATACGTCAACGTGGTACTAGTGGTCAACTAGCAGCGGATCTCTTCGCCATTCTTAATACCGTAGATGAGCTACCATCAATTAGAACAGCAAACCCTGACCAGCTTGAGGCTATATCTAAACTATCGAGAAAACGGTTTTGTCTTTTATACTTTAAATCCTGTTGCTCGTTTATTGCCGTGATAGGAATTGGTCTACTTACATGGAACTCGGAAACATCCATTAAAACATTATTCCAATTATTTGGAAATATAACAAAAACACTATGAATATCGTATTACAATAAACAAGTTGGTAATAATATAACATATATTTCTAAAACACCGTCTACATTATTATAGTATGGGTTTAAAAATGTATATGAAAATGTCTGCCGCTCCATGGCATACGCTGTAAACGGTGGTCTCCAATGCAGGAGACCGGGGTTCAATCCCCCCCTATTCTGAAAGCAATGTTCCTACGTCCAGGATGACAGCAGCCTTTAGATTCAGATCTGAATTTGTGATGATGTCAAAGCATTCAAGTCCAGTTTTTCCTGCTGATACAATCGAACGACAGTCGAAGGATTCTTCAAAACATGACGAAGAAGAATCCTTTTTATATTTATATTTTTATTTTTATATACTTTGAAAACATAGGTCTATTATTCTTGTAAGACTCAGACAAAGAAAAAAAAACTGATTCTTCTTAAAGTCCTTATTAATATATAAATAAAAATATAAAATATAAAAAGGATTCTTCTTCTTCATGTTTGAAGAATCCTTCGACTGTCGTTCGATTGTATCAACAGGAACAATTGGACTTGCATGCTTTGACATGCTGTCCTCACGAAGTCAGATCTGAATCTTATCTTTTTGCTGTCATCCTGGACCCGGTCTCCTGCATTGGAGACCACCGTTTACAGCGTATGCCATGGAGCGGCAGACATTTTCATATACATTTTTAAACCCATACTATTTTCTCTTACGTTCTATTTTTTTTTAAACGAAAAAAAAAGGAATTACATCAATTTTGATCTTGGTACCCTGGGCTTACAAAGCAACAGTGCTAACCGTTAGGCTACGACCTCTCTTATTAATATGAGTAAGAATAATGTTCTATTACTACATAATTTCTATTACAAATGCCATTTAATTATATTATGTTCTTTTAACACGATACCATGTCAATGTGTCAATTATATTAATAAAGCTTAAATGTTTTTGAAAAACGTTTTTAAAAAACTATTATGTTTATTTTAAAAAAAGAAAATACAGGATTTGCATCAATTCCGATCTCGGTACCTTGGGCTTACAAAGCAACAGTGCTAACCGTTAGGCTACGACCTCTCTTATTAATATGGGTAAGAATAATGGTCTATTACAAATGTTATTTAATTCTAATTATAATTAATAAATAAAAGGTGCCACCAGGATTCGAGCCTGTTATCTTTAAATCATTTGTTTTATTAAAAATGGTAGAGGCCAAAGGCCAATAAGGAACTTTCCTCCTTTCCTAAAGGCAATGTTCCTACGTGTAGGATCACAGCGTTTAGTGAAATCCCCAGGAGTTTTACCCCCACCGAGCGGGGAACCTGGGGATTTCATGAAATCCCAGGTATTTTTACCCCCACCGAGCGGGGAACCTGGGAATTCGTAATCGTTCCTGTTGATACAATTGAACGACAGTCAAAGGATTTCAACATTTGATAATAAATATAGGATTCTAAGCGCTTCTTATTCCCATAGGTAGATAACAATATAATTGGTTTAAATATTAATTATATGTTATATACGTTTCGTACGTAACTATATATATGTATCTGTAATTATATTAAATAAATATATAGGTGAAAATAAAGACAATTATAAAAAAATAAAAATGCAACTCTTATAAATGCAATAATAAAATAACTATAATGTAATACAATTTGGAAAACGCCATCTAGGGGATCGCCTGGAGTTACATACATTCTGCTTAATTGTAAATAATATTGGAAATAATATTTTGAAAACATTTCAATAAGAGAGGCCGTGGCCTAACGGTTAGCACGGTTGCTTTGTAAGCCCAGGGTACCGAGATCAAAATTGATGCAATTCTTTTTATTTCTTTTTTAAATAACTTTTTTTATATTAATACGGTCCGATGTTAGAACTATTTTATATATTTCTAAATATAATATAGTTCTAAAACCCATCACATCCTTTTTTTTCCTTTTTTGTTTTTATTTTCAATTCCCCGTCGAATATCGTTCATTTTTTTCTTATTTTTTGTTTTTTGTAACACGTTACAAACAAAAATGTTCTTATTTTTGTGTTTTTACAATCCAATATATATATATATTGGATTTCAATAAAATGAAACGTACATTGGAGAATTTAAAGAAAATGTGAATCTTTTAAAAAAACATAACACAGGATCATACATTTACGTCAAAACATACTATTGCATTAAAGTGTATACAAACTATTGAGATATACAATTACTTGAGTATATATGGGATTTGAAAATAAATCCCTTCTAAAAAAAAGCCGCACTCGTAGTGGGCAAAGGTTTCCGTGAACTAAATACATTAAACAAAACATCGCCATAAAAAACGACCAGACAATACCATTGAAATAGATGTTATTGTATCTGTTTTCCAATTATGGAATAGCGCATTAAAATAGTAACCCCAATTACGTCAATTAAATCAAACTATAATCATTCTACAAATTATATACAAATTATTAATATAATATTGCTAATCGATATAAACCATTTATAAATTAATAAAACGAAAAGCGCCATCTATGGGATCCCGTTTTAAAGCCTTAATATATGTATTAAATATGTAAATCGTATCAATTATTAGATTATTAACTAAGAAATGATAGCCTAACGGTTAGCATTCTTGACTACCAATTACTACTTTGGGGGTTCGAATCCCCCTTTATCCTTTTTGTTTTTTGTTTTTCTTTATTCTACATATTTAATTATTGATAAAAATAAATTGTTAGAAATCCGTTAGAAGGAAAAAGGCCGGACAACTCTAGCATCTATAAAATATAGGTGGGACAATAGTATTACCTACAGAATCCTTTAATAAAAGGTTGGCTTTAGGTATATTATATTTCTTCAATCTTGTGATATCCTTTGATAAGCAAACATCAATTTCAACAAAAAATAATTAAAAATGAATCAACAATTGTTACGTGCATTAAACGAACGTCTTTCTGGTGATTACTACATTGGTAGAGCTACAACTACCTACGATCCCTATCATTCAATTCAACAAGGACCTCCATCTGTGACCACGTTTCCAAGGCCTCAAGTACGGTATGTACCAAACCCAGATATCGATACCCCAGAAACGGCCTCAACCATTAGTGATGACGGCACTGTGCGACATCCAGGTCCTGTCGAATATCGTATTCCAGGACTCGAGTGGTATACAGATGATTATGAAAACACCTGTACCATGGACAGTTTTCTAACAGCCTTTGTTAGACGTGTCCGACAAACCCATGGCAACTTCCTCAACAAAATCGTCTTCATTGACCGTGTTGGAGAGGCCCTAATCCAAATCGGAGGTCACGCACTCACAGCTAAGGATAATATCGATTCTGCGCGTATCAAACTACTTTGGTTACAAGCAATCCTTCGGTCATCCGGTGAGCTAATGAGTCTATGCAATCCACCTGTGGACTGTACAGGTACCAATACCTACAGTATATTCCAACATCTTTTCCACCATGGAGGATTCCAAATTCAAAGTCAATGTCCATGCGGAACATCGTACCATCAAGACTTTGTACTAGAGGTACCCGACCTACATCAGTTATTAATCCTTGGAACACCACAAGTACTTAATGCCGCACAAATGCCTAGATGTTTGTCGTGCGGATATGTACGTGTTCTAATGGACATAAACCCACTTGATGACAACTGGTTGTTAGTGTTCAACTACAACGGATCTGTTGGACAAAACAATCAAAGCCCAGATCTCGATGAAATTCCACCAATCGTAATGATGGGTACCCTACGCTTTAAGCTGGAATATGTTTGTTATGTGCATGAAACCACCGACCCCGACGTGTTACATGAAATATCACTACAGAGAATAAGAAATGAGTGGTACTTCTATGATGATTGTCGATCGCAAAACCCAAAAAGATGGTTCGGAAACAAGTATAATATGTACAATGCACACTTACGCACTATTGTATATTTCAAAATCTAATCGAAAATATATTATTATTTCATTAGAATATTACGTATCATTTTATTTTTGTTATGTGTACATTAGGTAGGGAAGCGTATATAAAATGATTTTATCCAATCATAAACTTATCAAAATATATAATTAAAAACTGCAAGCTCAGATGTCTCAGGTTTCGTTTTAAAGGTGTTCAAATAAACGAGAGGTCGCTATGTGTATACATTTAATACAGAACTACAAAATAGATATAATAGATTATATGAAATATAATTCTAAAGTAATGTAGAACGTTATTATGTAACTATGTACAAATGGGGTGTTATTCATTGTACTAATATAGCATATAATAGTATATTGTTGAAACATATTGATAGAGGAATGTCTACCCAATTGCAACTTTATTAGAAGTATGAAATACATATAGATAATATAAATACATCATTTACAAGTTCCAGTGGGTGACATGTGTATCGTGCTCTCATTAATTGCGTTAATACGTTATTAATGTTGGTGCGAAACACATGCACTCAATGGAACTTTTTAAATAATATCGGCCAAGATATAATAATCCTTTTTCCTAAATCGAGATACAAACCCAGAAAACGAAAATATAAAATAATCGTAATGTTAATATACAACATGACCGACATACGTCTTATGTTACACGTCACCCGTGTACATGCGCCTCGAGTCGCGATCGTTAAAGTAGAAAATACAATGTGTCCGTTAAATAAACCGTGAGTATTATAGCATTCGTATTAAGGGACATCAGGTAGGGGTACGTTTACAAAGCGCTTTAAACCAAAATCATTTTTGTGTTGATGTCACATTTAGCCAATCATAATACAGGTGAAATAAACTTGTACAAACTCCATAGGGTACGTTTACAATGTGAGAACAAAGTCATAGGTGATACTACACAATCACAGGTAAAAAGTGCCTTTGTAGACGAGTCCGCGTGAAAGAGACCCATGCATACCGTGTGTCTCAGATATCTTACTACATAAGTCTGATAGTTATAAAAACCAATGATACTCATTGTATTCCCC
>JFJP01038554.1_pt1 | contig 16917 bp, 15 predicted proteins | sample 431651 | NCBI WGS metagenome assembly JFJP01 (sample SAMN02602958, study PRJNA72255) | Microbial mat metagenome, whole genome shotgun sequencing project. | biome: fresh water; feature: sink hole; material: water; isolation source: purple microbial (photo- and chemosynthetic) mats found in... | reverse complement strand
AACTCACACAAGGAAATGATTATCAGGTCTTTGTTCTTACCCCGATAGCTATCGGGGTGGTTCTTGGCTCTAAAATATAAACAGATGAAACCTATTAATGAACAAGCCATCGCTATTTGTAGCGATCATGCAGGATATGATTTGAAACAAATAATTATTGAATACCTGCAATCCAAAGAAGTAAATGGAATAAAAGATTTTGGAACTTACTCTGCTGAAAGTTGCGATTATGCCGATTTTGCACATCCTATGGCTTCTGCTGTTGAAAACGGAGAATTTGACTTTGGAATCTCCATTTGCGGAAGTGGAAATGGTATCAGTATGACCGTAAACAAACATCAGGGAATCCGTGCGGCGCTTTGCTGGAACAAAGAAATTGTGGCTCTTGCCCGTCAGCATAATAATGCAAATGTGCTTTCACTGCCCGCTCGTTTTATTAGTGTTGATCAAGCCAAAGAAATGGTAGATATTTTCTTTTCGACAGATTTTGAAGGTGGGAGACATCAAGGAAGAATTGATAAAATTCCGCATTGTTTGTAGAACAAAGACATTAGACCAATCAAAAACTTTTCAAACTTCAAACTTTTCAAACGCAGAATGCAAAACCCGAAAAAAAACTTTTTCACATGCAACGAACAGAAATATCAAAATATGGTGAATTCGGCTTAATTAAGCACTTAACCGAAAAATTTAAAATTGAAAACACCTCAACGCTGAAAGGTGTGGGTGATGATGCAGCAGTACTTGATTATAAAGATAAAAAAGTACTTGTCACTACAGATTTATTGCTCGAAGGTGTTCATTTCGATCTGGTGTACGTTCCTCTGAGGCATCTTGGTTATAAAGCTGCCATTGTTAATTTCTCTGATATTTATGCCATGAATGGTCAACCGAAACAAATTACCGTTTCAATCGGTGTATCAAAACGTTTTTCGGTGGAAGACCTTGAGGAATTGTATGAGGGAATTCAGATGGCCTGTAAAACTTATGGTGTAGATTTAGTAGGTGGCGATACTTCTGCTTCATTAACTGGTTTAACGATTAGTATAACTTGTATTGGAGAAGCAGAGACTGAAAAAATCACTTATCGGAACGGAGCAAAGCCGAATGATTTAATTTGTGTTTCCGGAAATCTAGGCTCCGCTTATATGGGTTTACAATTGCTAGAGCGTGAAAAAATTGTTTTCGCTGCTAACAGTGAAGCTCAACCCGATTTCGAAGGTAAAGATTATATTTTGCAACGCCAGCTAAAACCCGAAGCCCGAAAAGATATAGTAAAGGCACTTGCCGAAAAAGGAATTGTTCCAACTTCGATGATGGATATTTCGGACGGATTATCTTCCGAATTAATTCATATTTGTACACAAAGTAAAGTGGGTTGCCGGGTTTACGAAGATAAAATTCCAATTAATTATCAGGCAGTAGTGATGGCCGAAGAGTTGAATATGAGCATTGTAACTGCTGCATTAAATGGTGGGGAAGATTACGAACTGCTTTTTACGGCTTCGATTGAAGATTATGAGAAGATTCTAACCATTGAAAGTGTCGGAATCGTAGGTCATATTACCAAACCTGAACTTGGATTGCATTTAGTGGGGCGCGAAGGTGAAGAAATAGAATTGCGTGCTCAGGGTTGGAATTCGTTGGAATAAAATAGATATTAAGTAGTGTTGTGTTAAGTGTAAAATATCCAAATTAAGATTTATCCGACAGACCGCAAATAGCGATTGTTTGGCATCCGAGAAAAGCGATCAACCGCTTTAAGCAGTTTGACGCATTACAAAACAACCACCAAAACACAATTAACAAAGCACTAGTGAGAAAACACTTGAAGAAATTCCAAACCCCTAATTTACTTTGATTTGATTTCGCCAATCCTGCATCGATTTTCCTGTTTTTGTAAAAATTGCCCTTTTCATTGATTCTACTGAACCAAAACCGCATAGTTCGGCTAATTCCTGATTTGTTAAAAGAGGGTATTTAATGATGTTTTTCTCAAGCTCATTAACTCTGAAATGATTTACGAACGAACAAAAGTTCTGATTGAAATTCTGATTTATCAAACTTGAAATATATGTTCGGTTGCTGCCAACCAGAGCCGCCACATCAACTATATTAAGTTTACTGTCCAGGAATATTTTATTGTCTTCAAACAGTTCGTTTAATTTGTTGATAATTTTCAATTTCGAAACATTTGTTAGTTCCGAAAATAAACGAACCTCATCATCTATCTTCTTATCTGTGTCAAAGGTCGGATTTAATGCCCTTTGTTGATCACCCAACCAACCAATAATAAATAGCATGGAGGAAAAAATTATAGATGCCAGAGCTATTCCGGTTAATTCGTTTTTAAAAAAGTCGCGTCCAAGTACTGCTAAAATTACTGAACCTACTCCGGTTATCAACATTGATGTGTTAAGAATAGTAACGCGTGTTATTCTGCTGTCTTCCATGTCGGAATAATATTGTTGTGCCCTATAACCATATTTATTTATCAATTTAAAGTTAAAAATAATGGTTATAATTACCTGTAAAATAAAAACCAACCTAATAATTTGATGTATTACATGTAAATAAATCAATGGAGTGGAAAAAGCTCTCAAATTTCTGTTAAAAATCCAATTTTGATATTCTTCTTTATCAGAAAACAACACACCCAAACAATACATTATAAATAATAGTGTAGGTAAGAGTAAATACTGCCAGTGTTTTTTAAACGAAAACTTAGGATCGACAGTAAGCAGTCGGAAATAAATGTGATAAACCGGAAATACTAAAAGTGATGCAAATTGGTAAAAAGGATCGATAAATCCATAAATTCTGGGTAGTGATGCATAAAACAGAAAATGAGAAATATATACAACGAATGCTATTGTCATAAACTTACTCAGAAAAACCCGTGGTGCAGTTTGTTGCCGTAGATTTGTATTTAAAACTATGGACCAAAAAAGTGTAACATATACAGGGGTTATTAGGAATATAGTTTTTAGCATAATCGGGTTTTATGTAGTATTCATTATGTAAACTTGCAATTTGAATTGATTAAAAGTAAAATATTTACTTATTGGGTAAAATATTTTACTTTTTGAGTAGTTGCTAACTAATAAAGTTGATAAATTTGCATACAAAATGAATTAAACCCTGTTAATTTCAAAACAATTTAATAAAAGGAATTTATTTGAAAAATAAAACTTAAATGGGTTCTTTTATCTTCATAATATTGCAAATGTATAATCATTAATTCAATTTCTAAAAACTTATTTCGTAATTACTTTATTTGTCTTTTATGTTTACAAAAATTGAAAAGGGTTGTTCTAATTAGGACAATCCTTTTTTCTTAAACAATTATCAAAAAAAATGAGCAACTCATAAGTATTAGTTTTAAAAAATAAATTGATTATTCTGTATTTAAAATAATTTTCAGTTGATCAATTACTTAAAATCATATCCACACCTTTTTATATTATTGTTTTTAAAGCAATATTTTTTGCACATAACTAATGGAGATAAATTACTGAATTATTAAATCATTATTTAATCAATTTCCGAATAATCAATTTCTTTTTGAATAACATCTGAATTATTGAGGGAGCTGAACCGACTGGGCTTTTTGTTAATAATTAGCGTTGAAGGAATATGTGTCAGATCGCGGTTTTCAGATTCGGAAAGTTTATTCCATGTCTGATAACTGATAAGCATGAAACTGAATTTTGAAATAATTGTTGCATTATTTTTAGAACTTTTCAATTGTTTTACTGATGTGGGATAAGCTGTTTTCAAGTCATCTACTGCTTTTTGCATTCTATCGCTCGTTTGAATTATTTTATTTACATCAATAATAAAAATGCTTACTTCGGGTTTATTCCTCAATAACCTCCGGGCATACCGCAACAGAAAATCATCGCTTTCGCTGTGCAGCAATACCACCGTAGATGAAATGGTTGTATATGCTCTGTTCACAAAAACACCGACACTACATTTGCTGTTTTCGATAAAATACCGGGTTTTGTCTTTGATAAGTGAACCGGGATAAAAAATAGTTTGTGAATTGGTTATGCTGTTTATTATTTTATTTATAAACTTACTCTTTCCAAAAAACCTATTTTCTTTAAAAAACGGAATGCCCGATAATGAAATGCCGGCTCCAACCAGCAAAAAATCATAAGGGTTGTTGTTTACCATCTTCACCACACCATTTTCGATGTTATCTGTAATTTTATATTCGGTTTGAAGTGGTATTTCAAGTTTTTCAGCTTCTTCAATGATACTTTTAAAACTCTCGGTCGAATATTGATCACTATAAATAGGATTAGTATCGGTTCCGGGCGTAATGTGAAAAGCTGTTACAGCAAGCGAGTTTTTTGTCCCATCGAGTACTGTTTTAGCTACGTTTAGCAATACTTTGCTGTTTTCAGGATTACCAATGGCAATTATGGCTTTGAAAATTCCCTGTGCCTTTTGTAATTTAAATTCTTCTTCAATATTCTTTTCAGGGAAAATTTTATTTATTAGCGATAATGCAGGCGAAGTCATAAAAGTAGTTACCAATGCCATAATAACCAACATCACAAAAATTGGCGGCGGTAAAATTCCCATTTCATATCCTATATTCAAAACGATAAGTTCCATCAAACCGCGTGTATTCATTAACACACCAATCGATAAACTATCTTTCCACGATTCACCAAGTATTTTTGCTGTGAAAGCACCACCTGCAAACTTTCCGATAACAGCCACAGCAACAATAATAACACAAATCCACCACAGATGTGGAGTGTTTAGCAATCCAATTTCGGTTCTCAAACCAGTATAAACGAAAAATAACGGAAGTAAAAGTGTTAAGGAAACATCTTCAATTTTGTCAACTATAAGTTTACGAAAAAATGGAAGTGGAGGCATGATAACACCAGCCAGAAATGCACCGAATAATGCATGAATGCCGATTAATTGAGTAAGATATGCCGAAAGGATGAGAATAAGAATTAAAAAAGCAAAAACGCTTCTATTTACCACTTCTCTGTTTTTGTATATATCTCCGACTTTTTTAAGGAATGGACGTATGGCAAACAACATAATAATCACATAAATTACTGCAAATAGTATTGTAAATAATGAACTAACAAAACTTCCTGTTTTGGTAATTGCTATTACAGCAGCTAACAAACACCATGCAGTAACATCATCATTGGCAGCACTTGCTATTGATATAGAACCTAAATGTGTTTTTGTCAATCCTCGTTCCTGAACAATTCTCGCCAAAACAGGAAAGGCAGTAATACTCATCGAAATTCCGATAAACAAGGCGAATGGTAAGAACTCAGTAAGTCCTGCAGCAAATTCCTGATATACAAAATAGGCGAGTAACATTCCTAAAAAATATGGAATTAAAATACTTGCATGGCTTATTACATAGGTTTCACTTAACTTTTGACGCATTGAACCAAGGTCTAATTCCATTCCTATGGTGAACATGAATAAAATTAATCCAACCTGACTAAGAATATATAGATTGTTTAATGAACCGGCCGAAAATAGAAAATTGTATACTTCGGGGAAGAAGAATCCTAATAGTGAAGGGCCTAAAAATATTCCGGCAAGAATTTCGCCAATTACGGTTGGCTGCCCCATTTTTGTGAATATCCATCCGAATATCCTTGAAACAATAAGTATAGAAATAATCTGAAGCAGCAATAATGCCAATGGCTCAGCAATATTGTGCATTATCGATATCTTGAAAAAATTAAAATTATCAGCTGTACTGGGGCTTATGTTCGAATGAGAAGTAACTGAAACTTCGTTAAAACCTGATGCTTTTTCAAATAGTACATAAGTAAAGACGATGAACAATAAAACCATCGCAACATAAAAAACCCAAGTTCTAAAATGATTATTTTGCATATTCTATACATATTATAAATTAACAAACATCTATTTGTCAATTAAATAAATCTTTAAGAGAAAGTTATTGAAATGATAAATTTAAGGTAAAAAAGCAATACTCCAACAAAGATAATTATATTTTTTGAATAAACAAAGGTCTTATAGCCTGGTTTGAAAGGGTTTCTGTTGGTCATAGTGCTTTTGTGTATTTGATTTTAATTGAGTAACTTTGTAAATTAATTTTTGCAGCATACAACGTTTGTTAAAGTGCTGAAAAGTATAGATTTAATTTAAAAATATTGATTTAAATAATATGGAAGAAAGTATTTATTTTTGGATAGGATTTATTGTTTTTATTATTGTTATGCTTTCGCTCGACCTTTTTGTGTTTCACAAAAAAGACACAGTGGTTAAAGTAAAGGAAGCATTGATATGGAGTGCATTTTGGATTGCATTGGCATTAATTTTTAATGTTGGGGTATACTTTTTTGTTGATCAGACCAAAGCAATTGAGTTTTTTACGGCATATATTCTCGAAAAATCATTGAGTGTTGACAATTTGTTTGTGTTTATTATGATTTTCAGTTTTTTCAATATAAAGCCTGAATTTCAACATAAAATTTTATTCTGGGGCATTTTTGGAGCCTTAGTTATGCGTGCAATTTTCATTTTTGCAGGTGTTGCACTAATCCAACAATTTGCATGGGTAATGTATATTTTTGGAGCATTTTTGGTTTATACAGGTATTCACATGCTTTTCGAGAAAGATGATAAAAGTGAATTTGATCCGAATAAAAATTTATTAATCAGGATTTTTCGAAAAATTATGCCCGTTACAGACGACATGACGGTACCTCATTTTTTTATTCGAAAAAACAAAGTGTTATATGCTACTCCGTTTTTTATTGCGCTGTTGATGATAGAGGCATCTGATGTGATTTTTGCAGTTGATTCTATTCCGGCTGTTTTATCTGTATCGAAAGATATTTTCATTGTTTTTACTTCTAACATTTTTGCAATTCTGGGCTTGCGATCGCTTTATTTTGCTTTGAGTGGTACCATGGAGTTTTTCCAGTATTTGAAGTATGCTCTTGCAGGCATTCTGTCATTTATTGGATTTAAAATGATTGTAAATGAATTTGCAGCAGAATTCGATTATCCTTTCCACATTTCAAATTTCGTTTCACTTGGTGTGATAATAGTTTTACTTACCTCGTCAATAGTTTTATCGATCATTGTAAAACGCCGAAATGAGAAAATGTCAATAAAAAACAAGGAGCAATAAACCTGAATTAAATATTTATTATTGAAGGGTAAAATGCTGATTTAAACTGGTTTTATTGAAGTTAAAACATTTCAAATCCCGAATATATTCAATGCGGTTAAAACAAGTAACTTCGGAAATAAATACCATTCATCCGAGAAATGTAACATCAGAAAAAAAAATAAAGTAGTTTGGTCAACTTTATTGAATTATCTGTTAAAAAAGTATTTTGTTTGGCAAGAATTGTATATATTTATGGCCTCATTACATTAATGGCCTTATTACATTTAGGGTCACTTGCGTTTTGAAGATATATTTTTTTGTGAAACAAACATCAAGCTTCATCAAACTTAAAGAAAAAAATGAAATCAAAACACATAATAAGTTTATTGTTTATTGTAATTGCAATGTTTGTTACAGCTCAAAGTAAAACCGATGCAAAAGCTAAGAGTGCAAAATCCAAAACGAGAAATGCATCGTTTTTTAAATTAGGTTTGAAAGCAGGCTTAGATATGTATCCCCTTACATACAATCCCGAAGAAATAATCAATCAGATTCAAAATGGTTATCAATTTGGTGCGTCATTACAAATGGGGTATTCATTTTATCTGCAACCCGAAGTATATTATGCCATCTACCCTGAATTGGCAAATGGTATTTCGTCTGAAAAAACACCCGGCATCCGTGCGCCATTATTAATTGGAGTCAGATTTCTTAATCTCAAAATTTTAAGCTTGCATTTAATGGGAGGACCAGTTTTATACGCTTCGTTATCTGATTTACAACAAGAATTTATTTTAGCCAATTTTACCTATAACTGGCAGGTTGGTGCCGGAATAAAATTTCTTGAGTTTTTAAGTGTCGATCTAAGATATCAGATTATCAGAAAAACTGACCTGCTTGAACAATTTAAAAATATACCAAACAGCCCTTTAAATGTTATTGTGGGGATTAGACTTTAGTTTATAAGATGTTGTAAAAATCAGACTCTTATTTTTTCCAGAGTCCCTCCTAATTTCTGACTTGATTTTTTTTTTGGGAAAATAAATTTACACTTTATGAAAAGAGGACACCATTGTTTAATAATCGTTATATTTTTTTTATTCAATCAATTTTATATCTCCGCACAGTTTAATTCTACATATTTAAAATTAATTGCCAAAGAGAAATATATCAAAACAGAACAGACTCTTTTAAAGGATTTACAAAAGAAACCCAAAGATGTCGAAATGAATTTTTCGATGGCTGTTTTATATATTTCTCAAAAGTATCCGGGTTATAATATTGAAAAAGCGTATGAATATTTAATTAGAGCAAAGCAGAGTTTTGATGATATCACGAAAGAAAGAGATTTAAAAAGGTTGAATAAAATCCCCATAAACAATTACATTATCGGGAACTATAATGACACTATATGCAGCCTTGCTTTAAAAAAAGCCATTTTGATTAACAATACCGAAACCTACAATAAGTACCTCTCAGCCTATATAACTGCTCCCATAAACTATACTGAACAAGCAATTGATTTCAGAAACGAAAATAGTTTTAAAATAGCATTCGAAACAAATACCCACGAGGCATTTCAGGAATTTATAAAAAGCTATCCTGATTCAAAACAAATTACAGAAGCAGTCATCAATAGAAATAAACTTGCATTCGAAAAGGTAAAAAGACTAGATAAGATTGCCAATTATAAGGAATTTATCAATAAATATGCAGATGCAATTGAAGTAGTTGAGGCCTATGATAGAATACATGAGTTGGCTTATATTCAGGCCGAAAGAGAAAATACATCTGCTGCATACAAATATTTTATGGATGAATATCCATCAGGTAAGCAATATGTCAAAGCCTTCAGTATGATGGAAAAGCGTCAGTTTTTCGAAAACACCGTACCGGGTGACTGGAAAAAGTATCGCAGTTTTATAGAAAAATTTCCCGAAAATTCTTGGAAATCTTTTGCTCAGGATAGTATTTTTTTGATTGGAACTACTACATCAAATCTGGAAATTCTGAATTATTGTGTCGAGCAATTTACAGGTGAAAGTAAACAAAAAGCATTAGAAATGTTCTATAAAATTGCTACGATGGATGGAGAAAAGATGTCTCTCAATATGTTCTATTCAATGCACGATGATAATAGTTTTAACGAAACAAAACTTGATGATTATAAATTAGCCGCGTTGGGTGATTCGATAATGCAAATGAAACCCAGTGATTTTAATAAACCATTATTTGAAAGTTATATCAAGGCAGCTGCACCCAATGAAAAAGCTTTTTTGGTTGCAAGAAAATTATTGTCGGCCGACATTGACGTTAAGAACTGGAGTTCCGCTTTCGATAAGGCAAAATTATATGCAACCTACTTTGATGGAAAAAACAAACGTATGAATGATCTGGTTTTTATGCTAGGATTATTGAGAAATACACCAAAACCGATATTAAAAGAAACTCTTTAAGAAAAAAATAAATAGAAGGAAATACAACTAAGGAATAGAAAGTAATGTCTTAATAGAACATTTTTTCTTTGTCAAAAATTAAAAATAAATTGATTTGTTGATTTTTTTATTTCAAAAGGTTGACAGATTTTCAGTCAGATATGTAAAAGTTTATCATTGGTTTGATAAACTTTTTTTGTGAAAATGGGGTGAGTTATAAATAGTAGTGGTGCAAATGTGGAGCAAACAAAAACGCTAAACCCTTTATTATAAGGACTTAGCGTTTTGACTTTGCGGTACGGACGGGTTGTGAACCTAATCCGTTTTATCACTACATATCAATGTGTTATATTTTTTGCTTCTTTTTTGTTACGATTTAGTCCCAAATACTCAGACTTCATCCTGTTTGCATTTGACTTCGCTTTGTCATGCAATTATTTCGGGTCAAAAGTACTCACAATTTGTTGAATATCCAAGGTTGAATTCAGCAATTCCGAAATTTGTTTCCTCGAAATAGGTTTGATGAGTTGCTAGTTTAATATTTTCTGACATTTAGGTGAAAATTGACCATTTTCTACCTAACTTAATATCTTATTTATTGTATTTTACTCATAATAGGTGAATACATAAATTTGCAATTTGTTAAATCGAAAAAATTATCGGGTGCGTTTTATCACTTGTATTGTTCCATCTTCGTTGTAATAAAGTTTCTCGAAGCAAACAATTCTACCTTGCGACTCTTTATATTTTGGTAGATTGTCGAGTGCAATATGATAAAAATAGTACTACTCGCCTTTAAATTCAATAATTGAATGGTGATCTTGAGCTCCTACAGGGGCAGGTGCCATAGCTCCTTTCCATTCGAATGGATCATAAGGACTTTTACCAATAGCATAAAATGCCAGATACTCACTATTTTTGAAATTGGAGTACGATAAATAGTAGATACCGTTGCGCTTGTGCATGAATAATCCTTCTCAAAAGCGCAACAAATCATTTTTCAGAAATCGGGAGTATACACTATGCACGAATATTTGTGACATTTGCATCTTCGACATAATTGTATGCTGGCCAATAAGGATAGGTTCCTTCGGGAAGAATAACATTGGGGTTATCAGCAGAAAACACATTTATTGATAAAAATGCGATTATGTATAAAAAATTTACTCTCATTATTTTAGCTGCTATTTGTTTAGTTGTTTTAATAAGAAAATCTTTAAAGGATATAAAACAAATTGGCAAACTATCTCGAAATAGTTATTATTGAAATTTTACGAATACCTTTATCGAGTGTCGCTTTTACAATATAATTTCCTGCTGACAAATGATTGATCTCAAAAAAATTATATGCATTTCTTTTAAGCGTTTTTATCTGTTTTCCCAAAAGGTCAGTTAAAATCAAATCATGCACTGATGGGTCATTAATTGTAATATAATGTTTGGTAGGATTTGGGTACACAATTAATTTCGACTCAGATTTAATATAATTCAGCTCACTCATAGTTGAGACACTAAAAACTATCGAAGTGTCTTTTACAAGGGAATACCCTTCATCGGTATTTATTTTTTTCGAAATGATTAATTTATAAGTTTTATCTTTCAAAAAACCCGTTTGTGCAGTGAATTTAACAAGCTTGTTTTCTGTCTGTATCCATTCTCCGTTAATTGATTGGTTGGATAATAATTCACGTATTTCGACACCTACTCCTAAGGTTGGAATATCCATCAAATCATCAAAATCAAGATAAAGGCTTTTGTTATTTGCTGTTGTGGGTGGGTAAATTTTGCTTAAAACTACTGGTTTCAGGTTTTTTAGTAGCACAATGCCTTGATGTGGTTGAATCTTAATATTTGAAACATTCTCACCTGTTTCGGGATTGTAATAAGGACCGCCATAATTGATAAGATTTATCGTTGCAATTCCAGTTGAGTCGGGACAGACCAATATTATTCCATTTGTGAAAATACGTCCATAAACTCGTGGAGAATTACTTAATGTATTTTGGATAAAATCTACAGATGAAGCTTGCAAAGGTGTGCCCAATGGCCAACGCCAAGCTGGTAGCACTATAGGTTTACGAAATCCGTTCTGATCTGATGCCGAATTGTATTTTGCTGATAAGGGCGTTTCGCCTAACAAGCAGGTTTTATTGTTGTCGATTGCAAGTAAATAGCTGGCATAATGATACATCTCAATGGATTGGCGCAAAGAATCTTGAATTGTTTCGAACATCTGTGTTTACCATCCAGCTTGAAAAACAATAGGACCAATGCAATTATTTTTCGATGCAGCATCGCGCGTATTGTTAAATGTCCCAAGCCATTTTGAATAGATATCCTGGAATTCGAAGTGATATCCAATTTGAGGCTTTATTGTGTGATCACTGTTCCATTCTAAAAAGGGAGGGTCAGAATCGAGAACAGTTGAAGCACTCTCCTGACAAAACATTTGAATTAATTTTTGACCTTTGTATGGTTGAAAGAATATTTGATTTCCAGAGTAGTTTCCAGTATTTATATTATTTGCGTAAAGCTTTGGTTTATTACCAGTTTTAATCTCTATGCTATCATATGCCTGACATAAATTCAGATAATTATACTTACCCATAAGAGAATTGTCGGTGTATGTATTCCGTGAAATGAAATCGAAAATTTCCCCATTTGTAAGTTTTCCACCGTTTGCTGTTACTGGCCCAACTCCGATAGTTGCTCCAAAAACATCCATCCAAATACCATTGTATTGACCCTCTGTCTTCATATCAAGATATTCGTCGATTGTTCTATCTCGTCGTAAAGCAGATGCTGGATCAGCAAAATAGCATAGTTCATTGCTTTTATTGGGATATCCAGTAGAACGATACACCGGATGAAATATACTGTCGCCATTAGAATGAATTGCAGTAATTGATTTTCCAAAACCACGAACCACATTTAAATCACGATGATCGCTGAAATCAGTAATTTTGTTTATACGCATAAGTTCATTGCCTATACGTATCCAACATACATATTGTGAACCATCTACAGATAAATTTCCTTTGGAAGTAGAAGCCACTAGCGAACTAATTTTATTGAACGGTTTATTGGTATTGTAAATTGAAATAACAGTGTCGGAAAGGTTTAACCCACTTTTAATCACCCCTACACATTAATGTGCCACATCACTTCGACGTTCATTTTCTTCAATCCATTTAAACTTAGCAATATTATTCTGAGTTATTTTCGTGCCTGAAAATTCAGCCGTATTTACATATTTTATTATGTCTAAATTAGCATTGTATTTGCCAAGCGAATCGGAAACATCTGGCGAAAAAGATGAATAAAGCATTTTGTAGGTAGCTGCCAAATATTTGTAATCAGCCGAAGTCATGGAGTAAGATATTTTAGCTCCATTACTAATGATACCATACATCGGAAATTTTGGTCCCGATACAATTATTTTCATGGTGAAAAACATCAAGATCAACAACCAAAAATGTGTGACTTTTTCCCCTTGCATTGTATTATTTTTTTTTCCTCAAAAGTAATCTATTTATTTTCTTTGTACTTAATAAATACCACATCATCGGCCGGAATTTCAAAAATGATTGATTCGGCATCGTCAATAACTCTTTTACCCCAAATGTCGTATAATGAATAGCTGACATCTGGTTTTAAGCCTAACTCATTTTTGTCATATTTAACAATATCCATGTACGGATTCCGATTGAAAACACCAATCCAACCTTCTTTTGCCTTTGTTTTGTGAGGAGTTTGCCATATATCAATTTTACTTGCGTAAGTTTTTACCCGTGTAACTAATTTTCCGGTAACACCATTTTGGTTACAAGCCAACATATCAGCATCGGTAATTAGTTCAAAAACAATGTTTGGCGAAGTGGTTAAAGTGCCACCCATAAAAAGTGGACATGCCGCCATAGCACGTTGCGTGATGAAACTCTTTTTTTGTGCATAGCTAAAATAATCCATTCTATCATAACCACGATTTACACTGAGTCTATTCTTGCTAATAGGATAATTTACCCGTATATTTCCAAAAGGAATCATATCCATATCCAACCAAAAACCCTTGTCGGCATAAGGTAACATATGATCCCAACGGTTAAACGAAATCTCAATATCCTCCTTTAGATCCCACACATCGCGCGAAATACGTATCATATCGGCTTTTTGGTAAGTTTTATAATAGGCTGTGTCAATATCATCACCTGGCGATATACTTAAAAAGATTCTTTTCCCGGTTTTATTAATTGCAGTTGCTACAGCTTCAATCTCTTGTGGTTTGTGTACAATATCGTCGTATTTTAAGAACTGAACACCCCAGCTTGAAACTAACTCAACCACACTATTGTAGTATTCTTGTGCACCGGGCTTAGTCATATCAACACCATAATTCAAATTACTCCAGTTGCAAATATCTTTTACATTGGCAATGTCACGAGCAAAGTATTTGGTACCTTTGATAGGTAAGTTTTTTTCAACGGCTTCGCGTGGAATACCGCGCATAAGATGTAAGCCAAATTTCACTCCGTGTTTGTTAGCATGGTCCACTATGGCTTTAAAACCATATGGGAAATAGGACTTTGAAGGAATAAATCTTCCAAATTCATCAATTTCAAGTTGGCGTTTATCGCCATCGCTTGGCCAAATTTCGTTTGGTTTAAGTGTTATGTTTTGATACCAACCCGCATCGAGTACAAAAAACTCATATCCATAAGGTTTTAATTTTTGAATAAATGCATCTAAATTTTCCCATGTTAACTTCTCGTTAATGTGCGTGCCATAACAATTATAGCTATTCCAGCCTAATAACGGCGATTGGCGTTTTACGGGTGCCTGAGCAAAAATACTAGTTACTGCTAAAACAAGAAGACCCACCGATAAATTTCGTGCTGAGTTTTTAGTGAAGTTTGTCATAATATTGATGATATCTTAAAGCCTGTATGATTCAATGAAACTTGAACAGGAAGCTAATTCTTCGATTTGTCATTCAATCCATATAAGCTTCAGTTTTTAGAATAATAATAGTTATTTTATTTTGCGGAAATAAGGAAGTCTATCAATAGGAACAGAAATTTCAATGATTTTTCCACCTTTGTATTTTGTTCCATCTTCTGCCATCCAAGTGCCCTTAGGCAAAACTACTTTTCGGCTACGAGCTCCTTTTTCAGCAACCGGTGCTACAATAATATCGTTTCCAAGCACAAATTGGTCTTTAATCATTTCGTAACCATTGCCAGGGAAAGCAAGCTCCATAGGCTTTACAATAGGCTCACCTGTTGTTGAAGCAGTTTTGGCTAATTCGAGAATACGTGGACCAAATTGCTCATGAAGTTTGGACATTTTATTGCAAATAGCTTCATTTTCTTTCGACAATACACGCCAAGGCGATACTGAAAATTGCATCATAGGCATCAAAGCATGAATCTGTGATGAACGAACAACCAATTCTTCATCAATTACAGCACCATGAAGAAACGATTGATATTCGCCACCACCAATCATATCAGGACAAGTAAAAGCATAGCCCATTACACTTTGTGACATTAAGTCTGGAATTAGCTTTACTAAATCGCTCCAACGGTGTGTTTTATCTCTCAAGCGTTGTGCCAAAGGTAAACCAGCCATTTTCCATGCAGCACGAAATTCATTAAGTGGATATTGAAGACCCAATTCGGCAAATTTAGTAGTATGCTCATTGGGAACACTAGCTTTAAACGAAACCATGTCGCCATCATAAAAATCGGCATCACCAGCATCGAATTTAAATCCATCTACTCCATACTCTTTTACTAAATAATCTAAACGGCCTTTAAACCAAGTAAAACCTTTGGGATTTGTTAAGTCAACAGAAGCACTTGCGCCATTCCACCATCGAATAATTGCAGCTTTGTTTTTTGAGTCTGCCCAAAGTATTTCTTGCTCTTTATTTTTATCGAGCACCAACACTTTATCTTTTTGTAATTTTCTGAAAACTTCAGAATCAGGACTTACAAACGGACATACCCACAACATAACTTTGAAACCCATAGCATGTAGTTTTTGAATCATTCCTTTGGGGTTTTTAAAGCGGCGAGGAGAAAATTCCCATACTCCATAATTTTCTTGCCAGTTATCGTCTATCATTAATACACCTGGTGTATATCCTTTACTCACAATGTCCTGAGCGTATTTTAGAATTGCTCCTTCATTTTGATCATACATCAACTCAATCCATGTGTTGTATTGAGGTTTTTCGAACAACATAGGCTCAGGGATTTTTCCGTTTGAAGGAAAAAACGTTTTTGCAGCATAGTCAAAAGCAGTGCGCAAGTTAGTGCCTGCTGTACCACTTAGTATTTTACCATTGCGTACTGAAACAGTAATTGTACCTTTATTAAACTCATATTTAATAGGCTCCTCACTCCAAATATAGCGTCCTTTGGTTGAGATTAATAATGGTTGTGCTTGATTACCGAAGTTATCACCCCACATTTCGTAGCTTGCAACTGATGATTGACTGTAAGGCATTTCATATCCTTTTGATGTGATTCCTGCCCACCAATACTCTCCCTGAGTAATAGTTAATTCTACTTTTTGTGTGTTCTGAGCAATTAAAAATAAATTGCTGAATAAGAACAAAAATCCAAAAATTTTTCTTTTCATTTTAATAATATATATTTTTTTGACCTACCTCTTATTTTTTAAAAATATATTGATTTGTATTTGAATCGTTAAAAATACTTTATTGTACGAATTTAAACCAGTTTAAATTGATCGTTATGGGGCGTTTCTCGAATTTAATTTCTGGATCCATTTTGAATACTAAGAACACATTCTTAACACCTGTAGGTGCATTTCCTTTACATTCCTTAGTAACCCATTAGCGTATTGTCATTGTTTTTTTAACGAAAATTTGGCCTTTAATTGATACTCTGTTTCGATGTTTATATTATCTTTAAAATTCGTTGATATTAGTTTATCGTCGGCATACCATCCATCGAACTTATAACCTTTATTAGGTATTGCTTTCACCGAAACTACTGCACCACACACATACAAAATATCGCCACTTACATCACCACCAGCTTCCGGTACGCTAATAATAGTGTTTGAATAGGCGATAAATACCGCTTTCAACGTTCTGGCTTCTTTAACTTTAAATGTATAGTTTGCTTCATTCGAAACAACTTTGCCATTTTCAGTCCAGTGCGAAAATCTAACACATTGAAATGCTATTTCTATTTATTCAATGATGGTTGAAGTGTATGCTTTATCATCTGAATAGTACCATCCGGGTTATAATACAATTTATCGAAACAAGCTATTCGTCCTTGTGATTCTTTGTATTTTGGA
>JFJP01020432.1_pt1 | contig 16922 bp, 12 predicted proteins | sample 431651 | NCBI WGS metagenome assembly JFJP01 (sample SAMN02602958, study PRJNA72255) | Microbial mat metagenome, whole genome shotgun sequencing project. | biome: fresh water; feature: sink hole; material: water; isolation source: purple microbial (photo- and chemosynthetic) mats found in... | reverse complement strand
GTGCTCTGGATGCCGGTATCGGCCGTATCCGGTGCCGGGATTGACGACCTGCTTGCCGTCCTGTTCGATGCGGTGCCGGTAGGGCCGATGCTATTCCCCGAGGAAATGCTGACGGACTTTCCAAAGAAACTGGCGATTGGCGATGTGATCCGCGAAAAGTATTTCCGCGTCCTGCATGATGAACTGCCCCATGATCTGGCGGTTCGGGTGGAGTCGGTCGAGGAAACCGACACGCTGTGGACCATTTATGCCGATAATGCCGATATCCTGGTGAACCGTCCGACGCAGAAGGGCATCTTGATCGGGGACAAGGGGCGCTTGCTGCGCAAGGTCAAGCGCGAGGCCACTGCCGATCTGGAGTCGATGTACGAGCGCAAAGTCGAACTCGTCTTGTGGATCAAGGTGGAGAAGAACTGGGCGAAAAACCATTGGATTCTCAAGCAGCTCGGATATCTCTGATCGCTTGGCTCAGGCGGTGATCTGCTTTCCTGTAAGCCTGCGGCTGACGGCCACGATCAGGAAGGTTAGGCACAGCAGGATGGTCGACAGCGCATTGATGATCGGCGGGGAACCGTGCTTGATCATGCTGTAGATCTGGACTGGCAGCGTCGATGAGCCCGGGCCGGCCACGAAGAAGGTGATGACGAAATCGTCTATGGACAGGGTGAACGCCAGCATTCCGCCGGCGAGGATTCCCGGGGCCAGCAGGGGCAACAGGATACGCAGGATGATCGTGCGCCATCCGGCACCTAGGTCCTGGGCCGCCTCGATCACCGAGAAATCAAAATCCTGCAGGCGCGCCAGCACCACCATGGCGACATAGCTCATGCAAAAAGTCGTATGCGCGATAAAAATGGTCGTCAATCCCAATGGGACCCTCAATGCCACGAAGAAAAGCAGCAGGCTGATGCCGATCAGGATATCGGGGACCACCAGCGGGGTATAGACCAGGGCGTAATGCGCGTTCTGCAGGCGGCTGCGGTAGCGGTTCAGTGCCCACGCCGCCAAGGTGCCGAGGACCATGGAAAGCAGGGTGCTCGTGATGCCGATCAGTAGCGTATTGCGCAGTGCAAACCAGATTGATCGTTCCCGGAAAAGCGCCTGGTACCATCGCAGCGAGAAGCCTCCCCAGACGCTGCCGAAACGTGATCCATTAAAGGCGTTGATCACCAGGATGAGAATGGGAAGGTAAAGGAAGGACAGGCACAAGAAGGTTACCACGGCGGGAAATCGGCTGCGTTTCATCGTCCGCCCTCCGCTGTGGCTCGCTGTGGTCGGTCGCCTTTGACCGGTGACTGTTCGCTCTTCTTGGAGAACATGACAACGATCATCGGTGCCATGACCACCAGCGAGAGCAATCCGGATAGGGCGGCGGCATGGGGTAGGTTACGGTCGATGAACACCCGCTGCGCGATCTTGTTGCCGATCATCTCGCTGGTCGGTCCCCCCATGATGTCGGGAATGACATAGGATCCCAGGGCGGGGATGAAAACGACCAGTGCTGCGGTCATCAGCCCGCGGCTGATTCCGGGCAGAAGCACCCGCAGGAAGGCTCCGATCCGGCTGCATCCCAGATCGAGGGCAGCCTCGAACAAAGAGAAATCAAACTTCTCGGTGGCGGCATAAATGGGCAGGATCGCGAACGGCAGATAGGTATAAACAATCACCAGTAGAACGGCAAACTCGTTGTACATCAGCAGCGTGTCCGGCTGGACCAGGTGAAGTTTCAGGAGCGCGGTCTTGACAATGCCCTCGGGGTGCAGCATCACTTTCCATGCGAAAATACGGATCAGGAAATTCGTCCAGAAAGGGATCACCACCAGCAGGAGTAGCAGCCCCTTTGCGCGCTCACTGCAGCGAGCCATGAAATAGCCCATCGGGATGGCCACCAGCAGGCAGGTGGCCGTAGCGGTGACGCTGATCCACAGCGTACGCCAGATAATCGCGGGATAATTCGGGTTGTTCAGGCTCCGCAGGGTGTCGAGCGTCCAGCCGCTGCCCACGCCACCGAATGGGTCGGCGGGGCGGAAGATCACCGAAAGGACGATCAGCGTCGGGATCATGAAAAACACGGTGAGCCAGAGCGCTGAGGGTAGCGTCACTCCGATTTCCTCACGTCGGCCATGGCGGCGGTACTGCATCAGGCACCCTCCGGCGATTGGATCGGTACCCCTTGGCCGGGGGGCAATGAAAGCAAGCTTTCGTCGGATGACCGGTAGCGCTCAAGCATGAACCCGTCGTCGGCATGCCAGCTTAGCCAAACTGGGTCATTCCATGTGATCGGCGTTTCATCCTGGCGGTGGCGCGAATGCTGGCGAGAAACAGAAATTCGGTAGCCCTCTACGCGTACCCAGTAGCGGGTTAGCGAGCCGAGGTAGATGATATTTTCCACGATGCCCTGCACGGTATTGATGCTCGGCTGAGGCGCTGGCGGGGTGCGGCTGATCGCGAATTTCTCGGGGCGGATGCTGAGGTGCACCCAGTCGCCGGTCTGGCGTGGACGGTCATTGTAGCAGAGCACGTCCGGGAACTCGGCGATATGCAGGCGACTGTAGTCGTTGCCCTCGCTGGCGCAGACGGTTCCATCGAAAAAGTTGGTATCGCCGATGAAGGCGGCTGTGAAGCTGCTCTCCGGCGCCTCATAAATCTGTATAGGCTTGCCGATCTGCTCGACGCGGGCCTGGTTCATGACGGCGATTCGGTCGCTCAGGCTCATGGCCTCGCCCTGGTCATGGGTCACAAACAGAAAGGTGATGCCGACCTCGTCATGGATGCTATCGAGTTCAATCAGCATGCGCTGCCGCAGCTTGAGATCAAGGGCGGCCAGGGGTTCATCGAGCAGCAGGACATCAGGACGGTTGATCAAGGCGCGGGCAATCGCCACCCGCTGCTTCTGGCCGCCGCTGATCTGGTTCGGCTTCTTGTCGGCACGATCCTCCATTTGCACCAGGGCCAGCATCCGGTCAACTTCAGAACGGACCTTCTTCCGTTCCACCCCCTTGATGCGCAAACCGAAGGCGATATTCTCGCGCACGGTCAGATGCGGGAAGAGGGCATAGTTTTGGAAAATGGTGTTGACCTTGCGATGATTAGGGGGCAGGTCGGTAATGTCGACTCCGTCAAGATAGACACGACCTTCGTCGGGATGCTCGAAGCCCGCCGCCACGCGCAGGAGCGTGGTTTTGCCGCAACCGCTGGGACCGAGCAAAGAGAAGATCTCGCCACGTTCGACATCCAGCGAGACACGATCCAGCGCCAAGACATCGCCAAACCGCTTCGTGATATTCTCAAAATGCAGGAACCCGGGCATGACAAAAAACCTCCTTTTATGCGCACGATCTGTGCGCGGCAATGCTGACAGACCGGAAACTAGCAAAACGCCCTCCAAAAATAAATCGAAATTTTCGATTCGTGTCCGGTGGCATGTGTTTTCATAAGCTGTTTAGGCGTGCAAAGTAACGAGAGATATGCTTCAATTCGTCACGAGGCTGCCAACATGTAAAGGATACCGGACAAATGACTGATATTCAGATCAGCGGATTTGAGATGCTAAGCAAGCTGGGACAGGGGGGGATGGCGACGGTCTGGAAGGCGCGCCAGGTATCTCTTGACCGTATCGTGGCCATAAAAATACTTTCTTCCCGAATGGCGTCCGATCCCGGTGATTTACAGCGCTTTCAGCAGGAGTCTCAATCGGCGGCCAAGCTTAAGCATCCCGGTATTGTGCAGGTCTACGATGCAAATATCGAGAATGGTCTTTATTTCTTTGTGATGGAGTTTGTGGCTGGTTATACCTGTGCAGATTGGCAGAAACGAGTCGGGCATCTGGCTGAAAAGGACGTGCTGTTGATTGCCGATTGTGTGGCCGATGCGCTTGATTATGCATGGGCGCGCGAAAAGCTGGTCCACTGTGACATTAAGCCAGATAATATCATGATTGATGATGATGGCACGGTAAAGGTAACGGATCTAGGTTTGGCGCGTACCATTAGCACAATGACCGCCGAAACATCGGAAGATATTCTTGGCACGCCGTCCTATATGGCCCCTGAGCAGGCGATGGGGATGCCAGGCTTGGACTGCCGAACCGATATGTATTCGCTGGGGGCCATGCTTTATCACCTTGCAACCGGCAAACTTCTTTTTGAGGGATGTGAGGTTGAAGAGGTGATGGAACGGCAGATCAAGGACTTTGTGCCGAATCCGAGAGACCTGAATCCGTCCTTGTCGAAAGGCTTCTGTCGGCTGGTTGAAGTGCTGATGGCTAAGGAGCAGGCCGGCCGACCGCTTGACTGGCAACAGGTTCGGGAGTCTATCAAGTATATTCGTAAAGGATTGATGCCGAGGTTGAAACTGCCGGAAGGCATGGCCAGCACGGTCTTGCCGGGCGCGCCCCAGGAGCATTTGGTGCCGCCTCTGTCGGCAGGATCTTCTGTCGCCGCGCATGCCGTGAGTGCAAATAAAAAACGTTCCAAGGCCCCCGTTGTGATCATTGCGCTTGTGCTTGCTTGCGCGACGGTTGCCGTTTTGCTGATGCAGTGGCGTGGAGGAACTGCACCTCGTCATGCCGCTTCGGTTCCGTCGTCCAAGGCAGGCGGTGGTCCGCCGGGGGACTTAAAAGTGGTTTCCGGATCCAGCGGTTCCCTCTATGCAGAGCGTGCGCAAAGGGATAGTGATAGGCTCATTGCCGTCAATCGAGAAAAGGCTGTCGTCGCGCAGCTCGCCGCGCTCAAGAGCGAAGCCGATCGATTGATATCACAGCGTGATTATGATTCCGCGATCAGATCGTATCAAGAATACACCGGGGAATTTGAGCCCGAGACAAGGTCCGTGAGAGTGGCCCGGGTTGAGGACATAAAGCGAGCGCAGGCTGAATGGCTGGAAGGCGAGCGTATTCGTGTCGAGGGGGAGCGCGTTCTCATCGAGAAGGAAACGCAGGCCAGGGTTGAGACGCTTCTTGATGCAGTGGCCCGCTCGTGTGTCGACGGGGACTATGATTCCGCAACCCGGAGTCTCGGGCAGGCTTTAGGTGATGACATGCTTTCGCGGAGGGCGGATGCATTAAGCGGTCTTTTCAATATGTTGAAAAGTGCGGCTCAAATTGATGATGAGATTATGGGTTCGTTTGCACGCCAGCAGGGGCAGCAGATTACGGTTGATCTAGTATCGGGCACCAAGAGTCTGCTCATCAAGGATGCCAGCGGCGGGGTCGTCTCTGCCACTGTCAGCACGGTTAGCAATGGTCGCAGTGGAACGGTGATTGCATCTGCAAATTTTACGCTTAAGGATCTTTCTGTGAATGAGCGCATCAAGCGGATGGGGCCTGATAGTCAGCCGCATGTAAGTCTGGCAAAGGGGGTGCTGGCCTATAAAATGGATTCATTTGACCATGCCAGGCGCTTCTTTTCTGCAACCCACGAATTGCTTGCTCCTCGATTGCTTGCCTTCGTGGACGATCGTCAGTTGCGTTTAGGTGGCCATTTGATGATAAATACCTTACGAGGGATGATGGGTAGGGCCGGGCTCACACCGGGTGCTGAATTTGATTCATTCCAGTGGGTCGATGTGCTGCAGGCGTCGGTGCTTTCGCCGGTGCAGGCTGATACATTGCGGCAGGCGGCAACGTTGTTTCGTCAGGAGAACCGGAGCCGCCCCGGTTACGATCAGGTGGACGATGTGGTCGCTGCCATGATTTCTGTTCAGGCGGCGAGACCGGATGTGTCACGCCCTCCCGCCACACCTGTAGTGCTGCCAAATATCGTACTGCCGGATGATATTGCCGGTTTGGTGGGAAATCCCGATGCCGTTATGGATAGACTGCTGGAGGATAACCGATCAATGGGTTCTGGAAACGTTGAGATGAATCGAGATGACGAGGGGCGAGTCATTGGTGTGAGAATTCGCAGCAACGCCATCGGTGATATTCGTGCGCTGGCCGGATTGCGCGATTTGCGCTCCGTTGAGATAAGAACTGAAGGAGGGCGTGATACCGCACCGCTTGCGGATATCAGTGCGCTGGCGGGTATGCCGTTGAATACGGTAATCATCGAGGGGACTGCGGTTGAGAATCTACAGCCGTTGAAGGGGCTTCCCATTCGTACCTTACACGTTCCCCGAACCAATGTCCGTGATATATCACAGCTAAAGGGCATGATGTTGGCGTCCGTTAATTTTTCCGGCACAAGAGTCTATGACTTTAGTGCATTATCTCCTATGCCTGTCAAATCCTTTACGGCCAACAATTCTCAGCTCAGGGATATGGGGTTTATGAAGAGCTGGCAACTGGAATCGGTGGACATTTCAGATACACGTGTATTTGATCTTTCTGTATTATCAAGAATGCCGCTTAAGCGGCTGATTATGGCCAATACGCAAGTTAGAATGCTTGATTTTATCAAGCATTGTCCGATCGAAGAGCTTGATATTTCAGGCAGTGCCGTAAGGGAACTGAATCCGTTGAGTGATATTGCAGCAACGCTTCAGCGGCTGAAGATTGACAGGCTACCCGCAAAGAATTACGAAGTGTTCCGTTCGTTGAATCTGCATGCCCTATCACTGGATGACACTGACTTCTCCAATCTGCGTCTCATTTCACACATGCCGCTAGTCGATCTCAGCCTGAATAATACCCCTCTGAACTCACTGGACGGCCTGGATGCCAGCCAGCTCTCTGCGTTAAAGATAGAAGGAACAAAGGTAACCTCCCTCCAACCGCTGCAGAATGCGGGATCGTTACGACGGTTTTATTGTCGTAACACGGCGATCAGGAATTTTACGCCGATTTATGATTCGGGGATCACCCATATTGTTGTTGATGACCCGGATAGCAAAACCGCCGTATTCAAGAAACTTCCAAATCTTGAATCCGTCAATTGGGTGGAATGGTTAGGACAGTGATTTTCAGAGTGTAGCCACGCGGGAATCGCGATTGCAGGACCTCTGGAACCGGCGGTTGATCAGCACGGCTGGCATCGCATCGTGGCTTTCGTTTTCGCTTCTGGAGACGTCGCGGCGTTAGCGACGGGTGAGGGTAAGGGTGACGGTGCGGTTACGCATCCGGCTGGCTTCGGTATCGTTCGGGAAGGGGGGGGCCGAATCGCCCGCCGAGGCGGTGCGCATGGTGTCCGCCGCGAGGCTTCCCGTTTCTATAAGGACTCGCTTGACGGCCTCAGCCCTTGCCATGCCGAGCGCAAAGTTGTCTACATAGTGGGATCCGACAGAAACCACGGGGGTAGCATCGGTATGGCCTTCAATGACCAGGTGATACCCATCCATCTGTCCGCGGAGCTGGGTGGCGAGCGCTGTCAGCGTGGCAACGGCCGATGGCGAGAAGCGAGTGGCAGTAGAAAATAACCCTTCATTGAAGATGATCCGCATGGATCGGCTTGAATTCTGGCTAGTTATGCCTGCCCCTTCAAGGGTCGGCCAGGCGGTTGGTGGCGGAGGCACCATTCCAGCCTCCGGTGCGGGGGCTTCCGGTTGGAGGCTGTTATCCGGTTGCAGGTCGAGCGTCCCAGCGGGGGCGGCCTCGATGACGGTCTCGGCGGGTGGTGCGGATGGCGTATTGTGCCTGTCAGTGCTGGCGGCGGGGCTGGCCGGAACATCAGTGCGGTTGCCGCGGCGGCTGCATCCGTTGCCCGCTTGAGCGAGCAGCAGGGTCAAACTGGCGGTGACCAGGCAAGCCACGATGAGCTGTCCGATGGGGCGTTGAGGCGGTTTGGATTGCAGTTCCTGCAGTTGATATAACGCCTGGTCGCGCTCGCGTTCGAGTTGCCGTTCGAGGTGCTTCACCGTGATCTTGAGCTGTTCAATCTCGCCCTCCGCTGCCGGGGGGGGCGCCGGGCGAGGAGGCGGGCCGTTCTTAATGCTACGGACGAGGTCCTCGTCGTGCATCAGGGTGTCGACGATTCCCGCCATTCGTTCCGTCTTGGCATGGATGCGATCTCGACATTCGGTCAGCTCGCGTTTAAACCGTTGCTCATGGTCGAGTCGTTCCGCTTTCAATGCATCAAGCTGTTCGAACTGATTCTGGCTCTCGATCTGCAGCCGGTCGTAATGATTTTTTATCTGCTCGAGCTGCGCCTTCAGGTTCTCGATCTCGGTTTCGGCGGCGTTCGCTCGATCCTGCTGTTCCAGAAGCTGCGCCTCGCTCTTTTTCCGGCTCTGCTGGGCGGCATGGAGTTCGTCCTGCATGCGCTGGACGTCCTCCTGCAGCACGGTATGCTGGGCCCGGAGCGTATGCAGCGTGTGGCGGGTCTCGATAAGCTGGTTGCGGGCATCGGTGGCGCTGCGCTGCAGCGATTCAAGCCGTGTCGAGGTGGGAAGCGAGGGCTCGAGGTCCTCGGCAGGTTGTTCGGCAGGCGGTTCGGTTGGGCGGACGGGGGCGTCGGTGACGACGGACTGAGCCGCCGACCGTGTGATGCCGGTCACGCGGTGCTCAAGCTGGGCGGATGCGGGCAGAAGCCCGTTTTCGATCAAGCTGGGGATCAATGCCAGACTGAAGGGGCCCCCTGTCGTTCCATCCTCCAGTCGGGCATACCAGTCCATTTCAAGTTCGGGAACAGACGAGGCGTCCACCCAGATTTCGCCATCCTGCGAAAGTTGGTTGTCGGGTTCAATGCGCCCGTCCAGATACCACGATACCAGGGTCTCCGTATCGGCCGGTCCGTAAACCTCGCCTTCCTCGGTGCGCAAATACCAGCAGGCGGCAGACTCATCATTATGCGGATGCTTATTCATAAGCTTCGTATTGAAGCATGAATCCCGGCCAATATCAATGGTTTTGCAGGGCTCCCGGTTTTACGCCCGAAATTTCGTTTTCGGTCGGAAAACATTTATGATCGTCATTCCGGTTGGCTTGTGTTATATATAATGGATTATCACTGGTTGTAAGAGGATTGGATTATGGCGACAATATTGGTTACCGGCACCGCCGGGTTTATCGGAATGCATCTGGCACACCGCCTGCTGGCAGGGGGGCACCGTGTCGTTGGCATTGATAATTTCAACGATTACTACAGCGTCAAGCTCAAGCGCGACCGCCACGCGACGCTTTCCGGTCATCCGTCCTATACCGGCATCGAAGGCGATTTGTGCGATATGCCAACCCTCCGCGGCGTATTCGAGAAATACCATCCGGACCGCGTGTGCAATCTGGCCGCCCAGGCCGGGGTGCGCTATTCCCTGGAACATCCCGAGGCCTACCAGAAAGCCAATCTCGAGGGCTTCCTGAACATCCTGGAGTGCTGCCGTCATCACAAGACCGAGCGACTGGTCTATGCGTCCAGCTCCAGTGTCTATGGCGGCAACACCAAGCTGCCCTTCAGCGAGAGCGATCCGGTCGATTCGCCGGTCAGCCTGTACGCCGCTACCAAGAAGGCCAACGAACTGATGGCCCATTGCTACTCGCACCTGTACGGGATCCAGACCATCGGCCTGCGATTCTTTACTGTTTACGGCCCCTGGGGCCGTCCGGATATGGCCATGTGGCTCTTCACCAAGGCCATGCTGGCCGATGAGACCATCCCCGTCTTCAACCACGGGAATATGCAACGCGATTTCACCTATGTCGAGGATATCATCACTGGCGTTGAGCGCAGCCTGCTCAAGGACGGGCTTGAACGCTATGAGATCTTCAATATTGGCAATCACCGTTCCGAGAACCTGCTGGATATGATCAACATCCTGGCCCGCAAACTCAACCGGACGCCGCGCATGCAGATGCTGCCCATGCAGCCGGGTGATGTTCCCGCCACTTATGCGGATATCGACCGCATCCGCACCAAGCTGGGCTTCGAGCCGACCACCCCGATTTCCGAAGGCATTCCGAAATTTGTCGACTGGTACCTGAACTACCACAACATTACAAACTAACAAGCGAAAGGCAGACGCAGTATGCATATTTTTGTACCCGGGCGGATATGTCTTTTTGGCGAGCACAGTGACTGGGCCGGTGGCTACCGCCGCATCAATGCGGCGATTGGCAAGGGCTATACGATTATCACCGGCACCAACCAGGGTGTCTATGCCGAGGTCAAACCGCATCCGTCCAAATTCATCTACCGTCCGATGATGAACGATGGCACGCCGGGGCCGGTGTATGAGCTGCCGATGGAAAGTAAAGCCTTGCTGAAGGCGGCCGAAGAGGGTGGATTCATCAGTTATGCGGCCGGAGTGGCTTATCAGGTGCTTACGCTTTACCGGGTACGCGGACTGGAGATCACTAACACGCAGACGGACCTGCCGGTGAAGAAGGGGCTTTCCTCCAGTGCGGCGGTCTGCGTACTGGTCGCCCGGGCCTTCAACCGGGTATATGACCTCAAGCTAACCATCCGGGGCGAGATGGAACTGGCCTATCTCGGTGAGATCACAACCCCCTCGCGCTGCGGGCGCATGGACCAGGGCTGCGCCTATGGCAACCGTCCGATCATGATGACCTACGACGGGGACCGGCTGGACGTCAAGGAAATCGCCGTACCCCAGGATTTGCATTTCATCATCGTGGATCTCAAGGCGGGCAAGGATACCAAGGAAATCCTGAACAAGCTGAACCACTGCTACCCGTTTGCCGATAACGATATCCAACGGGGCGTCCAGCATTACCTAGGCGACGAGAATCGCGAGATCGTCCATCTGGCCATGGAGGCGCTGACCGCCGGGGATCCCCGCCGGATCGGCGAACTGATGGTCACGGCCCAGAATGCGTTCGATGCGGCCATGCAACCGGCCTGTCCCTCGCAGCTCACCGCTCCCGTTCTGCATCGTCTGCTGGCCTACAAACCCCTGCAGCCCTTTATCTATGGTGGCAAGGGCGTCGGCTCCCAGGGCGATGGAACCGCCCAGCTTATCGCCCGCGATCGCGACTCGGTGCGCAAGGCGATCGAGATCATCGAGCGGGATCTGCACATGCAGTGCCTTGAGCTGGTGATCCGGTCCGGCCGGCGCGTGCGTAAGGCGGTCATTCCGGCAGCCGGTTTCGGTACTCGCCTGTTCCCGGCCACCAAGGCGGTCAAGAAGGAACTTTTCCCGGTAATCGACCGGGAAGGGCGCGCCAAACCCGTCATTTTGACGATTGTCGAGGAGGCCCTGAGCGCCGGGATCGAGGAAGTCGGCATCATTGTCCAAAGTGCCGACCGCGATCTTTTCGAGGAAATCTTCTGCATGCCTCCCGCGATCGAGAACTTCAACAAGCTGAGCCGCGAACAGCAGCAATACTGCCGTTACCTGACCGACATTGGAAACCGCATCACCTTCTTGGCGCAGGATACCCAGGACGGGTTCGGCCATGCCGTGCATTGCGCCAAGGACTGGGTGGATGGGGAGCCGTTCCTGTTGCTGCTGGGCGATCACCTCTACACCAGCAACACGGATGAATCCTGCGCTCAGCAGTTGATCAGCGTCTACGAGAAATTCGGGCAGAGCGTCGTGGGGGTCGAGACCACTCCGGGCAGGGAGGTCCACCACTTCGGTTGTGTCACCGGCGCGTGGAAGGATCACGGGCATACGCTGGATATCAGCGAATTCGCGGAAAAACCAGACGCCGCCTATGCCGCCGAGCACTTGCACATCGAGGGCATGGAAGAGGATTCGTACATGACCGTGTTCGGTCAATATGTGCTGACCCCGAAAGTCTTTGATTTCCTCGATGAGAATATCCGGCTCAACCTGCGCGAGCGGGGCGAGTTCCAACTGACCTCATGTCTTGATCGCGTCCGCCAGGAGGAGGGCTTCATTGCCTGCCGCATCCAGGGACAGCGGCACGATATCGGCAACCCGGCGGCCTACCTGCGCAGCCTGGGCGAGTTTGCAGCCAAACCGAATTCCCCTGTTGCATCACAGCCTGGGAATAAGAAGTAACACGAGAACAGACGATAACACGAAAATAACAGAAGGAATACGATGACCACATCCACCAAGACGGCACTGATCACCGGCATCACCGGGCAAGACGGCTCCTACCTCACCGAGTTGCTGCTCGGCAAGGGCTATGAAGTCCACGGGATCAAGCGGCGCGCCAGCTCGTTCAACACCGAGCGCATTGATCACCTGCATGCCTACCGCAGCGAGAGCCAGACGCGGATGCACCTGCATTACGGGGACCTGACCGATTCGAGCAACCTGAACCGCCTGATCGAGAAAATCCGCCCGACCGAGATCTACAACCTCGGAGCCCAGTCACATGTACAGGTTTCGTTCGAGGTGCCCGAGTACACGGCCGATGTCGATGCCGTAGGCACCTTGCGGCTGCTTGATGCCATCCGCGAGACAGGCGTTAACTGCCGGTTCTACCAGGCGTCGACCTCCGAACTCTTCGGCCAGGTGCAGGAAGTGCCGCAGTCCGAGAAGACCCCGTTCTATCCGCGCTCGCCCTACGGTGTCGCCAAGCTCTACGCCTACTGGATCACCGTCAACTACCGTGAAGCCTACGGCCTGCACGCCAGCAACGGGATCCTGTTCAATCACGAATCGCCTCGCCGGGGGGCCACCTTCGTGACGCGCAAGATCTCGCGGGCGGTCGCCGCCATCACGGACGGACGCCAGGACTGCCTCTACATGGGCAACATCGACGCCCAGCGCGACTGGGGGTTTGCCGGCGATTTCGTGGAGGCCATGTGGCTGATGCTGCAGCAGGACAAGCCCGAGGATTTCGTGATCGCCACGGGGGAAATGCATTCCGTGCGCGAATTCATTGAACTGGCGTTCTCGCATGTCGGTGTCAAGATCGCCTGGCAGGGCAAGGGCGTCAACGAGACGGGGGCCAATGCAGCCACCGGCAAGGTGGTTGTTCGCATCGACCCGCAGTATTACCGGCCGGCGGAAGTCGAACAACTGCTCGGCAACCCGACCAAGGCCTTTACCAAGCTGAACTGGACGCCGCGGGTCAAGTTCCACGAGCTGGTCAAGATGATGGTTGACGCTGATGTCAAGGGCGAAGGCATTGCATGAGGGTTCTAATCACAGGGGCTTCAGGCCAGTTGGCCACGGCATTCGCCATCCGGCTTGAACGGATGGGCGAGCCTTGTCTGGCGCTCTCGCGCAGCCAGCTCGATATCACGAATCCGGCGGCGGTCAATGAGGCCGTTGCCGGGTTCCGTCCGGATGTCATCCTCAACGGTGCCGCGTACAACCTGGTCGACCGCGCGGAAGCAACACCGGACGAAGCCTTTGCCGTGAACCGGGATGCTGTTGCGCTGCTGGCTGCCGCCGCCCAGCGGCAAGGGGCTCGCCTGGTGCATTATAGCACGGATTACGTCTTCGATGGCCAGACCGAGACGCCTTACGATGAATGCAGTCCGACCTCGCCGTTGAGTGCCTACGGGCAGTCCAAGCGGGCTGGCGAGAAGGCGGCGCTGGAATCGGGGGCCCGCTGCCTGGTGCTGCGCGTAAGCTGGGTATTTGGTAACGGTAACGGGGGACAGAATTTCTTCAACAAGCTGGAGCAATGGAGCCGTAATCCCGTCCCCTTGCGGATGGCCTGGGACCAGATCTCGATCCCGACATACACGGAAGACATCGTGTCCACTACCCTGCAGGCACTGGAGGCTGACCTCCATGGCTTATGGCACCTGACCAGCAGCGGCTATGCCTCGCGCTATGAGATGGCTCGATTCTTTCTCAAGGCCATCCACCGCGACCGGATTGTGCTGCCGGCGGACTCGTCCTATTTCAATCCTGCCGCGCAGCGCCCCTTCTTCTCGGCGCTGTGCAACCGCCGCCTATCCGAGGCCCTGCACATCCGCATTCCCGATTGGGAGGATGCCGTCCTGCAGTTTGTCCGGCATCGGCAGGAAACGGGAGGCCTGGCATGAATACGCCAAAATCGGAGAATATCGTCTGGAGTGCAACCGGCGTGACGGACGACGATCGGCGACGAGTCCTGCGGCAGCGGGGCTGCGTGCTTTGGCTGACCGGTCTCAGTGGATCGGGCAAATCCACAATCGCCCGCGCCCTGGAGCTTCGGTTGCTGCAGGATAGGCATACTGCCTATGTGCTGGATGGCGACAACATTCGGCATGGCTTGAATGTCGACCTGGACTTCTCCCCGGCCGCTCGCACGGAAAACATCCGCCGCGTGGCGGAAGTCGCCGCACTGCTGGCGGATGCCGGTCTGATCACGATCACCGCCTTTATTTCCCCCTATCAAGCCGATCGCCAAAAGGCCCGTGAAATCGTCACGGCCAGCACGGCACCGGCCGCCGCGCCTCGTCCGGGGCATCCCTTCTTCGAGATCTTTGTGAATACCCCCCTTGCCGTCTGTGAACAGCGCGACCCGAAATCCCTTTATGCCCGCGCTCGTGCCGGTCTGATTCCTGAGTTCACTGGCATCAGTGCGCCGTTCGAGGCTCCCACAACCCCCGAACTAGTCTTGCACACGGAGGTAAACTCGGTGGCGTCCTGTGTCGCCGAGATCCTTAGTCTCCTCAACCATAACGGGATTTATTAACTTGCAAGGATCATGAAAATCACACGAACCCATATCAACGACGTGCTTCTGCTGGATCCTGTTGTCCACGGCGATGCCCGCGGCTTCTTCTTTGAAGTCTGGAATCAGAAGACCTTTGCTTCCGCTGGCATTCCGGATGTGTTCGTGCAGGACAACCATTCACGATCCGTTCAGGGCACCTTGCGCGGACTGCATTACCAGATCAAGCAATCGCAAGGCAAGCTGGTCCGGGTCATTGCCGGCTCGGTCTTCGATGTCGCTGTGGATCTGCGTCGGCACTCGCCAACCTTCGGCCAATGGGTAGGCGCCACACTCAGTGAGTCGAACCACCGCATGATGTGGGTTCCCCCGGGATTTGCCCATGGGTTCTATGTGACCACGCCCTACGCCGAGTTTGTCTATAAATGCACGGATTTCTATGCGCAGCCGCACGAGCGGACGCTGCAGTGGAATGATCCGGACGTAGGCATCGAGTGGCCGATTCCATCAGGTAGCGAGCCGATCCTTTCGGACAAGGATCGCCACGGAACCCTGTTCAAACAAACGGATTGTTTCGAGTAAAGGAGGCATCCATGGGTTTAAATTCCAAACGCATCATTGTCACCGGCGGGGCGGGCTTCATCGGCTCCGCCGTGATCCGGCATCTGATCCGGGAAACCTCCGCCGAGGTGTTTAACCTCGATGGTTTAACCTATGCTGGCAACCTCACCTCGCTGACGGACGTTGATGATTCCAAGCGCTACCAGTTCAGTAGGACCGATATTACCGATGCCGTCGCCGTACAACGGATCATCACTGACTGGAAGCCTGACGCGATCATGCACCTGGCGGCCGAATCGCACGTCGATAGGTCTATCGACGGTCCCGCCGCCTTTCTCATGACTAATGTGGTGGGTACGTTCAACCTGCTCAGTGCTGCTCAGGCCTATCGCGCCGGACTGCCTGCGCCGCAAGGCGATGCCTTCCGATTCCTGCACATTTCGACGGATGAGGTGTATGGATCCCTAGGGCCAGAGGGCGCATTTACGGAAGAGACCCCTTACGATCCGCGTTCTCCCTATTCCGCCAGCAAGGCTGCCTCGGACCACTTTGTGCAGGCCTGGGGACATACCTATGGCCTGCCGATTCTGATCACCAACTGCTCGAACAATTACGGACCCTATCACTTTCCCGAGAAACTGATCCCGCTGGTCATCCTTAACGCCCTTGAGGAGAAACCTCTGCCGGTCTATGGCAAAGGGGCGAACGTGCGTGACTGGCTGCATGTCGAGGATCATGCCCGTGCCTTATGCCTCGTGCTCGACCAAGGCACACCCGGCCGGACGTACAACGTCGGAGGCAACAACGAACGCACCAACCTGCAGGTTGTGGAGACCCTCTGCGATATGCTTGACGAGGTCCGGCCCCGGTCGTCCGGACGCTCCCGCCGTGAACTGATTACATTTGTCAAGGATCGCCCCGGGCATGACCTGCGTTATGCGATCGATGCCACCCGTCTGAAAACCGAGTTGGGCTGGCAGCCCGTCCACACGTTCGAGACCGGTATTCGCAGCACCGTGCAATGGTATCTTGAGAACGATTGGTGGTGGCGGCCCATCCGTGAGCACAAATATGCCGGTGAACGGCTGGGAGGGAAAAGTAGATGAGCAAGCGCAAGGGCATCATTCTCGCCGGCGGGGCAGGGTCCCGACTGCATCCGCTCACTCAGGTGATCAGCAAGCAACTGCTTCCTGTCTACGACAAACCGATGATCTATTATCCGCTGACCACGCTTATGCTCGGTGGGATCCGCGACATCCTGGTGATCAGCACCCCGCAGGATATCCCCTTGTTCCAGCGGCTGCTGGGCGATGGCGGGCAATGGGGACTGCACCTGCAGTATGCCGTGCAGCCGTCCCCGGATGGGTTGGCCCAGGCCTTTATCATCGGCAAGGACTTCATCGGCAAGGATAACGTTACCTTGATTCTCGGGGATAACATCTACTACGGCAACGCGCTTTCGGATATGATGGCCGAGGCATCGCGACAAGCCAGCGGGGCCACGGTCTTTGCCTATCCCGTCACCGATCCGCAGCGCTACGGGGTTGTCGCCTTTGACAGGAACGGTCACGCGACCAGCATTGAGGAGAAGCCGACCGAACCGAAGTCCCGCTATGCCGTGACAGGGCTTTATTTCTACGACAATGACGTCGTCGAGATCGCCGCCCAGGTCCAGCCCTCCGCCCGCGGCGAGCTGGAGATCACCAGTGTGAACAATCATTACCTTCAGGCGGGGACATTGCGTGTAAAGGTTATGGGGCGGGGGATGGCTTGGCTGGACACCGGGACGTTCGATGCCCTGCAGGAGGCCGGTGCGTTTGTCGCCACGATCGAGAAGCGACAGGGGCTGAAGATCGCCTGCCCCGAGGAGATCGCCTGGCGGAGAAACTGGATCAACACCGATACGCTGTTGACATTTGCTAGGCAATTAGGCAAAAGT
>JFJP01002025.1_pt1 | contig 16922 bp, 18 predicted proteins | sample 431651 | NCBI WGS metagenome assembly JFJP01 (sample SAMN02602958, study PRJNA72255) | Microbial mat metagenome, whole genome shotgun sequencing project. | biome: fresh water; feature: sink hole; material: water; isolation source: purple microbial (photo- and chemosynthetic) mats found in... | reverse complement strand
GCAACGAGCGCCACACTGGCAGAAATTTTCAATACGGGGAAACGGGTTTTCATCTCGGTATTTCCTCAGAAAAGTTCGTGTTCAACACGTAGTAATTTTATGTGTGCATTATCTAGCAGTCATAGCTCCTTATCAATAGCCCGAAAGTGCTAATCAGCCCTGTTTAAGCGGGTTTCGGTTAGCTCTTTCGGACTAATGGGCTCCTGAATCCGAATAGACCCGACCTTGAAGAAGATTCACTTACTCTTCGATGGGCCCGGAACGGACTTGCCCGGAGGATTGCGAAAAACATTAGTTCTTTCGGGCTATTGAGAAATCCTGACAAAGTGAGCAGAATGACGGTATGCGAAACGGGCCAAAATGTATCAACACCATGACTGGTTTCACTTTGATTGAACTCATCGTGGTGATTGTCATTCTGGGTATCCTGGCCGCTACCGCCTTGCCAAGATTCGTCAATTTGAGCACCGATGCTCAGATTGCAGCGACTCAGGGCGTTGCGGGTGCAATTTCCTCAGGCTCAACGATCAACTATTCGGCGCGAAAAGTGAATTCAACCCAAGGTCAGCCGGTAACGGATTGCGCGGACGCGAGAAACCTGATTGCCGGAGGTTTGCCGACCGGCTATTCGATGGGCCCCCCCGGGTTTCCACTCGCCATCACTGCCGATGTGACAGTCGTCTGTGTCGTCTATGGGCCTGGAAGCACGACAGCCAGTGCATTGGTCACCGGGATTCTTTAACACGGATTGTAAATCCTGGCTTAATGAAAGCATGACATGAACACATTAAATTTTGTCAGATCACTCGTGGCCGCCAGTGCGCTCTCTTTTGCACTATTGTCTGCGCCGGCGCAGGCGGCAGTGGATTTCAATTCGGATCCGACGACGGATTTTGCCCTAGACCCAGGCTCGTCGATTCTCTCCGGCGGCTACACGTTCTTTTCAACGTCGAGGAGCGCAGTGGTCAGTGGAAATGGCATACTGGATAATGGAAGTTACTGGCAATACGGTGTCTACAACGGTACCAACATGCTGGTGTTCGATGGGGTCTCCGGCACACTGACGGTCACCCGCACAGGTGGCGGACTTTTTTCATTGAGCAGCCTTGACGTTGGCCGTTGGCTAGGCCTTCAACCAAATAATACTGCCCGATTGAGCATCACCGGCCATACACAATCCAGTGGTGATGTGTGGATCGACTCCAGCCTGTCCACTACATCATTCAACACTCTCTCGACCCCGTCGTTTTCGAATCTTCTGTCGCTGACCATGCGTATAACCGGCTATTCATCGTCTGCCTACGCCGCCATCGACAATCTCGTTCTCGCCGCCGTGCCTGAACCCGAAACCTACGCACTCATGCTGGCCGGGTTGGGTTTGCTGGGTATCCTGGCCCGTCGTCGTAAAGCCGGATTGCTGTAACGCCCATTAAGTGTGCCTTGCCGGGTACACATAAAAAAACGGCCTCGAACGAGGCCGTTTTCAATTCTGCATTGGCGCTCAATCCTCGACGCCCGGAAAGGCGAAATAGGCCTTGGCGTTGCGATAACAGATGTCCTGCGTCATGCCGCCGAGCATTTCGAAATCGGCCGGTGCTTCGCCGTTTTCGATCCAGCCGCCGATCAGCGCGCAGAGGATGCGGCGGAAGTACTCGTGACGCGGGAATGAGAGGAAGCTGCGCGAATCGGTGAGCATGCCGACAAAGCGCGACAGCAGCCCGACGTTGGCGAGGCTGATCATCTGCTGTTTCATGCCGTCGATGTGGTCATTGAACCACCACGCCGAACCGACCTGGATCTTGCCGGGAATCGAACCGTCCTGGAAACAGCCCATCACCGACCCGAGCACTTCGAGGTCGTTCGGGTTGAGCGAATAGAGGATCGTTTTCGGCAGCATGCCGTCGCGCTGCAGCGCGTCCATGAAGGCGGCGAGCCGCGGTGCGCTGATCGTGTCGCTGGCCGCGTCGTAGCCGGTATCGGGACCGAGGCGCTTGAACATCGGCGTGTTGAGATTGCGCAGGGAGGCCATGTGCAACTGCATCGCCCAGCCGCGTTTGGCGTTCATTCGTCCGACTTCGAGCAGCAGCGCCGTTCTCATCGTTTCGCTCTCGTCGCGCGTCGGCACCGATCCCTGCAGCAGTTTGGCGAACAGCGTCTCAAGCGCCTGCGGCGTCGCGAAGCTGGCGATCGAGGTGGCTAGCGCGTGATCGGACGCACGGCAGCCGAGATCGTGGAACGCGGCGTGGCGCTTTTCGAGGGCGGCGACGAGATCCTTGTACGAAGCGATCGTCAGATCGGCGGCGGCGGCGAGCTTGCCAAGGTAGGCTTTCCAGGCGACCGGATCATCGACGGCGAGCGCCTTGTCGGGGCGGAAGCACGGCGTCATCACCGGCTCGCCGGGTTTTCTGGCGGCGGCATAGGCGACGTGATGCTCGAGGCTGTCGGCCGGGTCGTCGGTGGTGCCGACGGCGCGTACCTTCATGCGCATGAGCAAGGTGCGGGCGCCGAACTCGGGGCCGGTGATCTGCGCGTTGCACGCTTCCCAGATCATCGGCGCGGTCTTTTCGGAGATGAATTCGCGGATTCCGAAATAGCGCTGAAGCTCGAGGTGCGCCCAGTGATAGAGGGGATTGCCGACGAGGTAGGGAACCGTCTTCGCCCAGGCGAGGAAGGTCCGGTAGTCGGGTTCGTGACCGGTGACGTCGTCCTCGGCAACACCGTTGGCACGCATGACACGCCACTTGTAGTGGTCACCGCCGAGCCAGGCCTGGGCGATGTTCGTAAAGCGCGTATCGTTGGCGATATCGGCTGGCGGCAAATGGCTGTGATAATCGATGATCGGCATCTGCGCTGCGTAGTCATGATAGAGCCGCTTTGAACTCTCGTCGGGAAGAAGAAAGTCGGCATCCATGAAAGGCTTCATACACTTACTCCGTAATTGAAAACATCAGTTGCACGTTCAGCGCGAAAGCCAGCCGCCATCGACAGCGATGGTATAGCCGTTTACGTAATCGGAGGCTTTTGAAGAGAGGAAGACCACCGCACCACCGAGATCTTCGGGCAAACCCCAGCGCCCGGAAGGAATGCGCGCCAGGATTTCCGCGTTACGTTTCTCGTCGGCGCGCAGTTGCGTGGTGTTGTCGGTGGCCATGTATCCCGGGGCAATGGCGTTGACATTGACGCCGTGTTTCGCCCACTCGTTGGCCATCAGCATGGTGATGCCCTTGATACCGCTCTTGGATGCCGTATAGGACGGCACGCGAATCCCCCCCTGGAAGGACAGCATCGAGGCAATGTTGACGATCTTGCCCCCCGTACCCTGCACGATGAACTGGCGGGCGACGGCCTGGCACATGAAGAAGGCGGACTTGAGGTTGATGTTCATCACATCGTCCCACTCTTTCTCGGTGAAATCGACGGAATCGTTGCGCGTGATGATGCCGGCGTTGTTCACCAGGATATCGATATGGCCAAAGGCCTTCAGCGCTGTTTCAACGACGCGCCCGACCGGCTCGATGCTGATCAGGTTGGCCTGCACGTGCACGTATTTTTTTCCGGCCGCTGCGATGGCGGCAGCCGTCTCCGGGGCATCCTCGGTGTAGGTCACCCCGACGATATCCGCGCCGGCTTGTGCCAAAGCGATCGCCATACCACGGCCGAGGCCGCGCTCCGATCCGGTAACAATGGCTACTTTTTTATCAAGCCTGAAAGCATCGAGTATTCCACTCATGTCCGTTTCCTTTATTTGAGGTCGTTGGGGCCGAGGCCGTCCATGTCGTCGAAAGTCTGGTTCTCGCCGGCCATCCCCCAGATGAAGGAATAGGGGCCTGTACCTACGCCCGAATGGATGGACCAGGACGGCGAAATAACAGCCTGCTCGTTAGCCACAACGAGGTGCCGGGTCTGCGTCGGTTCGCCGTGCAAATGGAAGATGCGCGTCGCGTCGGCCATGCCGAAATAGAGATAGACCTCCATGCGCCGCTCGTGCGTGTGCGGTGGGTAGGTATTCCAGACGCTGCCAGGCTCGAGGACGGTGACGCCCATGACCAGTTGGCAGCTCTTGCAAACCGCCGGATGGACGTACTGGTAGATGGTGCGTACATTGCAGGTCTCGGCGGCGCCGAGTTTCTTCGGATTGGCGTCGGCGCGCGTGATGCGTACCGTCGGATACGTCGCATGCGCCGGGCAGCTCATGAGATACATCCTGGCCGGATTGGCGGGATCGTCGCTGGACAGGGAAACCGCCTTGGCTCCCATGCCCACATAAAGGCCATCCCCGTTCGACAAGGCATGCGTCTGGCCATCGATCAGAACCTGGCCGGAGCCACCGAGATTGACGATGCCCAGTTCCCGGCGATCGAGGAAGTTCGGCGTACCGAAGGCCTTGCCACCTTCCAGTGCCAGGGCCTGCGTAGTCGGTACGGCACCACCGAAGACAACCCGGTCAACATGGGTGTATACCAGTTTCAGTTCGCCGGTCGCAAAGATCTGCTCGACGAGGAAATGGCGACGCAGGGCTTCGGTATCGTAAGCCTTCACGTCTTCCGGGTGGTGTGCATAACGTGTATCCAGCTTCATGATTTCTCCTAATCAAACCTTGATAAAGTCTTCGCGCTGGGGCGTGAAGATGTCGAGCAAGCGTCCCTCAGCAACACAAACAGCGCCATGCAGCGCTGAGGACGGAACATACATTGAATCTCCCGCTTTGAGCACGAAGGATTCGCCTTCGAGGGTGAATACGAACTCGCCCGAGAGGCAGTAGCAAACTTGCTCGTGTGGATGACGGTGTTCAGCGCCGACGGCACCGACGGCGAAAAAAACCTCTACCGTCATGAGGCTGCCGCCTCGCGCACGGATCTTCCGGCTGAGTTTGCCCGCCTCGATAGTTTCCAGCTCGATTCCGGCATCGGGGAATGACAGGGCGCTCATCTGGACACCAGACAAGGAATGGCGATACGCAAGTTCATGGATTCCTCCAAACAGGGGTTACTAAATTCGGATTTATGACAGAGGTGTGTTGTGTGGGCAGAACAAGAAAACCGGACAGCAGTCAGACCACAACTCATCAGCACCAACTTTACACCAGGCCGAAGAGGTGTTCAAGATATTTATGAAACGACATTCCATTTCCAAAAAGTTGTCTCGCGGTACTTTCAGACAAGCGTTCCGTGATCAATATTTCATTTTCATGGCTTTGACATAACCCAGGCGTTTTGAAATCACTCCGCCCACATTCCTGAGTTCTTCGATTACCTTTTCCTTGTTCTCGTTCAGACGTTTGATTGGCCCCGACACACTGATCGCGGCGATGACACCCCCGGTATAGTTGTAAATCGGCACCGCCAGGCAGTAAAGCCCGTACTCGACCCCCTCGTCATCAATGGAATAGCCATCCGTTCGAATATGGGCGAATTCTTCATACAGCCGGATGCGGTCGATGACCGTTTTTTCAGTAAACTTTCCCAGCTTCTTTTCAAAGACCCGATCTGTTTCTTCAATCGGCAGATTGGCCAGGATGACTTTGCCAAGAGCCGTGCAGTAGGCAGGGCGGCGACTGCCCAGTCTGGCGGTTGTCTGAATGGAACTGGTGCCTTCGGCCTTGTACAGATAAACCACGTCACCATTGTTGTACACCGCCAGAAATGACGTTTCCCCCACCGTCGTCGACAATTCCTGCAAATACGGAATCGAAACATCGACGATATCCTGTCCGATCAGACCGCTGATCCCGATTTCAAGGGCTTTTATTCCTATGTAATAGCGTTCGTTTTCCTTGTTCCAGGTCACGTACTCGCGCGCCGAAAGAATTTCAAGGATACGGAAAGCGGTTGTTTTCGGAATGCCCACCGACTTGACCAGATCGGCCAGGGACAATCCTTTTGCATTCTGCGCAACGGCCTCAAGAACACTCAAGGTCTTGTCAACATTCGAATTGATTTTTTCACTCATTTTGATACGCCAGTAATTGAGTCATCAATATTCTTTTGTACTTATTCCGGCGAATGACACACCACATTACCAAAAACCAGTATCACCATCAGACCAAAGATGCCAATCAGCATCCACTCCATGCCCCGTAATATCCACTTTGAAAACATTTCAACTCCCTTGTGAAAACCGTAACAACAGACCCGAGTTCACCCTAGTGCAAACGCCTAGGGATGCGCTGATTAAATGACGAATTGTCATTCCGGCGAAAGCCGGAATCCAGGAAAATCAAGGTACTGGACCCCGGCACCCCAAGGGCACTTCCTGCGGGGCGCTTTCGCCGGGGTGACGACTTATTCAGTGTTTCTCTACCGCCCCATCCACCCGCCATCAACAACGAGGGTGCTGCCGTTGACGTAATCGGAAGCACTCGACGCCAGGTAGATCACCGCACCGACCATGTCTTCAGGCTTGCCCCAGCGTCCGGCCGGAATCCGCGCCATGATCTGGGTGCTACGCGTCGGATCGGCCATCAGGGCGGCATTCATCTCGGTGTCCATGTAGCCGGGCACAATGCAATTGACGTTCACTCCCTGGCCGGCCCATTCGTTGGACAGCGCCTTGGAAAACTGCGCGACCGCCCCCTTGCTCGCGGCGTAGGCCGGAACCGTTACCCCGCCCTGAAACGTGAGCAGGGACGCAATATTGATGATTTTCCCCCGGCCCTGCGCGAGCATCAGCCGTCCGACTTCCTGGCAAAGGAAAAATGGGGCGTTCAAATTGACGTTGAGTACGAAATCCCAGTCTTTCTTGGGGAAATCGACGGCCTTGTGACGACTTTGTACCCCGGCGTTGTTGATCAGGATATCGATGTGGCCGAATTGTGCCTTGACCGACTTGACCAGTTCCGGGATGGCTTCGATGTTTTCCAGATCGTGAATGAAGAATTTCCCACGCACTCCACACGCTTCAATGTCGTCGATCACGGCCTGATCATGCTGGCGTCCGACCACGGCAACATCGGCTCCGGCTTTGGCCAAACCAATCGCCATGGCTTTGCCCAGGCCCCGGTTGCCACCGGTAAACAGGGCGACTTTGCCTTTTAAACTGAACAGATCCAGCATCTTTTTATCCCTTTTTCAATTATGCAAAATCCAGCGATTACATCTTGAACAGCATCTTGATCGTGTTGCCCCCTTTGAGAAGCTGCTGAAAGACTTCGGGCGCCTGTTCCGGGGTGGATTCGGACAGTAGCAGGTCAAAGTCGATGCCTCCGCTTTCCAGGATTTGCGTGGCGATTTCAAAATCGCGGCGCTCATAGACACGGATGCCGATGACGGTCAGTTCCTTGAATTCGACTTTGAGCAGATCGACTTCCGGCGGTTTCTTGTAGGAGCCGACGATGACCGCGGTGCCCTGGACTTTGATCACGTCCATCAGGTGGGTCTGCACACTGGGATGGGCGGCACAGTCAAAGGCGAAGTCGGCGTTGTAACCGTGTGTTTCGTCCTTGATCCGGGCGCGGATATCTTCTTTGCTCGCGTCAATTGTCGTGAACCCGAGTTTTTGAGCCACGCTCAAACGATACGGGTTGGCTTCGACGACGATCACTTTCGCCGCGCCGAAATAGTTCAGACAGGACGCAACACACAGGCCGATGGGTCCGGCACCAAAGACGACCGCACGATCCCCCGGCTTGTAGCCCGATCGGCGCACTGCGTGCACGCCCACCGCCACGGGCTCAAGAAACGCGCCCAGCTTGAGCGAGAGGGTCTTGGGGATTTCAAGGACTTTGTCGACCGGTACCTTGACGTATTCGGCCATGCCGCCATCGCAGTCGATGCCGATCAGCCGCAGGGTGTTGCAGACATGGGCGTAGCCGTTCAGGCAGGGTTCGCAGTGTCCACAGGAGAGCAGCGGGTAAACCGTGACCGGGGTGCCCTTGGCCAGCGTCGGGTGCCCGTGTTCTATCGTCCCCGAAAATTCGTGCCCCATCACCAGCGGCGCCTGGGCGCGCGGATGGACACCCTGGTAGATGTTCATGTCGGAGCCGCAGACGCCGACATAGGCGACCTTGATCAGGACTTCTCCCGGGCCGGCTTCCGGCATCGGCTTCTGTTCAAAGCCAACGTCTTGCGCACTCCGATAGACAATACTCTTCATGTGAAAATCGCTCCGAAACTGTTAAAACTTGTTGACCTGGTAGAGTGGCGCCTCGCCGCACAGGACCCGCCGCACTTCCTCTGCCGCCTTGCGCTTGAGTTCTTTTGCCGATTCCTCCGAATGCCACGCCAGGTGCGGTGTACATAGGAAATTCTCGTGTTTGAACAGGGGATGGTCCGGCGCGCCGGGTTCGACACTGAGAACATCCATGGCGGCGCCTGCCAGTTTTCTCTCGCCCAGCATTTTTTCCAGCGCTACCTCATCCACAATCGATCCGCGGGCGGTATTGACCAGATAGGCCGATGGCTTCATCAGGCGCAGCATTTTTTCGTCAAGCAGATACCGCGTCGTTGCCGATAACGGACAGTGTACGGAGACCACATCGGACTGCTGGAGCAATTCCTCAAGGCTGACCAGGGTAACGTAGTCCGGCACTTGGTCAGGCGACACATAGGGGTCATGCGCGATGACCTTCATGCCCAGGGCATGTGTTTTATGCGCCATTGCACTGCCGATCCGGCCAATTCCGATGATGCCGATCGTCTGCACCTGATGGCGATGCATCGGTTGCATCAAGTGATAATCCCATTGCCCGCCCTTGACCAGGGCACTGGCCTGGGAAATTTTTCGGGTCAGGCAAAGCATCATGGCCAGGGCATGATCGGAGACTTCCTGGGTTCCGTAGTCCGGCACATTGCTGACGATGATGCCAAGATCAGCGGCGGCCTGAAGATCAACGGTATCCACGCCCACGCCGTAACGGGCAATGATCTTGCATCGTTTCAGATGCTGCATCACACGCCGTGTCATCGGCGCGTACATGATGAGGAGCCCTTCTCCCTCGCTGCATTGTGCGATGATTGCGTCTTCAGTCCGGCATTTCAACCACAGAATTTCCTGGCTGATGTCAGCCAGTACAGCCTGCTCGATTTCAATCGACGGATGATCACAATCGGCAACAATCACAACACGCCTGGTATTCAAGTCTGCACTCCTCAATCCTGAAACAACGATCCAGAAAAATGATTACCAACCAAAAAATAAACAATATTCCATCAACGCAAACATATTTAACGGAACAACGTTCTTAAATTATAGCACTGAACTATTTAAATAGAACGCTGTTCTTTTTTTATAGGCGGCCTATACGCTCACTGCAGTCAGTAGACGATCATACCAATCAGCAAAACCGAGCGGAGTTCAGAGGGCCTTGATCTTTGCCCACACCGCATCCTCGACCGGGATACCATGTGCCAGATTGGCATTGCGTATCGCCAGTTCCTTTTCTCCGGGATAGAGTACGGGCTGATTCGGATCGACACGCTCGGAACCCTGAATATTTTCGATCACCTCATTGATGGCCGAAGCCAGGTAATCTTCGCCGGCAATGCGCGTTGCATCCATGGCGATGAACATTTGCGACAGCCCGTATTCGTCGCTGCCCAGTTCGCCGACCTTCATCGTCGAGCGACCGCCCGACAGCACGGCGGCGATCAGGTCCATGACGATGGACATCGACGACCCCTTCCAGTAACCGATCGGCAGAACGCGCCAGGTCTTGGCGATCTCTTTCGGGTCGCAGGACATGTTGCCCTGTTCGTCGTAGCCGCCGGGGACCGGCATCATTTCGTTGCGCATCGCCGAGGCTTCCATCTGGCCGTAGGAGAATTGCGCCATGGCGATGTCGACGACGACATGGCCCTCCTTGCGCGGGACAGCCATGATGAACGGGTTATTGCCGATGCGTCGATCGCGCGCGCCCCACGCCGGCATGTTCGGCTGGGTATTGGTCCAGCAGATACCGATACAGCCCGCGTCAGCAGCCTGCCAGCCATAGCTGCCGCCGCGCAGCCAGTGATTGGTGTTGGCCAGGGCAACGCAGCCGATACCGAATTCTTTGGCGAGATCAATGGCCCTATCCATCGACAGCTTGGCATTCACGTTGCCCAGGCCCAGATTTCCGTCCCAGCGCTCGAATGCGCCCATGCCCTGGACCCGGCTTGGTTTGGCCTTGACGTCGATATAACCCTTTTCGACGTATTCGATCACGCGCGGAAAACGATTCACGCCGTGCGAATACACTCCATCGCAACTGGTTTCGCTCATCAATCGGGCCGAGAGATCGGCGGTGGCTTCGTCGCAGCCATTCTTGATCAGGACGCGCTTGAATTCGGCTTTTAGTTCATCAAACGGAATGCGTGGCATGGCTTATTCCTTCAATAATCGGTTTGCAGTCGTTTTGTCATACACGCAGGCCAGGCAAGCGAACGCGCCAGATCCTCCGTGCCGATATAAGGCATTACTCACATCGCTCGTCAGTACCCATTCTCCTGACGGTATTTCTTCAACACTTCGTCCGCCACCCAGGTGGAACGCACTGCACTTTCGACACTGCCCGGACACGGCGCAATCCCGTTGAGGTCATCGACGATGCTCTGGATGAAGGGCTGCTGCACATGCGCCGGATTGGGAATATCCGCCTCCTGCACACCGCTCCCGTTGATCAGTCTCAGCGGCTTGTCGCTAAAGAACTCAAGTTCGATGCGGCCTCTGGAACCGACGATCTCGACGCGATCTTCACCATGCCCACAGACGTAACACCACGAACCGGAACCCTGAACACCACTGACATGACGCCACGTGGCCGTGACGGTGTCCTCGACGTCGTAAAGGCCGGCCAGGTTTCCGGCTATCCCGTGGACCTGCTCGATGGCACCGAACCAGAAATCGAAAATGTCCAGCGTATGGATGCCCATGTCGAGGAACTTGCCGCCACCGGAGACTTCCGGTAGCAGGCGCCAGGGAAGCGTGGCGCGGGACAGATCTTCTGTCGCCGGAGGCTGGTGTTGAACCGCACGCACACAGCGTACGTCACCGATGGCGCCGCTATCGAGCCATTCCTTGACCTTAAGAAAGCGCGGCATGGCGCGCCGGTAAAACGCCACGAACAGCCGTACACCCTTTTTTTCGCAGGCCTCGACGATTTCACGGCATTCTTCGAAACGCATGGCCATTGGTTTTTCGACGTAGACGTGCTTACCCGAATTGGCGACAAGCAAGGAAAGGGGTTTATGCGACGATGGCGGTGTGGCGACATAGACCGCATCAATATCCTGGTCAGCCAGTAGCTGTTCGACCGAGTCGCAGGCTTTGGCCACGCCGTGGCGTTGGGCAAAGGAACGGGTCAATTCGGGATCCACGCTCGTTACGGCGGCGAGCGACGAATTTCTCGACTTGTAGAAGCCCGGCCCACTCTTCACTTCGGCCACCGCCCCACAACCGATCATGCCCCAACGAATCGTCTTCATCTTTAAAGGCCATCCGTTAGCAGGGTTACCCGGACCTTGATGACCACTTTACGAATCGCTGCCGGGCTGCCACAGGCACACCCCGGACGATGCACGTCGCTGGGGAAAAACACGGCAAAACTGCCCGGTATCATGGTCAGTGTGGACTCGTTTTCCATGCCGCTATAAAAGAGCAAATCGCGCGGCTCCAGAAGGTCTTCGGCAAGCGCATTGTTGCCCGTGTCCGAGGCTACACCGATCAGCTCGCTACCGCTACAGAGATACTGCACGTCGATATACTGGCGATGCACTTCAGGGCGTGTCTCGGCAAACAGCTTGGTATGCATGTCAATAACCTGGACGTAGATATCACGCCCTTGCAAATCATAATTTCCTGCAGGCAAGGCGGCAAAATCCGTCTGTCTGAGGTGTTCGACCGCCAACCTGAGCGGCTTGGGAAGCCAGGCAAAGCCCGACTCCAGATCATTGACATGGCCGAAAATCATGCAGGACTCCTTATTGGTTATTGCCCGTAAAACAGTTCAACAGCACACTGCATACCTGTGTACCAGCATACACAAAAATGCGGAATTAACATTTTCACTACAACGTGACGATTTCACCGAGGCGCGGCAGACGTACCCCGGACCAGCCCAACTGCTCCTGAATGGCCGTGGCAAATGCTGTCGCGGCGGTGACTTCGCCATGCACCACGAAGGTATGCCCCGGCGGCTGGCGGAAACCACGCAGCCAGTTGAGAAGAGCGGCCTGATCGGCATGGGCCGACAGACCGCCCACCGTGTAGATGCGTGCCCTGACCGGGACCGGCTGGCCGAAGATATGGACCAGCCGCGCGCCATCGACCAGCCGGCGCCCCAGCGTGCCGGCGGCCTGGAAACCGGCAATCAGGATGCTGCATTCGCTGCGCGGCAGATTTTCGCGCAGGTGATACTTGATCCGCCCGGCCTCGCACATGCCGCTGGCTGAAATGATGACCGCGCCGCTACGGATGTCATTGAGCGCCCTGGAATGCTCGACATCGGCAACGAACTCGATTTTCATCTGCTCCGGATGCGCCTGCACCCAGGCGATCAACTCGCCGGTTTCGCTATCGAGCAATTCCGGATGCGCCAGCGTAATCCGTGTTGCGGCATTGGCCATCGGCGAATCGACATAGACCTTGAGCGGCGAGATGCGCTTGCGCCGCACCAGATCCGCGAGCATGTAAATGATTTCCTGGGTACGCCCGACAGCAAACGATGGGATAACTAAATTGCCATGCGTGGCGCGCGTACGCTCGAAGGCAGCAACGATTTCTTCTTCGGTTTCCGGCATCGAACGGTGCTGGCGGTTTCCGTAGGTGGATTCGATCAGTAGCAGATCCGCCTCGGGCACCACTTTCTCGGGATCACGCAGGACCGGACGGCTCGACATGCCCAGATCGCCGGAAAAAACCAGTTTGCGCGGCCGGCCCTCGCCGCTGACGCTTATCTCCAGCCACGACGAACCGAGAATGTGGCCGGCATCATGGAAGCAGACCTTGACCGTTTCGGCAGGCTGAATTGATTTGCCATAAGGGGCCGGTTGAAGCAACTTGAGTGTCGACAGCGCCTGCGCCACGGTGTAAAGCGGGGCAGTCACCCCGCCTTCGCTTTTGCCGCGCCGATGCCGGTTGCGCAATTGCCATTCGCTTTCCTTTTCCTGAATGTGTGCGCTGTCGGGCAGCAGCACTGCGAGCAGGTCGATGGTGGCCGGCGTTGCGTAGATCGGTCCGCGATAACCGAGCATGGCCAGGCGCGGCAACAGGCCCGAATGGTCGATATGGGCATGCGTCAGCAACACGAAATCGATTGTCCGTACGTCAAAACCGAAATTCAGAGCCTTCAGGTTCTTCGACCGTGCCTCCGGCCCGCCCTGAAACATCCCGCAGTCGACCAGAAAGCGGATGCCGTCCGTTTCCACTATCGTGCACGAACCGGTCACTTCGCCAGCCGCACCAAAAAACCCGATACGCATAGTCAACTCCTCATGACAAGACTTAGCATGAACCTTAAGAGAAACGAATGCAACGCCGGGGTAACTGTCCCGGCATTCGAAAAAATACTGTTACACACGAGCCCATCTGATTCATCACCCAGGAAAAGAAAAAACCCAAACAAGCTATAAACCTGTCTGGGTTTGTTCAGGAGTTCACTGCAGGTACCGCGCTAGAACGGGATGTCATCCTCCATGTCATCGAAGACTGGCGGCTTCTTGGGCGGAGCAGGACGCGCCCCGCTGCCGGATGGAGCACCTGTCGATGGCATGCTGCCACCGTATTCGACCTCGCCACCCGTGGATGATGCAGTGTTCGGACGGCCACCGAGCATCTTCATTTCATCGCCGCGAATTTCCGTGGTGTAGCGCTCCTGTCCTTCTTTATCCGTCCATTTACGTGTGCGCAAGCTACCCTCGACATACACCATGGACCCCTTCTTCAGGTATTGCCCTGCTATCTCTGCCGTCTTTCCGAAAAAGGAAACACGATGCCACTCAGTCAATTCCTTGCGTTCGCCGCTCACCTTGTCCTTCCACGATTCAGTGGTAGCGAGGCTGAAATTACACATGGGGTCGCCTGTTGCGGTATAGCGAATGTCCGGATCCTTGCCCAGATTACCTACGAGAATCACCTTATTGACCGAAGCCATGTTGCCTCCATGAAGAGTGTTCGAAATGTGGATTATAAAGACTTATGCCGGTTGCCGCTGAGCGCGTGGCGGAGGTTGAATCATTGTCATGGACAGCCCGAGCCAGATCAGCGCCAGAACACTGCAGACCATGAATACGGCATCGCCACTGACATTCTGCACCAGCCAGCCGCCGATCCAGCCGCCGCAGAACAGACCGGCCGCCTGCGTGGTGTTGTAGACGCCGAGCGCCAGACCGCGCAAGTGTGCCGGGGCAAAGCGGGAAACCAGCGAAGGCAGCGTTGCTTCGAGGATATTGAAGGCGACAAAAAAGGCGAGCACCAGAAAAACCAGAAACGGGAAGCTTTCCCGTCCGAAGATGAAACCTACCTCGGTCAGCAGCAAGAGGGCAATTGCGCCGACAAAGACCTGCTTAACCCGACCCTGACGCTCGGCAAAAATGATCGCCGGCACCATCAGCACAAAGGAAGCCAGTACCGCCGGCAAATAAACCTTCCAGTGACCGGACAACGGCAAGTTGCCGATCGTTTTCAGTGCGAAGGGAACGACGATGAACATCGCCATCTGCATCAGATGCAGTGAAAAAATACCGAAGTTCAGGCGCAAGAGCTGAGGATCAAGCAGCGTCTCTGCATGGGAAACATCGTGCAAGCGAATAATGGGCGGCGCCGGGGGAACCACATGGGTCACCACGCCGATGGCGGCAAGCGACAGCACCCCGGTCAGCAAAAACAGGCCTGACAGACCGACCAGGGCATAGAGCATCGGCGCCACTACCAGTGAACCGGCAAAGACCAGGCCGATCGACGAGCCGATCATGGCCATGACCTTGGTGCGATGCTGTTCGCGTGTCATATCGGCGGCCAGCGCCGTCACCGCTGCCGAAATAGCGCCTGCGCCCTGCAGGATACGCCCGCCAATGACCCAGTAGAGATCGGTTGCCAGCGCCGCCACAAAACAGCCGGCGGCAAAAAGAAGCAGCCCGAAAACAATCACCGGCTTGCGCCCGAAGCGGTCGGAGGCCACGCCAAACGGGATCTGGAAGATCGCCTGAGTGAGCCCATACGCGCCCAAGGCAATGCCAACCAGCGTGAAGCTATCACCCCCCGACAGATTCTGTGCGGCCACGGAAAACACCGGCAGGATCAGGAACAGCCCGAGCATGCGTAAGGCAAAGATGGAGGCCAGGCCGATTCCGGCGCGGCGCTCTGTGGACGTCATCGGGTCATGGGTTGGGGATAACATCAGGTCGACACCGATCAACAGAGGAAAAACGGAACGAGTAGGGGTTTGAGCGGTCGTAATTGCCTACGGATTTGCGTATATTAACAGGTTTGCATCACCCCTCAGGCAACGCTCCCCAATGGATGAACTTCGAGAAATCAGAATTCGCGGCGCACGCACGCACAACCTTAAAAACATCAATCTTGATCTGCCACGCAACCGGCTGATCGTGATTACCGGCCTCTCCGGTTCGGGCAAATCTTCGCTGGCTTTTGACACGCTTTATGCCGAGGGGCAGCGACGCTATGTCGAATCGCTGTCGGCCTATGCCCGTCAATTCCTGCAACGTATCGACAAGCCGGATGTCGATCTGATCGAAGGGCTGTCGCCGGCGATTTCCATCGAACAGAAAGCGACCAGCCACAACCCGCGTTCGACCGTCGGCACTGTCACCGAAATCCACGACTATCTGCGTCTGCTCTTTGCCCGGGCCGGCACACCCTACTGTCCGGAACATCAGCAGCCGCTCGATTCGCAGACCGTCTCGCAGATGGTCGATCACGTGCTGGCACTGCCTGCCGAAACCAGGCTGATGATTCTGGCCCCCGTCGTTGCCAATCGCAAGGGCGAGCAACTTGAACTCTTTGGCGAACTGCGCGCGCAGGGCTTCGTTCGCTTGCGCGTCGACGGAAAAATCCACGAAATCGACGCGCTGCCCAAACTGGCCAAGACGCACAAGCATACCGTTGATGTCGTTATTGACCGTCTCAAGATTCGTGACGACATGCGCCAGCGTCTCGCCGAATCGTTTGAAACCGCGCTGCGTCATGCCGATGGACGGGCCATCGCCTATGAGATGGATACGGCCCGGTGTGCTCGTATTCGCTGCAGGAACTCGAACCGCGCATCTTCTCCTTCAACAACCCGATGGGCGCCTGCCCGACTTGCGACGGCCTTGGCGTCATCCAGTTCTTCGACCCCAAACGCATCGTCGCCCAGCCCGGTCTGTCACTGGCCGCCGGTGCCATTCGCGGCTGGGATAAGCGCAACCAGTTCTACTTCCAATTGATTACCTCGTTGGCAGCGCACTATGGTTTTGACGTAGAGGCCCCGTTCTCGAAGCTCCCGGAGGGTATCCAGAAGATCATTCTGTATGGTTCGGGGCGTGAAACGATCGCCTTCGTCTACCTCAACGAGCGCGGCAGCAAATCGATGCGCGAGCATGCCTTCGAGGGCATCGTCTGCAACTTCGAACGCCGCTACAAGGAAACCGATTCGCTGGCGGTACGCGAAGAACTCGCCAAACTGATCAGCAACAAGGTCTGCCCGAGTTGCGCAGGCGCGCGCCTGCGTGAAGAAGCGCGCAACGTTCGCATCGGCTCGCAGGCTGACGCACTCAATCTGCACGAAATCAGTCGCCTGCCCCTGGCACAGGCTCGCGAGCATTTCCTGAATCTGAAACTCATTGGCAACAAGGCGCAGGTCGCCGAAAAAATTCTCAAGGAAATCACCAGCCGCCTGCAGTTCCTGATCAACGTCGGGCTCGACTATCTCTCGCTTGACCGCTCGGCGGAAACGCTCTCCGGTGGCGAAGCGCAGCGCATTCGCCTCGCTTCGCAGATCGGTTCGGGTC
>JFJP01032847.1_pt1 | contig 16923 bp, 12 predicted proteins | sample 431651 | NCBI WGS metagenome assembly JFJP01 (sample SAMN02602958, study PRJNA72255) | Microbial mat metagenome, whole genome shotgun sequencing project. | biome: fresh water; feature: sink hole; material: water; isolation source: purple microbial (photo- and chemosynthetic) mats found in... | reverse complement strand
CCTGATGAATTATTGAATAAAAAATTACGTTTAAAAACTCAACCTTTTGGTGAAACATCTGCGGCTTTTGCTCCATCGCCCGCAAAATGGGAGTCTACAGAAAAAACCATAAGAAAACAGACTTATGCTCCTCCCCTAAGTTGGAATAAACCGCGTTTTAATGATGAAGAAAAACCACGAAAATTTTATTCCTCTGAAGATCGCGTTTTTGAAGACAATAAAGATTATAAAAATAATCAACAAGTTATAAATAAGCAAGCATGGGTTGATCCGAAAGCAAGTTTTAAAATAAACCAAAAAGTCCAGCATGAGAAATTTGGGATTGGAATTGTGTTAGCAAATGAAGGAAAAGGTGAAGCTGAAAGAGCTTATGTTGATTTTGGAAAACACGGCAAAAAATGGTTAGTTTTGAGTTATGCAAAGTTACAACTCGCCTAAGAAATCGTTGAAAATCCCCTTGTCAAAAAGCGATGGGGGCTATATGATTAGTAAAATTTTCCAAAACAAGACCCTTTGATTTATGAACGTGTCAACACATTCTTACAATGCTTTTTCTGCACAAGTGGCAGCGGGCGTTGTTGTGTCGATGGGTCGCCTCTCAACATTACTCCTAAGCACGTTGCGATTGCTGCCGTAGGGCAGCGTTTCTTTTATACTTGCCCATTCGGGGGCAACAATACCGTTTCTTTTTTCTTTTATTTCCTCGCAAATTTTTTAGGAGTTTCTCTCATGCTTTCTGATAGCAAATTAATTATTTTCGACACCACTTTACGCGATGGCGAACAAAGCCCCGGCGCGTCGATGACCAAAGACGAAAAAGTCCGCATTGCCAAAGCCTTAGAAAAATTAAAAGTCGATATTATCGAGGCTGGATTTCCCGCTGCAAGCCAAGGGGATTTCGAAGCGGTTTCTGCGGTCGCCAGCGTTGTCAAAGACGCAACCGTGTGCGGATTATCGCGTGCGCTCGACAAAGACATCGACACCGCCGCGCAAGCCCTTAAATCTGCTGCAAAAATGCGCATTCACACCTTTTTAGCGACTTCGCCGATCCACATGGAGAAAAAACTCCGCATGACTCCCGATGAAGTCGTCGAAAGAGCGGTTGCAGCGGTCAAAAGAGCGCGAAATTACACCGATGATGTGGAATTTTCACCCGAAGATGCGGGGCGTTCCGAAACCGATTTTCTATGTCGAGTGATCGAAGCGGTGATTAATGCGGGCGCAAAAACCATTAATATTCCCGACACGGTGGGTTATAATTTACCCGACAGATTTGGTAATTTAATCAAGACCTTACGCGAACGCATTCCTAATTCTGATCAAGCAGTTTTCTCAGTGCATTGTCATAATGATTTAGGGTTAGCGGTTGCAAATTCTTTATCGGCGGTTTTAAATGGTGCGCGTCAAGTTGAGTGTACAATCAATGGGTTAGGTGAATGTGCGGGTAATGCGGCATTAGAGGAAGTTGTAATGGCGGTGCGCACTCGACAAGATGTTTTTAATTGCGATACCACTATTGATACAACTCAAATCGTGAATTGTTCAAAATTGGTTTCAACGATTACAGGTTTTCCAGTGCAACCCAACAAAGCAATCGTGGGAGCAAATGCGTTTGCACATGAATCGGGGATTCATCAAGATGGCGTAATTAAACATCGAGAAACTTATGAAATCATGCGTGCAGAAGATGTGGGTTGGAAAGCGAATCGCATGGTGTTAGGAAAATTATCAGGTAGAAATGCGTTTAATCAGCGTTTGAAAGAGTTAGGTTATGATTTCACGTCAGAAAGCGAATTAAATGCCGCGTTCTCTCGTTTCAAAGCCTTAGCGGATAAGAAACAAGAAATCTATGATGATGATTTACAAGCCTTAATTAGTGACACTTTATCCGCAGAGAACGAACGTTTCAAATTGGTATTTCTGCACGTTTGTAGTGAAACGGGAGAAACGCCTCACGCGCAATTAACGTTAAGTGTTGCTGGCGAAGAGAAAACAACCGATAAAACAGGCAGTGGTCCCGTTGATGCAACTTATAATTCAATTGAGAGCATCGTGAAAAGCGGTTGTCATTTACAACTCTATTCTGTGAATAATGTCACCGATGGAACAGATGCTTTAGCAGAAGTGAGCGTGCGTTTAGAGAAAGATGGAAGAATTATTACGGGTCAAGGTGCAGATATTGATATTGTAATTGCATCGGCAAAAGCCTATTTGAGCGCATTAAACAAAATCTTTGGAAAATTAGAACGTCAACATCCACAAGTTTAATTTCATTTTTTATTTCAAATGCTCCCCAAATATGGGGAGTTTTTTTAGAGGAACATTACGATGAAAAACCAAATTTATTATGGTGATAATTTAGATATTTTGAGAAATCTTATCCAAAATAAATAAAAATGTGGATTTATCGGAATGTATTATACTTTTTTTAAAGTAGAATTTTCTATACTTGGCTTCATTCTACTTACTTCTAAAACATTACTGAGAGCATCAATTTTCTCAAGCGCTTTGCTCAATTGTTTTGCATCTCGAACTTCAATGCGTAAATTCATATTTGCAATCAAATCATCATCCGTTAAAGTATTCACCGCTGTAATGTTGATTTTGCTCTCAGTTAAAATGTCGCTAATATCACGCAACAAACCAAATCGGTCGTCCGCTTTTACATGAATTTCAACAGGATACATTAATCCAATTGGCGATCCCCATTCCACATTTACCCAGCCGTCCTCATCAAAAGAAGAATCTTGTACTAAAGGACAATCGCGCCGATGCACTTGAATTCCTTTATCCGTGACATATCCCACAACGTGATCTTCAGGAACAGGATTGCAACACTCCGCCAAATAGGTTTGCATATTATTAAAATGCCCTTGAATTAAAATCGGTGGCGCGTGTTTTTTCTTACTTTTAATTGAAGGTGAATTGGGAGGAAAAACTCGATCTTGTAATGCGTCCGCAATTGAACACATATCTAATACACCTAATCCAATTGCTTCTAATAAAGAATCTAAATCATTGTAACGATATTTTGAAGCCAGTTCTTCTAAATTAAACTCCATAACATTTAAACGAAATAATTCACGATTTAATAAAGAACGACCTTCGGCGATATTTTTTGAACGATCTTGTTGTCTAACCCATTGATTTATCTTAGATTTTGCACGATCGGTTTTTAAAAATCCTAAAGTATCATTTAACCAATGACGACTCGGACGTTCTTGATCGGCAACATGAATGGATACTTGATCTCCGCTGTTAAGTGTATAATTTAATTGAACTATTTTACCATTTACCGATGCCGCACGACACCGATGACCAATGCTGGTGTGCACATGATAAGCAAAATCTAATGGTGTAGAACCTGCGGGCAAATCAATGATTTTTCCTTTAGGCGTGAATACATAAATCCTCTCGCCATACATTTCTTCTTTGAATTGCGTAATCAAATCAGTTGTATTACTTTCTGTTTGACAATGTTGCAAAGAAAAAATCTTTTGATTCATCTCTTCATTTTGTGTATCAAACTTTCCTTCTTTGTAACGCCAATGTGAAGCAATTCCGATTTCTGATTCAAAGTGCATTTCATGCGTGCGGATTTGAACTTCAAAAGGATTTTCATCTATTCCAATCACTGCTGTATGTAAAGAACGGTAGTAATTTTGTTTAGGTCTTGCAATGTAATCATCAAACTCATTTCCCATCGGAGGAAAACAACCATGCACAACCCCTAATGCACTATAACATTCTCCAATGGTATTTACTAAAACTCTAATCGCCAAAACATCATATAATTCACTGAATTTCTTATTTTTTTTCTTCATTTTTTGCCAAATACTATAAATATGTTTTGGTCGTCCGTTGATTTCTGCATCGATGCCGCTGTTATGCAGTGCTTCTCGTAAAGTATTAATCATTTGCTCAATTAAATGCTCACGTTCGGTGCGGCGACGATCTAAGTTTCTTGCAATGCGTCGATAAACATCAGGCTCAGAATAACGTAACGACAAATCTTCTAATTGCCATTTAATTTGCCAAATTCCTAGACGATTTGCTAACGGTGCATATAGTTCAAGGGTTTCTCTTGCAATGCGGCGTTGTAAATGTTTAGGTTGAGCATCGAGGTGTTGCATTTCATATAGGCGTTCAACTAATTTAATTAGAACAACGCGCACATCAGAAATCATTGCTAAAATCATGACTCGAATGCTTTCTAAACGCGCTTGTTTTTCTTCGGGAGAAATGTTGTCTTGGAATTTTAAGGTGTACAAATCTTTGAGAAACTCCATGCGCAGAGTGCTTTCTAAAAGATTGATAATGCTTTGAGTAAATTTGGGTTTAAGTTCTTCAAAAGTGACTTTATTTTTTTCTATTAATAAATGGAGAATGGCAGCACTTAATCCTTCCGCGTCTAAACGTAGATGAAAGAGCATTTCTAAGATATTGAAAATAGGAGAAGTTCGTGATAAATTTGGATAAAAATGTTGATATAAATCAAAGGACTGAAGTAATTGTCGTTGTTCATCAAAGGTATAATGAGAGGCAAGTTTTTCAAACCATGCATCGAGATTTTTTTCAAATGCCAAAGGACTGTATTTATTCATGATGACCTCTATTCAATTATTCAAAAGTAAAAGTCGTTGGGCGACTAATTTCAAAGGTTTGATCGGGATTGCTTAATAGGGCTTGAACGTACAAATGATAGCCTTTAAATTCGGTGAAATCAGGGCATTGCAAAAGCCAAACGGCTCGTCCTTCTGCGTTAGTTTGCGCTTCCCACAATGGAAAAATGTGCCCCGATAAAAACAATTGTCCGATCATATTTGGCAAACTGTAAGGATTTTCCGTTTGAAATGAAGCATATACCTGCACATTCGCCAACGGTTTTCCATCAATCACCATTCGCACCCATTCGTTTTTAGTGACTTTTCCCCAAATGCCAATGGTCGGAAGCGATGATCTTGATTTTAAAGAGATTTCATCGATGCACGCTTCGGTGAGATCGTCATTCATCGCGTCTTGAGCAGTGAATCTTAAACGCATCCGATCCGTTAAAGGCAGCACGCTTTCTAGTTCAAATTGCGCATTTTCCCAGTAATTTCGATTGGGAATTCGCTCTAAAGTTCGCCAAGTTGCGCCGTCGTCGTTGGAAATTTGCACGTCAAGTCGATCATCCTGCGTGCCGCCCAAATTTGCGAACCATCGCCGATACGATAATTCTAAATTATCCAACCCTAATGCGCTGAAACGGGGCGATGTCAGCATCGTTAAACCGTGCACGTCGTAATTTAAAAGCGCATTGCCGCTGCCCGTTACCCAACATTTCGAGGCGGGGGCAGTTTCAGGACTTACAAAATGCGGCAAGGTTCGATGCCACGCCCATTTTTCTTGGGGATTGCTGACATTCCAAGCAAAATCAGCGACTTCCATATTATCCCACGCGATCAAACGTGCTTTGCCGAGCGGGATTTTTAAGGTTTGCGGGGTCGACAATTTTTCAAAATCCCAATTTAAATGAATTAATTCAATGCTTTGCGCTTGTTCTGAAATATAAATCACCATCGGATCGCTTATCCATGTTTCTCTGGGCGCAATCGATAGCGTTAAAGATGAATTTTCAAAAATAAGATGTTGATTTTGTTGGTTAATTTCTAAAAAACCATTTAAAGATAATGTGCCTTCGTTGGTGATGTTGAGCTGTAATTCCCAGACTTCGCCCGCGTCGAACGCTCCATCGCCATTTCCATATAATTCACGCCAGATTGGATTCATGATTGGCGACGCGCCCGCCCATTGCACCATTTGCTTAAATGACGGATATAAATCATTGAAAATAGGCTCAATTCTTGATGGTGCAGCCCAAAATCCATCGGTGTATGTGCCAGCTTCTAAAGTGTACGCCAATGTGCCGTGCGTGGCGTACAAATAATCGTCGGTCGATCCACTCGTCGCGCCGTATAAATGCCAAGCATTTTCAGCCACATAGCCGTTTTTCTCAGTCAAACGATCCGCATAATATCGAAACAACGCATCTGATGAACTTGGCTCGTCGGTGTAACCCCAAGGGAACATCCATTCATTGCCATAACTGTGGACGGTCGCGGCAAAACGCGGTTTTTCAATTGCCATCAAATCTCTCAATGCAATGGTTTCCGCTTCCGAAAATGCGCTAACCCCTTGATATGCTTCATTTTCCATGCTAATGTCATAAACCACCGATCCCCATTTCCACCCATAATTACGATTCAAATCAACCCCAAAACTTCCATCGAGATTGGGTCGACGGTTTTTACGCCACATTCCCCCGCCTTGAGGATGGGTTTGGCGATTAAATTCGTAACCGTCGGGATTTACACACGGAATGACGATGATATTTCGGGTATTGATTAAACGGTTTATTTCAATATCTTGGAAAGATTGCTTGATAAAAGTATCGACAAAACGTAAGACAAGTTCTGCGCTTAAAGGTTCTCGTGAATGGTGTAAAGCATCAAACCATGCGGTGGGCTTAGTCTCTAAATTTGCAGAGATTTTTAACGCCCAAATGTCGCGTCCTTCGAAGGTTTTTCCGATTGAGAATTTTGAAACAAATTGAGGATAAGTTTGAACTAATTGATCGAGGGTTTTTTCAATTTCTGCGAAGGTTCGAAATCCTCCCATCGAACCTATTGGTGTGGCATTTCGCCGACTAATATCCGCTTGGGCGCGGCGGGCATAAAATTCTTGTAAATCACTAATTTTAATCGTAAATTTAAATTCACGGCGTTTTAAAATATTTTGCAAACGTTTATCCGCATACAATAACACGGTGTTTTCATTCAATATTTCAACATCTGGCACAAGGCTTTGTAAAACGTGCAAATGTTCTTCGGATTCAATGTCGACTTCCAACAAATCACCCGCCCATCCAAGATTGCACCACAACAAAAGCGCGAATCCTAAAAACTTCAGGGTTTCAAACCTCGCGGTCTGAAACCCTTTCCGTTGTTTCTCGTGCATATTGAGAAAAATCATTACGTCCTAACGAAAATTAGAAACGTCTACCGATACCAATACCATACACCCAAGGATTAATATCAACGTCAACGCTTGCTCTGTTAGTTAAACCTGCGCCATAAGTGAAGCTAGCGGTGGTTTTTAAGCCAATGTATTTCATATCAGCGTTCACAAACCAACCATTGCCCATATCAAAGTCAGCGCCTGCTTGAGCAACCCAGCCAGCTTTGTTATCAATTTCAAGTTTGCCCACGCCACCTAATGCACCCGCTAAAGCTGCATTGGTTAATTCGCTTTTAAAGAACAGCGTGTAGTTCAAACCTAAACCCACATAAGGTTGGAATTGGCTTTTTGGTGAGAAATGATATTGTGCAATTAACGCAGGAGGTAAAACAGTGGTTTCACCGATTTTATTGAAGCCAGCAATTGCGTTTTTGCCAGTTAATTCGTGTTTGGTTGAAGGGTCTAATAACAATTCAACGCCGAAGTTATCGGTGATCATGCTGGTGATGTCGATATCTAACGTCCACGCATCGTTCACGCCGACTTTAGAATCTGCAACAGGGAAAGCGCCAGCGGTGCTGTTGGCAATGGCGGTGCTGTCGTCGCTAGGGTTGATGTTGATGACGCGACCGCGCACTAATAAATCGCCCGCTTTGTGAGCGAACACTTCCGCGCTTGCTAAGCCTAAACCCGCTAATACGCATAATGACAGGACAGATTTTTTCATAGATAGTTCTCCTTAAAATAATGAAAATAAAAGACAAAACGGGAAGTTTTCCCAAAAAGTATTACCCCAAACCTAAGGCGTACTTTACCCTAATTTTGAGAAATTCGCAATTCTCTTAAAATGGGCAAATCTTTCTCCGTGCAAATAGACATTGACGTATCTTACATTAGCTTTTAGAATGCTCACACAGCCCAAAAGTTTTTATATTAATTTCATAAACTTAGGAGTTTAAAGTGCATCACTATAAATGGTTGCTAATTTTATCGATCCTTTTTTCTTCTTTTGCGATGGCTAAAGGGGTCAAACAAAACGTCGTTTTTTCTAAAGGACAAAACGAAACAACTATCGACGGAACGGTGATTCGTGGCGATCAAAACATTTACATCTTGCGAGCAAACGCTGGACAAACCATGCGCGTAGAAATTACTTCCTCCGAAAACAACGCCGCATTTGTAATTTACCAACCCAATGGCAAAACTTTACCCAACGCGGACGAAGGTCAAGATGCAACTTTATGGGAAGGAAAATTACCCGCCAAAGGAACATACAAAATCGAAGTCGGCGGCACTCGTGGAAACGCTGAATATTCTTTAACTATTGGTATTAAATAACTCAATATCTTCAAATAGTTATAACTAAAAAACCTTCTAAGTTTTAAAAACCTAGAAGGCTTCTCTTTTTAAAGAAAGTTTATTTAAAACGATAACGCCCTTCAATAAACCAGTTTCTCCCCTCTAAAGGTAAATCATAAGTAATATCTTGGCTGGCAGGTTCTCTCGCATCAACATTAAACAAGTTTCTCACGCCAATCGCAAATCCCCAACGATCATCTTTAATGTTTTTGTAACGAAGCGTCAAATCAAAAGTGTTATAACCTTTTAATGAGTTTCTCGTGTCGCTTTCTTCGGTATTTCTATAACGCTTGCTAATCCAATTCCACTGTTGATTCAAATACAAGTTGTTATACACTGACCAATCTGAACGTACATATAATTTATGCTGAGGGGTATTTTCGATTTGTCCACCGAGTTGTCTATCCACACTTGCATAAGAATAATTAAACAATAAACTCGATTTGCTCGACATTTTCCAGCGGGTTTCTAATTCAAATCCTTTGCCATTCCATTTCTCATTGTTTTTCGCAATGTAATTAAAACGCGCATTATTTGTTCCCATTGGTTGAGAGGGAGGAATTTCAGTTTGATTTCCATCTAAAATAGACGGCGGTGGCGTATCTTCTACTGCTTCAAATGTAATCTTATCACGAATAGAAAATTGATATAAATTGAATGCAAAATACAAATCATTATTTACTTTCCAATCTAATGCCAATTCAGCGGTGTGCATCTTTTCTGGTTTTAAAGCAGCATTACCGTATTCTAATCCACTGCTTACATACAATTCTCTAAATGAAGGAGCGCGAAAAGCGTATCCATATAATAACTTAGCGGTTAAATTGGGTTCAATTTGCCAAACCAAAGCAGTGCGAGGATTAGTTGAACCACCAAAATCAGAATAATGGTCATAACGAACACCTGTTGTTAATGTCCAATGATCGGCAAATTTCCACTCATCTTGAATAAAGATTGATTCATTGGTTCGACTTGCATTTGGGTAAATACTTGCACTCGTATCGCTCAAATCTTTCAAATCACTCCCGGGTGGAATGCGTCCTCCATTTGTATCTGCTCCAAAATTAGCAATATATTTTACATCTAATAATTGTCCATATTGATAACTTGTTCCAATGCGCCACAAATGATCTTTCCAACCATTATAAAATGCCGATATTTCTGTATTTGTTTGACGTTCAGAAAGGCGCATAATCATCCGAGTTTCTCCATTTAAATTACCTGTTGGAGAAACCCGTTTTAAATAAATTGTTTCATTGACATCGACGTGATCTTCACGAAAACTCGCCCGCGCATTAATGCTCCAATCTTTAAAGAAATTTGGATTCAAATAAGAAACCGTTGCGTCGACCGAATCATCGCGCCATAAATCCAATGGATTCAAAGTGATAGGAACGCCCGTTTGAACATCTCGGCGGGTTCGATAGCCCGCTTGCGCCCGCCAATGATCTTTGTTTGCATCGATGCGCGCATCAAGCCCTTTTTTCGCCAAATTCACCGCATCAGGGGCAAACGACGATTTAATTCCACCGCGTTGATCAAAAAAAGTTTGCGAATCTTCTTGAATGATGCCTTGTTGTCCTTCAGTATCAAAGACTTGCACGCTCGACGCAATATTAACCTCACCCATTTTTTCGCCGTGTTGCGCCCACGCATCGACAGTTCGATAGCTGCCTAATCTCACACCCGTTTCAGTGCCTTTAATGTCATCTGCTTGTTTTGTAATGATATTTATCACGCCAGCCATCGCATCCGCGCCGTACAATGCTGAACCCGCGCCGCGAATAACCTCAATTCGGGAAATGTTTTGTACGGGCATTCCCGCCCACACATTGTAACGCCCGCCACTTTCGAGGCTTTTTAGTGGTACATCATTGATTAATAACAAAATTTCGGCATTATCTTTTGAATAAATCCCGCGCATAATGTAAATCGGGCGATAGGACGCTTGAGAGCGCGAAACGTGCAAACCAGGAACACTTTCAAGGACTTCGTCGATATCGCGTGCGCCCATTGCTTCGATATCTTGGGCGGTGATAACCGTTGTAACAGCAGGGGCTTCGGAGGTTTTTTGTTCAACGCCGCTGGCGACTTTCACTTTGCGGGCTTTGATCAAACCGTCAAATACATTGAAAACATCATCTAATTTGATTTCAACTTCTAAGAGTTGTTCAAGGCTCAAATTCTTTAAATGTTCTAAACGCTGTACTTTGTCTTCATCTACATCTGAATTAGCGGAAACATTAGCAGAGATTAATGCTAATCCAATACAATAAAAATATCTATTTTTCACATATAAAACCTTTAAACAAGTTCATTTAAAACGATAACGGGTTTCTATAAACCAATTACGTCCTTCCAATGGCAAATCATAAGGAATGAATGTTCGGCTAGGTTCTCTCGCATCAGAATTAAATACATTTTTGATTCCGAAAGCAAAATTCCACCGATCATCACGAATATCTTTATAACGAATTGTGAAATCAATTGTTTTGTAACCTTTCAAAGGTGAACGCAAATCAAGTTCATCGTCGTCATTACGAGTTCGTGTACTAATCCAATTTAATTGTGTGTTTAAATACCAATTGGCTTTTAATAGTAAATCTGTGCGCAAATAGAAATGATGACGTGGGATATTTTCCAAATATTCTCCACTGCGGCTTTCTTTAACATCGACAAATGAATAATTGAAAAGCAAACTTGAGCGATTATTTATTTTCCAACGGGTTTCAAGTTCTAATCCTTTTCCTCGCCAACTTCCTGCATTTTGAGCTAATAAAATAGGTGGCGATGTATTGGTTAAATTCATTTCTTGTTCTTCGCCTTCTTCATCATGATCTTCGGCTTCAAAGAGAATTTTATCTTTAATCAAATAGGAGAACAAATTTAAAGAAACATACACATCTTTATTGAAACGCCAATCAAAAGCTAATTCAGTCATTTGAATGGTTTCTGGTTTTAAATTTTGGTTACCCATTTGATTATTTGCGCTATTTAAATACAATTCTCTAAATGAAGGAGCGCGAAAAGCCTTTCCAAACAATAATTTAGTTGTAAAATTCTTTTCAATTTGCCAAACCAACGACAAACGCGGATTAAAGGAACGATCAAAATCAGAATAATGATCATAACGAAAGCCAGTGGTTAATTCCCAATTATTAGCGAATTTCCACGCATCTTGTAGATAAGCGAACTCATTAATGCGTGTACTTTCAATAGGATATAAAGAATAAGGAGTTCCCGTTAAATCAATAATCGGACTGCCAGCGGGAATAGGATTTCCTTGTGGATCAAGACCATAGTTTGCGGCGTATTTTACATCAAATTGTTTTGCATAACGATAACCTGCGCCAATTCTCACCAAATGTTTATCCCAACCCGTGTAAAACAGCGATCCTTCCGCGCCAAGTGTTTGTTCACGCCCCGATCCGACAATGGTCATGCCGTTGGGAAATGCGCCGCCAAATGCCCCCGCTGGAAATAAGTTCATGTGGGTTGAACCGTGATTTTCGCTAAAATTAAGCTGTGCGTTGAGATTCCAATTTTTCGCAACTTTTTGATTTTTATAATTTAATGCTAAATCGTAACTATCGCCGCGCAATCTTCCGTCGGGATCGAGAGAGGTGGGCACGCCAACTTCAACGTTTCGGCGGGTTCGATAATTTGCCTGCGCACGAAAATTTTCTTCTGACACATCGATGCGTGCATCAATCCCTTTTCGTCCTAAATTCAAGCTGTTAGGTGCTTTTGAGGCATTTGTGCCGATCATTCGGTCGACTTGCGTTTGTCCGTCCTCTTCGATGATTGATTTTTGTCCATCAGAATCAAAGGCTTGAAGACTCGTGGCGATTTTAAAATCTTTATTTTGATAGCCGTTTAACATCCACGCATCAACCGTTCGAAAACTTCCCACTCGCAAACCCAGCTCTGTTCCTTTGATGTCATCTGCTTGTTTTGTAACAATATTTATTACACCCGACATTGCATCCGCGCCGTACAGTGCCGATCCGGGTCCCCGAATAACTTCAATTTGCGCAATATTTTGAACTGGCATTCCCGCCCACACCTCTGCGCGATTGCCACTTTCGAGGCTTTTTACTGGTATATCATTGATCATTAAGAGAATTTCTGGATTTTCTCGAGAATAAATCCCTCGCATAGTATAAATCGGGCGATAAGAAATCTCCGAACGAGAAACGTGCATACCCGGAATTGTTTCAAGGATTTCATCTAAATCACGCGCACCCATTGCTTCAATATCTTGATCCGTAATAACAGTGGTAATCGCGGGCGCTTGAGAAATGTTTTGCTCAACACCACTTGCAACCTTTACTTTACGCGCTTTAATTAATCCATCAAATACATCAAATGTATCATCTAATTTAATTTCAATGTCACTTAATTCCTCTAATGTTAAATGCTTTAAATATTCCAAGCGCAATAAACAATTCCGTTGTTCATAACTCATCATCCTTTATAATTTTAGATTATTTATTTACGATTTTAGCTATTTTCAATAGTTGAGCGCTTGCTTTAAGTCGTGAAGCAGTAATTCGATCTGATGAAATAAATAGCTTTATTTTACCTTCCACCGTTGCAAACATAATCATTCCTCCATGCTCAATAAAATCTTCCGTATCTCCAACGGTAAGAATGTGAAAATTATTTAAAAAATTTAATATCTTAGGCATTTTATTTTGTTCTGAACTACTTACAAATACCAAATGACATTCTTTTGCATCAACTTCATTTGTTACTTTAAGAACTTGAATAGAATGTTGTCCAGCGACCTTTTGATTACCCGTAATAGCTTCTAAATTATCACCAAAGGGATCAGACCCTAAAATACATAAAAGAAAAGGCGCATCATCAGAAGAAAATGCTTTCGAGGGCCACGTAATAAAGTTACTTAAATTATGAAGAAAAGCTGCTTTCAATTCATACTCTGAAGGACCAGCAGATTGTAACGGCATAATAGGGATTAAAAGTAGCCAAAAAAAACATTTTATGAGTTTAAACTTTGATGAAAGCAACAACATAATTGTTCCTCGATAATTATTAAAATAATATACAGCAAATCGTTTTGTTTAAAAAAGAAAATATGTTTAGTTTAACACATATTCTAACATTAAATGTTATGTAGTTGTTTTGTTCCCACCCAATCTCGAACAAATTGCATTGCTGCTCTTCCACTTCGGCTTCCTCTTAATAATGCCCATTGTAACGCTGCTTCACGCACATTTATTTCACAAATGCCTGATAAACCATGATATTTTAACCAATAATCGACAATTTCTAAATAACGATCTTGATTAAATGGATAAAACGATAACCACAACCCAAAACGTTCAGATAATGAAATCTTTTCTTCGCTGGTTTCTCCAGGATGTAATTCATCATTTACCCAATGCATTTCAGTATTTTCTTTGCCAAATTCGGGCATTAAATGTCGACGATTTGAAGTGGCATAAATTAAAACATTTTCTGGCGCGACATTAATTGATCCATCTAAAACACTTTTTAAGGCTTTATAACCTGCATCGTTTGCTTCAAATGATAAATCATCACTAAAGATAATAAAACGTTGAGGAAATTGGCTTAATATTTCGGTTAAAAGGGGTAAATCTGCCAAATGCTGTTTATCCACTTCAATTAATCGCAGCCCTTCATGATGATAAGCGTTTAATAATGCTTTAATTAAAGAAGATTTTCCTGTGCCTTTTGAACCCCATAACAAAGCATTATTTGCGGGTAATCCTTTTAAAAATTGCCGCGTATTTCGATCTAATAATTTCTTTTGTTCTTCAATATGTTGCAAATCATTAAGTTGTAATTTGCTCAATTGTTTAATGGGTGTCCAAAGATTCTTTTGCCAAATCGCTGCTGATGTTTTTTGCCAATTTGGAATTTGAGAAACTGGCGGAACAAGTTGCTCAATTCGATCTAAGAGTTTCTCTAAACGTTGAATTAAATATTTATCCACCACCAATCGCCCTCACGATTTCAACTTTGTCATTGTTCTTTAAAAAATAACTTTCAAATTGGCTGCGCGAAATAATGTTTTGATTGATTTCTACCGCCAATCGTTGTCCGGTTAATTCACAGTGTTCTAATAATTGAGCAATTGAATAATTCTCAATTATTTCAAATGGTTGTCCATTCAATAAAATTTGCGTCATAAAATAAAACCTTTCTTGACTTCATTTAAAAATCACATTATAGTTCTCTTTTAATTCCTTTGCACAATCGACTGGCGGGTGTAGTTCAATGGCAGAACCGTAGCTTCCCAAGCTACTGGCGTGGGTTCGATTCCCATCACCCGCTCCAATTAAATATTTTGCATCCTCCTAACCCCATGAATAATAACAAAAAAATTACCATTGTCATTCCTATTTTTAATGAATCAGCTACCATCAAACATAGTTTAACTGTTATTCATAACGAAATAAAAAAAATCCCTCATATTGATTTTAATATTTTACTTGTCAATGATGGTTCTTCGGATAATACACTAGATGTTCTTAAAGAAATACCCCTTTCTCAATTAACCACGAATATCTTAAATTTCACCCGTAATTTTGGTAAAGAAGCCGCTATTTATGCTGGATTAGAATATTCAAAACAATCTGATGCAGTTATTGTTATGGATAGCGATTTACAACATCCTCCATTTTTAATTGAAAAAATGATCATTTTTTGGTTAAATGGCAGTGAAGTTGTTGAAGGTTGTAAATTAACACGCGGCAGAGAATCTCTTATTTCAAATTTATTTGCTAAAAGTTTTTATTTTGTTTTCAAAAAACTTACCCACTTTGATTTAAAAAACCATTCTGATTTTAAATTACTTGATCGTAAAGTTGTTATTGCGTATTGTGCATTACCAGAAAGAAAACGTTTCTTTCGTGGCTTGATTTCATGGTTGGGGTTTTCAACGACCCAAATCTTTTTTGATGTTCCTGAACGTCAATATGGGCAGTCGGTATGGTCACGGTACAAACTATTTCGCTTTGCACTTCATGCACTTACCAGTTTTTCTTCGACTCCTTTGCATTTCATTAGCCTTTTAGGATTCCTCTGTTTTTCTTTGAGCATTATTATAGGAGGAATTGCATTATATGACAAATGGAATGACCAAGCAGTCAGTGGTTTCACGACAGTCATTTTGCTGATTTTAATTGTAGGTAGTTTGATTATGTTTGGATTAGGATTAATTGGGATTTATTTAGAGCAAATCTTTGATGAACTTAAACAACGTCCTTTATATATTATTCAACAAGATAAAGATCAAAATAAATGAAACTTAGCCGAGAAATAACCCTCAAAATTCATTTTCTATTAGATCAATGTATTCCTCCAATATTGCGTGATCAAAAATGGTTTATGTGGTTGCCTTTTAAACTATTATTTGGAAACAAAGCAAATGCCTTTTTAGATTTTAAACAACACGCACCTTTTTTATCACCTTCAGAATTGATTAATTATTACCAAAAAGTGGCTTCTGTTTGCATCAAAAGAGAAACCGATCTAAACCAAGCCTGCGTTGAAAAAATTGAACAACAAATTAAAGGAAAAACAGTTCTGGATATTGCGTGCGGAACAGGTTTCATGGCAAAACGTTTGGCATATAAAAAATATATTGTAACGGGAGCTGATATTATTTTGCCTAATTTGCCTGATTTTCCTCAAATTACCTTAGTTCAAACGCAAATCGAGAAAACGCCTTTTATTGATAAACAATTTGATACCGTGATTTGTGCGCATACGTTAGAACATACTCAACATCTTTCTCAAGCTATTTATGAATTAAGACGTATTACAAAACAACGTTTAATTATTATTGTTCCAAAACAACGTCCTTATTTGTACACATTTGATTTACACTTACACTTTTTTCCTTATGCAAGTTCACTGTTAACAGCAATAGGAAGTATAGGAAATCCGCATACGTTATTAGAAATCGGAGGAGATTGGTTTTATGTTGAAGATTTTTAATAAAATCAATTGGTTACAATATCAAGAGATGTTGCTTGTTTTGTTATTAATTATAGCTACTGTTCTACTAAATAAACCAGTTGGGGATAGTTTCTGGCGGTTCGATGATCCAGCCATTTTGAAATGTGCAATTGAATATCGTTGGTGGGAACATTTTATTATTCCAGAATCTTATCAATGTTTATCTGCGGCTCATTTAACACCTTGGGTTACTTTTTCTTATGCACTTGATTACAACTTATTTGGTTTAGAACCTAAATTTTTCTATTATCATCAAATATTTTCGTTAAGTTTAGTTTCAATATTTACGTTTGTATTATTACGTTTATATGTAAATCCTTTGATTGCGTTTTTTGGGATTTTATTATTTCTAATCGGTTCTCCTGTTTGGGTTTCTTCGCAACAATTAATGGTTCGTCATTATGTGGAAGGCTTATTATTTTCAATCATTTCAATTCATTTCTTTATTTTATCATTAAGATTTCAAAAATATAGATATGCTCTTTTAGGATGTTTGTTTTATATTTTTGCAACATCTGCAAAAGAAATTTATGTTCCACTGTTAGGAATATT
>JFJP01034766.1_pt1 | contig 16926 bp, 18 predicted proteins | sample 431651 | NCBI WGS metagenome assembly JFJP01 (sample SAMN02602958, study PRJNA72255) | Microbial mat metagenome, whole genome shotgun sequencing project. | biome: fresh water; feature: sink hole; material: water; isolation source: purple microbial (photo- and chemosynthetic) mats found in... | reverse complement strand
AGGTAATCCTGAACAACGATGTCCCCAACCTGGGCGAACTCGGAGACGTGAAGGACGTCGCCGCCGGTTATGCCCGCAACTTCCTCCTGCCCCGCGGTCTTGTATACCCGTACAGCCCGGCCACCGTGGCTCTGTTCGAGAAACGCAAGGCTGAAATCGAAAAGCGCAAGGCCGAAAAGCGCGCTTCCAGTGCTGACCTTAAAACCAGACTTGAAGCTGAAGACCTTGTGCTTGACATGCCCGCAGGTGTCAACGGCAAGCTTTTCGGTGCCGTATCCAATGCCTCCATTGCCGATGAACTCCTCAAGAAGGGCATCCAGGTAGACCGCAAGAAGATTGAAGTTCCCGGCCGTGTCATCAAGAGCGTTGGAAACTACAAGATTGCCGTCCGGCTGTACGAGAAGGACGAAGCCATCGTCCGCGTCTCGGTCAAGGGACATGTCGAGAAGGCCAAGCAGTCAGCCCCCGCACAGGAACCCAAGCGCCGCCGTCACGAAGAGCCGGTTGCACAGGTCCAGCCGGAAACTGCTCCCGAAGCCAAAGCCGCAGAGTAACAAGAACACTGCATGATACCCGCCCAGCTCAAGGACAAGGTTCCTCCGCATAACGCGGAAGCCGAACAAGCCGCGCTGGGCGCACTGCTTCTCGATCCGGACGCGGTACCTCACATCCTGAAGTACCTGCGTCCGGATGATTTTTATGTAAACGCAAATAAAAACGTCTTTACTGCCATCGTTTCTCTTTTTGAAAAGGGACAGAAGGCCGACCTCATAACGCTGGCCGATGAAATGCGCGTGCTCAGCCTGCTGGACCGTTCCGGTGGCCCGGCCTACATAGCAAAACTGACTGATGCCGTACCCTCCAGCGCCAACATGGAATACTACGCCAAGATCGTCCAGGAATGTTCGATCAGGCGCAACCTTCTCAGGCTCGCCGCCGACATCAGCCAGAAGGCTCATGACGATTCCATAGAAACCGGCGTACTGCTCGATGAACTGCAGGAAGCGATTTTCGAAGTCAACCAGGACAGGCAGACCGTATCCTATCGCAGTGTGCGGGAAATCGTCCCGGACGCAATGAAAATGATCGAGCAGCTCTCCAAAAATAAAAACCAGTATACCGGTGTTCCAAGCGGATACGCACAGCTGGACAGCATGACCAGCGGCTTCCAGGATTCAGAACTCATCATCATCGGAGCCAGGCCGAGCGTCGGCAAGACCGCCTTCGCGCTCAACATCGCGTCCCACGTTGCCCTGCGCGAGCGGCTGCCCGTCTGTTTCTTCTCGCTTGAAATGTCAGACCTGTCGCTAACCTACCGTATCCTTTCCAGTGAAGCACGGATAGATTCTGAAAAAGTCAAAAGTGGCCTCATAAAGCCCAGCGACATCCAGAGCCTCATGGATGCGGCAAGCAGGATATACGATGCGCCCATGTATATCGTCGACGTACCAAACATCAAGCTCCTGGACCTCCGTTCACTAGCCCGGCGCATGAAGACTGAGAAGGACGTCAAGATCATTTTCATCGACTACATCACGCTGATAACACATGAAAACCAGGATCTGCCGCGCTGGGAGCAGATCTCAAGCATATCTCGCTCACTCAAGGCTCTGGCGCGTGAACTGCGCATTCCCGTGGTAGCGCTCTCGCAGCTCAAGCGGGAAGCAGAAGGAAAATCACCGTCCCTGGCTGATCTACGGGAATCTGGATCCATTGAACAGGATGCCGACCTCATCATGTTCCTGCACCGCGACCGTGAAATAGACAAGCGCAAGGATGAGCGGTCTCCGTACATTCCCACTGATCTGCTTCTCGCAAAACATCGCAATGGCCCGGTTGGCAAGGTTGATCTTCTGTTCTTCAATAAAATCACCCGCTTTGAATCGCTTGAAAAGGAACATGCCGAGCATTAGACTCAGGCAGAGGAGGGCCGCACAATGGATCTAGAAAGAAATTATGACCTGAGTTTCCTCGTCAACGATACTGAACGCATGGTTCTTGACGAACTTGGCAGGCAACTCGAGACTGCCGAAGCCGAAGGTATCTGCACTTGTCAGGATTGCGTTGTTGATATGGCAGCACTGGCCCTGAACACCCTCGAGCCGCGGTATCACGCTTCGCTTCTAGGCACCATGTATGCACACGCGGAGGAAGCCGGAGCCTACGCCATAAAAGTAAGGAACTCAGTTCTCGCGGCCGTAGAAAGGGTCAGGAACAATCCATCCCACGTCTGAAAAACAGTTCCTGGATTTCAGCCTGCATCGGAGGTTGAAGACAGGAATCCCAGTTTCTTTATCGATCTATATCTTCCGGAAAAAATTGTCTTGTACGGCTCCCGCGCAATCGAACCCGGCAGGTTGGCAACAACCTTGTCGTATGAAGCGCGTGGCAACTTGACTACGCCAGCCTGGCCGGATTTAAGGCCAAGGATGTGGAATTCAAGCGAACCATCCTTCAAGCCATTATAGAAAACTGTTATTTCAGCATCCGGCTCCGCTTCTTCGGCCTTGCCCTGCAATGCATACTTCAGCAGCTCCACAGCCCTGGCATCCAGCTCGTCACGTACCATTCTTGTTCGCTCAAAAAGTTCCTGGTATCCCAGCAGTATCTCACTGGTGCCAGCAGGATCTGCCTTGCCACGATAGGCCGAGAGTCTTTCCATTTCAGGCAGAATGACAAGATCAAGACCGCAAGACTTTGCCGTGACCCTCAGAGGCAATTCTGCCCTGACGATGGCCCCACAACGAGGGCAAACCGCAGAAGGTGAATCTCCCGTAGCAAGCCTGGAAACCATCGCCGCATCAGCATCAAGATCGATCGAGTCAGGAGCATCGATCTCTATGACCGCATCACAACGACACGTTATCTTCTTCATGGTTACCTCCGATACTACGGGCACAAGGTATGCCCTTTATTTTCTGGAAAAAAACAGTACATCGCCAACAGTGGACAGGAGGAACAGAGCCGCAACCGCAACCATCCCGATCGTCTGGTAACGCAGGACAGTCTTTACTTTGGCGGCCTTGTGGCGAATCAGTTCTAGAATGAACAGCAGTATCGAACCACCATCAAGCAGTGGAATAGGCAGAAGGTTCATGGCAAAAAGGCCTATTGAAAGCACTGCAAGGAAATTCAATGCCATTGAAAGCCCCCCGGCACTTTCACCCGACAATCCACTTTGTGCAACAGAACCAACCATCCAGGTAATCCTTGCTGGCCCTGAAACCGCCTTCAGGATATCGACGCCCATGAACAGCGTCGCGATACCGCGGTAGGTAGCAGAAATCGTGTCGACAGTCTCCGAGAGACCCATCGCAAGAGCCTCTCCAGGGCCACCAGCACGCACGCTGCTGGTTATAGACTTCCAGCCAACACCAAGGTCTGCTGTGGATCCGGAAGGATAGGCCAGTACGAGCGTCGCTTCCACCTCGGTTCCATCGCGTGTAAAACGAACGGTAGCCTTTGCAGGCTTTTCTGCATCGAGCAATGAAAAAAGGCCAATCGTATGGTCAACGGGTATTCCATTGATGCTTATGATCCTGTCACCGACGCGCAACCCGGCGAGTGCTGCAGCGCCGGATGCATCGACCGTTTCTATGACAGGTTCTATCCAGGGATAAACGCCCACGCGACCAATACCGGATTCCTTGTCAAAATCAGGACGAATCTGTACACCAAGCTGCCTGCCGGACCTGTCGATTGACACTTCAATCGGCTTCTGGGCAGAGAGTGCAATGTATTCCTGAAGCTCCCCGAACGTTGTAATTTTCTTGCCGTCGATGGCCACGATACGGTCACCGCTTTCAAGCCCGGACCTGTCGGCTGGATACGAGCCTCCATCGAACTGGCTGGCAAGTAGTATGCGGTTGTCCCAGCTTTTGACGTCGTACCCGACCGCCATGACCAGCGAATAGACTACAACGGCAAACACCACATTCATGAAGGGGCCGCCAAAGGAAATCAGTATCCTGCGGAACGGTGATGCGCCGAAATAGGTGCCCGGTTCCCGCGGGAACTCTTCAAGCTTCTGTTCTATGGCCTTGCGGTAGGAATCCTCGCCTTTCATGCGGCAGTACCCGCCAATCGGCAGGGCTGAGAGCGTATATGCGGTCGAACCGATTTTCTTTGAAAACAGCCGGGGACCCCAGCCGAGTGAAAATTCCTCGACCTCGACGCCTACAAGTCTTGAGACGATAAAGTGTCCAAGTTCATGAAAGAATACAACCACGCCAAGACCTGCAAGGCCCAGCGCTATGGTAATTAACGTCATCGATACTCCTTGAGGATACGCCCGGCCACCATGCGGGCGAGGCTGTCTACGGCGGCAACCGCCTCCAGGTTTTCCAGTCTGGAGGGAAAAACTGATTCCAGGGTCCGCGCGACGATATGGGGAATGTCTGTAAATCGCAACCAGCCATCCATGAATGCCTCGACGGCTACTTCGTTTGCCGCATTGTAGGCAGCTGTGGCCCCTTCACCCGCATCAAGGGCTTGATATGCGAGTACCAGTAGAGGATAACGATCAGCATCCGGTCTGGAAAAGTGTAACTGCACATCAGTCGGATCCATGTCTGCAACTGTTTCTGCAATCACTTTGGGCCACGACAAGGCATTCAAAATTGGTATCCGCATGTCCGGCCTGGACAGCTGCGCGTACAGGGATCCATCCTGCGTTCTTATGAATGAATGCACCCGGCTCTCGGGATGTATGACGACCTGGATTTCTGATGATGTAAATGCAAATAGCCTTGCAGCCTCGATAACCTCGAGCCCCTTGTTGGCCATGGAGGCCGAGTCTACGGTTATCTTGGCTCCCATGTTCCAGGTGGGATGTGCCAGCGCATCTTCAGGGGTAACGTACTGCAGCCTGTCTACGGGCAGGTCCCGGAAAGCCCCACCGGAGGCTGTGATTATTACGCCCCTGACTGAATGCCGTCCGAAGCGCTCGACCATGTTGAAAATGGCAGAATGCTCCGAGTCTACAGGCAAAATCTTCCGGCCTGCCTTTTGGGCCGCTTCAAGAACCAGCCGCCCCGCCATGACGATGGTTTCCTTGTTGGCGAGGGCAAGATCCTTTCCCGAGGCAATCGCATACAAAGAAGGGGGTAGCCCCGCAGCGCCTGCGGCAGCGTTGACAACGATATCGGCATCGGTCCGCTCGATCAGATTCCGAAGTCCGTCGAGGCCCGCGTGTTGTATCATGCCAGCTACAGGCAACGCTCCACTTAGGCATAAGACTGCATGTGGATGCAGGGTTGCGGCTGCCAGCAAGCCTGCTTCATCGCGGTGGGCCGACATTCCGGCTATCGTGAACTCTTCAGGGTGTCTGGCTACCACATCGAGGGTCTGGCGCCCAATGGATCCCGTAGCTCCGACAAGTATTATTCGTTTCACTAGCAGCCCGGTTCACAGGATTGATTCACGACAGGATACCAGCCCAGGCCAGGATACCGGTGAATACCGGAGCTGCAAACAGGATGCTGTCAAAGGAATCCAGAACTCCACCACGGCCTGGTACTATTGAACCTGAATCCTTGACTCCTGCGGAGCGCTTGATAGCCGACTCAAACAGGTCTCCAAGAACAACGGCCACGCCACAACTGAAACCAAGTACTGTCAGGAGCAACCAGTTCCGCGGAATATATGACGGAAACAAGAACGGGCCTGCCAATGCAAAGGCCAGGCTACCAGCGATTCCAGCAATCAGACCTTCAAGGCTCTTGTTGGGAGACACGGCGAATATTCCGCGCTTTTTCCCCAAGGTAACGCCTGCAAGCCAGGCAAGGCTGTCATTTCCAAATGCGATGAGGGCAAACCATACAAGGATGTATCCGGCGCCTTCGGGATTACCGAGGATTACGATAATCGGAGTACTCAGAAACCCAGGATAGATGAGGTAGAACGCGTTGGCTGATGCCCGGTGTATGGTAGCCGGGATAGTCTCAACGTTGCGAGGCAATGCCATGGGAACGGAAGAAGCAAGGAACGCAACCATCGCCACGGCTGCGAGCGGCGCAAGCCAGGTGGTTGTAAGCCCGGAATCGGTAGAGAGCAACCTTGTAACATAGACAATGAGCGAGGGCAGGGTACCCAGCAAGACGGCTTCAATCGTTCTGGAACTACCTCCTGCGGGTTCCATCATCTTGCGCAACTCTATACTTGAGCCAACTGTAAAAATGAATATCAGGAAGGCTATGGGAGCATGGTTCATGAAGGGAACAAGTATTGCAAGGGCAAAGAGCACGGGCACGGAGATTGATACGAACGTAATCCTGGTAAGGAAATTTTTCATCGTGCGTCACCAAATCTTCGCTCTCTCCTGGCGTACTCTACAAGAGCGGTAGCGAGATCGTCTTCAGTCCAGTCAGGCCACAGGGTGTCAGAAAAATAGAGTTCCGAGTATGCGGCCTGCCAGATCAGGAAATTCGACAGCCGCAACTCTCCGCCAGCCCTGATTATCAGGTCAGGATCCGGCAAGTCGGGGATGTCAAGATATTGCCTGAACTCGGCTTCGGTGCAAGGGAGTCTACCAGCCGGTACCTTGGACATAGCTCTGAGTATTTCATCGCGACCACCATAGTTTATGGCAAGGTTTACCCTGATGCCATCGAAACCAGCAGTATCGTCGAGGACACGGAGTATCGCATCGCGGACTTCCGGAGGCAATCCTTCAAGGTTTCCAGAATGGACAACACGCACATGATGCTCTTTATAGAAATCAAACTCTGCGCAGAGGTATTTACTCACGAGTCCCATGAGGAATTTAACCTCTTCCTGGGCTCGTTTCCAGTTTTCAGTGCTGAAGGTGTAGAGGGTGAGGTTCTGGATACCAGCAGTCGAAGCGGCCTTGACGATACGCTTGGCCGCCTTCAGCCCTTCGCGGTGCCCCTCGGTGCGTGGCAGACCACGGGCCTGGGCCCAACGCCCGTTACCGTCCATGAAAATGGCGACATGCGCCGGCGATTCTCGGTTGGGAGTGGGCTGCATGCTCAGACTTCCAGTATTTCCTTCTCTTTTTCTTCCAGAATCTTGTTGATCTGGGCGATGTAGGAATCAGTGAGCTTCTGCAACTCTTCTTCTGCCTTTTTAGCGGCATCTTCCGGTACATCATGCATTTTTTTCATATCTTCCAGGCCATCACGCCTGATATTGCGTATCGCAACGCGGGACGTTTCTGTCGTAGCTTTAGCGCTTTTTACGAGGTCCTTGCGGCGCTGTTCGGTCAAGGGAGGAATGGCGATCCGGATCACCTTGCCATCATTCGACGGATTCAATCCAAGTTCTGACTTCTGGATTGCTTTTTCAATCTCGACAATAAGCGCACGGTCCCAGGGCTGGATGACTATCAATCGGGCCTCGGGCACCGACACAGTCGCCACCTGGGAAATCGGTGATTTCTGGCCATAATATTCGACGCGCAGCTTGTCGAGTATGGAAGGCGAAGCCCGACCGGTCCTGATGGACGCAAAATCGTCCTTGAGCGAGGCTACGGTTTTTTTCATGCGTTCTTCACACGTATTTTTTACGTTTTCCATTGCTCTTCCTTTCGGGAACCCGGCTGCGTATCCAGGTCCGCTCATGACGGGATCGATTCAGAGCCTCTTCAGCCCGGAATCGATCCCGGGTTTCACTAGTTGTCTCCGACTTTTACGTAGGAGTAATCGACGACAGAGAGTTCCGCGCCGGCTGCCTTGCCGACCGAAGCCATGAAGGCCTTTACAGTCTGCTTTTCATCCTTGACGAATCCCTGGTCTACCAGACAAATTTCACTCATGAGCTTCTTGAGCTTGCCGGCCAGGATGCCCTCGATGACCTTGGCGGGTTTGCCGGCCATCTTCTCATCACCTTCGACTTGCTTCTTGAAAATTTCCTCTTGTTCCTTGACCCAGTCAGCACTGATCCTGGACTGGTCTACGAACATCGGGCTGAAAGCGGCAACGTGCAGGGCTAGATCATGGACAAATGCCGCAACTTCGGGTTTTACGAACGCCTCGGGCTTGCTGGATTTCATCTTGATTACTACAGCCAGCTTGCCTTCGCCATGGACATAGGAATGCACGTACTCATCAGCGCCAGACTGGGCCAGCGCAACGCGTTTCAGCGTGATGTTTTCCTTGATGATGCTGGCCATATCCTTGACGATATTTTCCAGTTCGGCGTTGGGTGCATTGTAGCCCTTGGAGAGGCACATCGCAGCCATGCCGTTTCCGCCCTTGATAAAGTCATCATTTCGGCAGACGAAGTCAGTTTCACAGGCAATCTCGACTATTGCAATTTTTCCGGCGCTCTCGGCTATGAAGACACGGCCCTCGTTGGTCGCCCTGCCGGATCGCTTCGCGACGCCAGCGAGTCCCCATTCCTTGAGCTTCCTCTCGGCCAAGGCAAAATCGCCTTCAGCCTCGACGAGAGCCTTCTTGCAGTCCATCATTCCCGCGCCGGTCTTCTCGCGCAGGTTCTTTATATCGCTGGCCTTGATTTCCACAATAGGCTCCTTACTTGGCGTAGTATTTATCTTCCTCGACGATGGGTTCTTCAACGGCGGCACCCGCGGCGGCGGCTGCTACGGCAACACCGGCAACCTCGGCTACGGCCGCATAGGTAGCGGGATCGACTTCCACCTCTTCCTCATCATCAACAGTCTTGGTCTCTTCCGCGACTTCAGCGCTTTCCTCGTCCTGCAAGGTCTCGATGATCTTGAGGCCGGTCTCGCTTTCTGCTTCTACGACCGCATTTGCTATGATCTGGGTAAACAGGGAGATCGAGCGGATGGCGTCATCGTTTCCGGGGATGGGGTAGTCGATACCCTCTGGATTGCAGTTGGTATCAACGACCGCGACGATCGGGATGCCGAGCCGCTGGGCTTCAGCAACAGCGATGGCTTCCTTGCGGGTGTCTATTACGAATATAACGCCGGGGAGCTTGGTCATGCCCTTGATGCCGGAAAGGTTCTTCTCGAGCTTGGCCTTTTCCTTGTTGAGCTGGGCCTGTTCCTTCTTGGTAAAGGACGAGAAGTCTTCTTTTTCAAGCTTGATGAGACGCTCGATTGATTTGCGTACGGTGGAGAAGTTGGTAAGCATGCCGCCAAGCCAGCGATTGTTCACGTAGAACTGCTCGCAACGCTCCGCTTCCTTCTGGATGGCCTGCTGGGCTTGTTTCTTGGTGCCGACGAAAAGAACCGGCTTGCCCGACGCTACCGTCTTGCGGACGACATCATAGGCTTCCTTGATGGACTGGATTGTCTTCTGCAGATCGATGATGTGGATACCGTTGCGCTCTGCGAAAATGAATTTCTTCATGCGCGGATCCCAACGCTTGACCTGGTGACCGAAATGTACTCCGGACTCCAGCAGGCTCTTCATGGTGACTACAGCCACGTGTTCCTCCAATGGCCTCCGAACGATTCGAAGGCCCCCTTCACTTGTTCTCGTCGCAAGAACGACCGGAGTCGTGTCTGGTGCGACGGAAGATTCGACAGTCTGGCCAGTAGCTAGACCGTCGCGTCGACTCTTTTCCCTAATGGAAACGGAAAGCCAATCCGGGAGAGAATGGCATAAAACTCATGCAGTGGCAAGCCCACGACCCCTGAAAACGAGCCTTCGAGCCATTCCACAAAGAACGCGGCATGTTCCTGGATGCGGTAGGCACCCGCTGCTCCCTGCCATTCACCAGTGGCAAGATAGGCATCAAATTCAATAGTATCCAGGCTTGAAAAGTGGACCAGCGTCTCTGAAACAGCCGAATGCAGCTCGCCGGTGCGCCTGTCGAGCACGCAGATTCCCGATGAAACTGTATGAGTCTTCCCGGATAAAGCGGCCAGCATCGTGCGCGCATCATCTTCATCAGCAGGCTTTCCGAATACTTTGCCGTCCAATGACACCAGTGTATCCGCACCGATTGCCCATACAGGAGGGAAGGGTGCCGTAGCTGAGCTCGTACGGGCTTTGAGTTCAGCGAGGGCTATGACGCGCCGGCTGACGGGCAGTTCGTCATAGATGCTCTCGTCTACATCAGCGGGTGCTATGACCAGGGTAAAACCCAGTTTCTGCAGCGTCTCCATCCTGCGAGGCGAGGCACTAGCCAGCAACAGCGGCTCTGGATGGCGATCCATAGGAGTAATCATGAAGCAATGCTACACGACCAGTCCAAAGGTTGACAATCGGGACCGATCCGGCATACTACTATTGAGTCGAGCGATTAGCTCATATGGATAGAGCGTCAGCCTCCGGAGCTGAAGGTGGCCGGTTCGAGCCCGGCATCGCTCACGTTATGGTACAGCGCCCTGGGTGTAAAAACACCCAGGGCGTTTTGCTTTGTGTTGTAGGATAGGTCGTTGATTAGACGTACAGATCGAGCATTTTACCGGAATCTTCGCTGATGGGAGCCGGCTCCGGCTCAGGAATGGGTTCTGGCTCGGGTTCGGGCTCGCGCTGGATTTCAGAAGGAGTGACAGGTTCCGTTCTCGGAGTCGGTATCTCGGACTGAATCTCTTCAATAGCCATTCTTGCCCCCTGCATGACACTTCAGTGCATGCTCTGACTCAAATGTACTATTAATTTCCCACACTTTCCATTGACAAACGGCCCGACTCCTTCATGGAGCCGGGCCGTACTATGCTTACAATTGAAACCTTGGGTTATTTGCCGCTTCCACTACTGGCAGCTGAGTACTTCCTGAGTTTTGACAGCAGATCCTTTGCCTTTTGTTTGACGGGGGTGATGTAGTTGCCATCGGCAATCTTCATGATAGCCTTGATCGCAGCCGGATCCTTGATGCCGTTATTGATCTCAGCAAGGGCCTCAAGTGCAACCAGGCTCTCGAATGCGAGGCTGTTATCAGGAAACAGAATGTCAAAACGGTTGATAATGAAGGCAACGGTCTGTGTTACATCATCACCCGTCATAAGCCCTATTTTCCCGATGGACCGTATGGCAGCCGCAATGACCATGGGTTCAGTATCGACCAGGACCACCTTCAGGAGGGTATCCTTGGCCTCCACGGTCTTGATCTGACCGAGCATGAGGCAAGCTTCCCTCCGGACATCCGGATAGTTGTTCAGGGCTCGACCCACGCCGCCAGCGCGGACTACGGTCAAGGAGCTCTCTGTCGCCAAATAATCCAGGGCCTTGCGGATCTCGGGGCTGGCTCGCCCTTCATCAAGCGCCTGTCCGATATACTGAAGTGCCACGAGCTTCATATCCTTGCTGTCAGAGTATGCTTGCTCACGGATGATCATTATCTCGAGTGGATCCTGCAGATAGGATTCTTCTACGGTTCTCTCGCCACCGGCGGCCGCAGCCTGACTCCATGCGGAAGAAAAAGCCAAAGCGACCAGAACGACAAGCGTTATTATTTTGCGCTTCATGATTACCTCCAAATTGCTATCTTCCATGTATCGCCGATTTTTTCAAGGTTGTAAAGTACCAAGCGCTCACCCTTCATGTTGATGGTGATTGCCTTTATGCGGTCGTTGCTGATGAATTCTATATCGTCAACCCTGTCATTCTGTCTGGAAGGATAGACGACATGGATAAAATAATCCTGCAGTGAACGAAGCACTATGCCCTGCCGCTTAAGGACGGCAGCATCCGATATCCTCGCAAGGGTTTCACCCGATGAATAATATTCTTGGTATCCCGGAGTCAGTGCAGAAGACCACGATTCATAATCCTTGGCCTGGATTATGGAATTAAGGCCCTGGATGAAAGCCCTTACATCAAAAAAGGTAGCTTGTTTCAATTCCACACTTACCGTGGCTGGATCAAATGGAGTAACGGCAATCGCAGCAGCTGGAATGACCTCTTCTGTCATAACGATCGCTGGCTCATCCGCTGGCTCTTCCATGACTATCGGATCCGGTGCGGCAACAGGGGGAGTGGCACAAGAAGCGAGTGAAGCGGCCATGACTGCAGCAAGCAGCATTATTCGCGTTCCATTGAGTATCGACATAAGCGAATAGTACACCCAAGACGAACGATTGTCAAAATCAGACTACTCACCGCCGATGGATTGTGGTACAAAAACGTTTTTTATTGATGGCAGCGATCTTTTGAAGTATGATAGCGGAATTATTATGAAGACGACGACGGTTGAAACGATGAATATTACTCAGTTGCATCACATGGAATACGAGGCATCTCCCGATGTTGTCGTTTCAGCACCGGGGTGTGTCCGGCTGATTGGCGAGCACACAACCGGAGGGGATGGCTTCATGATAGCATTTCCCCTCGACAAGCGCATGTCCATAGCCATCTCCAACCGGCGTGATTCATCAATCCGCTTCTTTGCTGCGGATCTGAACGAACGCAAACGAACCAACCTGTCAAACCTGAAATTCAAGCGCGAGGACCGCTGGGCCAACTACATCAAAGCTGCCTTATCCGCCTACACGGGTGAATCAGCCAATTCCAGAGGATACAATATAACCATTTCAGGTGACATTCCTCAGTCCCTTGGGCTTGGATCCGCTACCGCACTGCAATGTGCCGCAGCCAAGGCTGCCGCTCTTGCTGCAGGTTTTGATCCTGGTCCCGCAGATCTCGCCCGTACAATAGTAGAGACCGATCGCGCTTATTTCGAGAAACAGACCAGGGTTGCAAATTATATCTCTACTCTGACCGCAGCTCGTGGAACCTTGACGTTCGTCGATGCATTCCGGGGTACCGTTGAACCTTTACCATCAATTTTCAACGATTCACTACTTGTCCTGACAGATTCCAGGGTTCCAAGGCCGCCACTTGAGACTGAACTGCGACAAAGGGCCGACGATTGCATTGCAGGTCTTTCGTTGATGAATGGGTCGGGCATCCACAAACTCAGGGATTTCTCAATCGGAGACCTTGACGAGTATATGGGCATGATGCCAGAACGGATCCGTCGTCACTGCACCTTCTTTGTCGAGGAAATTCAGCGTGTAAAGGAAGCAAAGGAAGCAATCCTGCATCGCGATACGGTTGCGCTGGCCAAGGCACTGAATAAATCACAGTCAAGCCTCAGGAACAGTTTCGAGATTTCCTGCCCCGAAATTGACTGGCTGGTAAAGCGCGCACTCGAGATTGATGGTGTGCTGGCCAGCCGCATGATAGGAAAAGGTTTTGGAGGTTGCACCCTCAGCCTGCTCGATGCACGGGCCATGGAAGATTACAAGACCCGCCTCGAGGAATATGAACGGATATTCGGGTTCAAGCCGAGCGCCTTGGAAATTTCAGTAGGCGCTGGTATGATCGCCGAGTAGCCGTCCGTTTCGAGTGGCGCCAGGAGCATCGATGAAAATCTTACTTACGAACGATGATGGGTATATGAGCGATGGCATCAAGGCTCTTGACCGGGCATTACGGGGCTCACATGAGGTCTGGACGCTTGCTCCTGACTCCGAACGTTCGGGCATGAGCCACGCCATGTCGCTCAGGCATCCGCTGAAGATAAGGAAACTGGCTGAGCGGGAATACTCCTGCTCCGGAACTCCTGCTGATTGCGTCATCCTTGCCAGTCATGGGGTCATCCCGTTCAAACCTGATATAGTAGTTTCAGGTATCAACAGAGGCCCCAATCTTGGCACCGATCTCATATATTCAGGTACAGCAGCCGCGGCACGGCAGGCGGCTATAAACGGTATTCCAGGAATCGCCGTCTCTCTTGCCACGTACACCGGCCCTTTCAGGTACGATGCGCTGGCTGGACTCATAGCCGACAAGCTAGACTATTTTCTATCTCTCTGGACCCCCGATGTTTTCATCAATATCAATGCACCCGATGCTCCGGACGATTTTCGCTATCAAATTGTCGAAGCCGTGCCAAGTCGAAGAATATATAAAGACACTTTGAAATTCTTCGAAGGACCAGACGGCTACTCGTACTGCTTCTTCATGGATGGCCAGGTTGATACACATCAAGAAGTGGGCAGTGATGAGGACATGGTGACAAAAGGATACGCATCGGTTACCAGGGTACTGGCATATCCTTGTTCTGCCAAAGCCGAAGCCATGGATGGTTTGCAGGGTGGGCTGAGTACATCCAGATCCGGAACGGTACCGTGAGCAAAAAGAGGTCAGCTGGATCCAGGGCCATAGCCAAGGCTGGCTCCGAGTACCGGGCTGGTGATTACGACTCTGCCGTTGCTACGCTTGCTGCCGCGACCGTGGATGAGACCGATTATCTCGAACTTGCATACCTCCTCGGACTGTGCTATGCCCGCCTGAAACGATACGATGAAGCCCTGTTGTATCTGGAGCAGGTGGTTACGCAGGGCGAGGGTGACGCAAGGGCGCTCCAGTGCCGTTTGATGCTAGCCTATGTTTACGCGGTTACCGGACGATTGAAACTAGCCGAGTATGAGCTGACAAAACTCATGGAATCTTCATTGGAGACACCACAGGTTTATTCTGCGCTGGGCCATACCACCTGGAAACAGGGGCGCATCGATGAAGGCCTGGGCTGGTATTCAAAAGCGCTGGAACTGGATCCTGAAAACCCGACAGCACTCAATGGCTATGGCTATCTACTTGCTTGTGCAGGAAAAGATCTGGATAAGGCTGTCGCCTGTTGCAGAAAAGCGCTGAATCGCGATCCAGGAAATCCAGTCTACGCCGATTCTTTGGGTTGGGTATACTTCAAGCTTGGCCGGCTTCAGGAAGCCGGTTCATACCTGCACGCGGCTGCCAAGGTCCTCAACGACAACGATGAGTGGCTGGAACACATCGCGGCTTTCGAGAAAGCGGTTCCAGCACGATGAAGAGAATACTCGCAATAGTCTTATTCTGTACTTCGGTTGCCTTGGTAGAGGCTCAGTTTACATACCGAATCCAGTCCCCATTGGCTGCGGAATCTTTCCGTACCGGCATAGAAGCGTATGGAAGGGGAAGGTACGCGGAATCCCTGGCGCAGTTTGAACGGGCTTTGGCGAGTGAAGGATCTGATCCCCTTTGCCTGTATTGGCTGGGAAAATCATATTATCGCCTTGGATTGACCGGGGCTGCTTTTGATAGATGGAACGAGGCTGTGGCCGTCGGGGGAGGTTCCCCGATGGTTTCAAGCCGGCTCGAACTGGCTGGCGCCATGGCTGATCCAGCGGGTCTTGCCCCACCAACCCGGTATGTTAGGGTTTCCGAACTCACGGGCAAGAAGGATACGATAGAGTTGTTCGCACGCCCGTCATGGATAGAACCACTGGCAGATGGCAAGGTAATTCTCGTGTCGCATGGCACCAATACACTCCTCGTCATAGATGCAAATGCCCGCATCATCAAAACGATCAATGGAGGTACCACCGGACTGGACAGGCCTTTTGCCTGTGCGGTACTGGACGACGGCACCATCTTCGTGACTGAATTCCAGTCAAACCGCATCGTGAGGCTTACTCCTGAAGGGACGATACTCGGGTATTCAGGAGACCCCTCTGGTCCAGGGCGATTGGCCGGTCCGCAATACATTGCATCCGATTCGGATGGATTCGTCTACGTCAGCGATGTCGGTTACTCCCGTATTGTAAAATATTCCAGAGATGGAACCAGGGTTCTCACGTTCGGCACTCCTGTGCCCGGCTTTAGCGGTTTGCGTTTGCCGACGGGAGTCGCCGTACATGAAAACCGGATATTTGTTGCCGATGCCGCTCTCAAGGCAATTTTTGCCTTTGATACGTTTGGCAACTATCTCTCACGGATAGAAACCTCCGGCCTGCTCAAGCCAGAAGGCCTCAGGGCTTCCGATGATGGGAACCTGCTCCTGGCTGATGGCTCCCGGGTCCTCTTGATAGACCCTGAAACTGGATCACAGACGGAATTATACAGATCCGAGCGCACTAAAGCCCGGATAGTCTCCGCAGCCTTTGATGCAAACGGGGAACTCCTGGTTGCTGACTTTGATGCTTCTGAAATTGCATACCTGTCTGATCCAGCATCTCGATTTTCCGGCCTCTCCATTGAAATTGGTCGGACATACTCTGATGGTTTTCCACGGATACAGGTCGATCTCAGAGTCAAGGATCGTTATGGACGACCAGTAACAGGGTTGGGATACTCCAATTTTTATATATCCGAGAGCATAGTCCTCAAGGAGCGCAGGGTAGAGGGTGATATTCCCGTTGACTACCTGGCTTCCTCAATCAGACCTGCTTCAGGAATGGCATTTGAAGGCGCACTCGACGAATCATCATCGATGGACATAGCATTCCTTCTTGAAGGCTCACCAGAACTTGTCTCGCGGAAACTCGAAGCAAGGAACGCGGTTTCTTCAATATATGCATCCCTTGGCAGTAATACCTCGGCGAGACTCGTTACGGCTGGCAGAATTGCCCAACCCCCGTCAGCAGGTACCCTGAACGCAATCAGCGACGCAATCCTGAAGGCGGAACCCTCAGATTCATGGCGTTTCGACTCAGGACTTCGCCTTGCAGCCGGTTCACTATTCGATCGTTCAGGCAGGAGGGCTATAGTCTACGTTGGTACGGGTTCCATCAACGAGCGGTTTCTGGATGGAGCCTCTCTTGCTGAACTATCGACAATTCTAGAAGCCAATGACATCAGCCTGTATGCTGTGATCATTGGACCGGGGGTACCGTCCGAAGCCCTGGTGTACCTGGTTGAAAAATCCAGAGGAGCCGCGTACAGGGCGGATCGTCCGGAAGGCCTTTCCATCATTGCGGACAGCATCCTTGCCACGCAGACTGGCAGGTATCGCCTCTCGTATGATTCAACCGCCGATGACGGTTTTGGCCGGGCCTATATACCATTCAGCATCGAGGTATACCTGAGAGACAGGTCTGGCAAAGACGAGAGTGGCTTTTTTGCACCACTCCGGTAACAGCATGCACAAAAATGATCGCGCTTGACTCGATCGCATCCTTTCGGTATAGTTGGCCTCGTTCAACGCCATCTTAGCTCAGTTGGTAGAGTGCGTGACTTGTAATCTCGAGGTCCCCGGTTCGATTCCGGG
>JFJP01031746.1_pt1 | contig 16926 bp, 12 predicted proteins | sample 431651 | NCBI WGS metagenome assembly JFJP01 (sample SAMN02602958, study PRJNA72255) | Microbial mat metagenome, whole genome shotgun sequencing project. | biome: fresh water; feature: sink hole; material: water; isolation source: purple microbial (photo- and chemosynthetic) mats found in... | reverse complement strand
GAAGAAGGGTTTCAACAGCCTTGGCGGCTGGTGGGTCTGCGACGAACTAGGTAATTTAATAAAAAGAATCATTGTTGTTTCAACAGCCTTGGCGGCTGGTGGGTCTGCGACATTATAGCAACTTTGTTGCCTGAACAACGATACGTTTCAACAGCCTTGGCGGCTGGTGGGTCTGCGACACTATCGATAGAAAAATAGGACAAAATTATGGGTTTCAACAGCCTTGGCGGCTGGTGGGTCTGCGACAGCACACTGTAACAGACCGCGTATTTCGTGACTTGTAGATACCCGTTTGGTGAACCTCTGCTTGTTGTCGCAGACCCGAAGCGATTTTAGGTTTTTTAAACAATTTTTTCAACATAAGTCTTTGATTTTTATGAATTGGTGAGTGATTGTTTAGATAAAAATTTAAGTTTAAATCATAACTCACTGTTTTAAAACAGTTTTAGTAAATTTTTTCTTTTTTTGATGGATTTTTAAAGAAGGTTCACCAACAACATTAAATTATGACCAAGCTGGGCAGTGTGGCAATGCGTTGGTGTTTGGCATCGTAAGACTTTAACCGACAGTTGCGACATAAGCAATAAAATCGTAAATCATCACCGTCTGCTAGCCAACTGCCTAATTTATCTTGAACGTGGGCTAAGGCATTCGCATCGGCTAATTCGACTTCAAACACGGATTCTTGGACACGACTACCAAACGCGCTGAGGTATTTTCCAACGCGGTTGCGGGTTTTGTTATCGCTGATGTCAAAACAAACGAGGTAGAGCATGATTTTTTCCTTATTAAATTAACGCACTCGCCACGCTTTAAAGTTTTCGCCTTGTTCTATGAAGTTTATCAGGGATAGGTTTTGTTGGTGCATGAGTTCAAAGGCGTTTTTTTCTTCTAGTTTTGCCATGAGTTGACTGAGGTAAAAATTGCGGGCTTCTTTTTGTAGGTAGCAGGCTTGTTGGTCGGTGATGTAGAAGTCGTTGAATTTGAGTTGTTTGCGGTTGATTAGGCTTAGGGCTAGGCGTTCGACTAAATGACGGAAGGGTTCTATTAGGTCTGAGGCTAAGGTGGCGTGTTTGCCGTGCGGCTGGTGATAGAAACCTTGCCAAGGCAGTAAGCCATCGGTGCGTAGTACGCTTTCTAAGCAACTGTATAGCAGACTAAAACCCAATGATAGCAGTGCGTTAAAGGGGTCTAGTGGCGGTTGGCGGTTGCGTTCGTTAAAGCCGAATTGTTCGGGTAGCAGTTCTTTTAGGGCGGCAAAGTAGTAGCGTGTGCCCATACCTTCTAGTCCGTTGAGTTCTGCTAGGGTTTTGGCGGCAGGTAGTTTGTCGATTAAGGCGTTGATGTGTTGTTGTGCTTCGGTTTTGTTTCTGAGTCGTAAGGTTTCTGCACAGTTGCTTAGGCGTGCGCTGACAATTTCTTGGCTTAGGGTTAAGGCGTAGTGTGGATGGGCAAAAATTTGTTGTTGTCTTAGCCATAATGCTGTGCCTTTCGCGCCTGCTTGTCCGTTCCAGACTACGCCTTGGTATTTGCCTGTTTGACTGGCAAAGTGTAGCGGGATGTTGTGCTGCATGGCATCTTGTAGGGCTGGGGTGGTGATGTGGTGGTTGCCTAGTAGTAACACGGCGTGTAGTTGTTGCCAAGGTATGTGATAAAGGTTTTGCTGGGCGCGTTCGACTTGCAGGTGTTGTTCTTGTGTGCGTAATACGCAACTGTCTCCTGTGATGCACAGTAATAAGCCTTGTTGGTCGCGTTCGCCGTATTGTTGTGCAGTTTCATCGCTTGACGACTGCCAGTCCTCCAAAGGACTGGCTGTCATTTTGGTGGTTTCAGCTTGCGGTGTTAAATTTGTCGAGACCTGCGAGGTTTTAAAAACCTCGCAGGTCTTAATATTATTAATGGTGTTAGGCTCACGCACTATCACTTGGCTAAACCACGATAATTTGGAAATGCTTTTGTCGGCGTTTTGTTTTCTGAGCCGCTTGGGGCTTTCTAAGGCTAGGTCATTAACGAATAGATAGCCTAGATAATAAAAGCCGTCTGCCATGTTGCTGATGTGGGTTTTATCGGCATTGAGTGTTAAGCCGTGTTCTTGCAATGAGGCAACGGCGGTTAAATGCGCTTGTTCGGCTTGCTCTTTGGTTTTGCATAATACGACAAAGTCATCGGCAAAACGGACTAATCTGAAACCTGCTAACTGCATATCGTTGTCGAAGTCATCTAGCATGATGTTAGCCAGTAACGGGCTTAATGGTGAGCCTTGCGGCAAACCTTGGCTGCGTTGTATCAGTTGCCCTTGATAGGCTACGGGGGCTTGCATCCATTGCATGAGGGCGTGAATTAGGGGTTCATCGTTCCATAGCCCTTGTAATCTGACTGTTAGGCGTTGCCACAAAACGCTATCAAAAAAGTCTGCAATGTCTGATTCATACACCCATTGATAGCCTTCTCGCCATGCGGCTTGTATGGCGTAGCAAGCGTTAATCCGCGAACGCCCAACACGATAGCCATAGCTGTGTTCATAATGCAGATCATCAACAATGGGTTGTAAAATCTGGGCAACCGCACGTTGTAATACGCGGTCTCTAAAGGGTGGTACGGCTAAGGGGCGCGGGCTGTCATCGGCATTTTCAATCAGAAAACCTTGTAACGGCGGCGGGGTGAAGTTTTGTTGTAGAAGTTTGTCTATGTCGATTGCCAACCGTTCCAGCAGAATTTCATCGTCTTCTTCGCTAGGTTCTTCAATCGGTTCGCGGTTGTTTTGAATATGCTCTAAGGCGGTTATTAGGTTTTCGCTACTGCCTATTGAGGTCAATAATGAATGGCTGGAGCTTACGCGCTCTAGCTGTTGTTCACCTGCGGCATTTTCTAATACATAGCGTCCAAAGCCAAACGCGCTACGTTGTCCAAAGCCTGTGTATTGCCCTAGCAACCATAACGACCAATCAAACTGTTCGGGATCAGGAATGCTGATAAACAATTCGCCCATCATGCCGCCCATGACGTGAGCTTTGCCTTCGCTGTCTGAGTAACTGGCATTTAGCCAAAAAACATGACTGTTAGGCAGTAAGGTTAAGGGCACTGGTTGATTTCTAGCCGCTAAATTAATGCCTTGTTTTTTGATTAATTCAGCAAAATAATCATGTAGCCGATTGCTCAGTAAATCGCCGCTTAAATCGCTGAGTTGTTGGCAATAGCGGGCTTCGCCTTTGCTATCGCCTCTTGCTGTTTTGGTTTTGAGTAAACGAATCGGGCTTAATAATTGCAAGCGAAAATAGTTCACACCTTGCCATTGTTGGCAATCACGCTGTAGGTCGTATAGGGTGTAAGGCGTGAGTTGCGTGATGTGTTTTATCGGTAAGCCTGAAAACGCATCGTGCAAGCTATCAAGTGTTAAGTTATTGCGAAACGGTATTTTTTTGTCTTGTTTTACCGCGCTAAAGGGCAGTTTTTGCAAGGCGTGAAGTAGATATGCCAGTATGTCTTGGCTGCCGTTTAAACCGTATAAGGTAAAGTGATAGGCATCGCCGATTGAATACTCACACCGCCCTGATTCAGGCGCGTCAATTTTAATCAGTTCATCAAACCGCGCTGGACTGTCCGCTAGATACCGAATAAACGCGCTTAAACTCGGCGAGTGTAAGGATTTTAAATAGGTTTGTTCGTGAAACCGTAAGCTAACGTGAACAACGTGAATGGGCAGTAGGGTTTGAATGGGGAGTGTCATTATATGTTTGGCTTATTCAGATTTTTCAGCAACTAATGCGGAGTACAAAGCTTACTTTGTACTCCAGAGAAAAGTCCTAAATTCAAAAGGTTTTATTCTGAATTCAGGTTATTTATTGTTGGTTAGTTTTTTAATTGCCTGCCAGAATCTGCGGATGTTTTTTAAACCTACGATGAAAGAGCCTACTCCAATTATTGCAGCAATTATGCCAGCGATAATTGCCCCTACATGAACCCATGATTTGTCTAACTGACTTATACCAAGCTGTACCGCTGCAAGAAACACCGTAACAACTGCAAAAAGGAACAGGATATTATTCAGTTCAGTCGCCTGCTCTGTGACGGTTCCGTTAAATCTGGATTGTAAAAACTCATCCAATCGCTCCATTTCATCTTTCAGCATTTCATATTCGCGTTTTAAATCCAGTGCGTTTTGCTGTTTTTTAAAGATTTCCTGTCCTTGTTGTTGCGAGCTTAAATCATGAAACCAGTAAACATTGGTAAAGCGAATAAAATCAAGACGTAATGTTTGTATTTCTCCAAGTTGTTTTTGGTTGGTATCTTGTTGTAATTCATCGGTAAATTTCATAATCTGGCGATTGTAAAGCCTTAACGATGCTTGATAAAACAAAGTGATTAATAACATTTTGCCGTAAATATAAGGCACATTTTTATCGGCGATAATGTTACAAAAATCGTTGCCACGACCTAAATAGACATTGGAATAATTGCTATAGCCTGAGTATGTTCCGATGTTCTGCCAACGGTTGTAAGCATCTCTTTCAAGCAGAGGACGCATAAAATCGGGGTCATAAGCATAGCCATTAAAAGCAGACCAAGTATCACTGGCTTCATCGACATATAACGCGACACTAAATAGTTTATCTGCATCCGTTTTGGGCATTTTATTTCCAGCATAACCATAAGCCACATTGACAAATAGGCGATCATCATAAACTTGGTGATAATGGGAGTGGAAATAAGGGCTGGATTCTGGAAAAAAACCACTCAGAAAGTCTTTCATGACTACAGAAAAATGCTTGTCTATGGATTCTATTTTTAATGAGTCACTCGCTGCATTGGGTGCGCCAATCTCTTCTGTTTCACTCCATTTTAAAGTCACTTTAGAGATTTTCTTTTCCTTATTCTGCTCAACAAAAGTGGGAAATAATATCCGTGCTAATTTGGTAAATCGTAACCAATGTGCCAGTTGTAAATCACGAATAGCTTGCCACGTTGTAACATCCGAAAAAGCCAAGTCATGCCACCATTTTTCGCCGTCTTTATATTCGTCATTTGGAAACAATGAAGAGCCAGCAAGTTCGGTAACAGCCGCTGGTTTTACCTCAATAACTAACATACACAGGTGGTTAAAGTATTGATACAAAGTAACGCCAGTAATATGACTGCTGATTGCCGCCTCATTTTCTTTGTCAAGATTCAATTGCCAAGCGGGTTTTTGTTTATCAAAATCTAAATACCATTCCTTAATCGGCGTTAGCTTTTCTGGGTTATCGCCTGTATTAAACAAATAATCGCGTACTGGCGGCTGAAAATAAAAATAAGCTTGGGCTTGTTCGGGTAATGAGTTTTCATCATAAGTGCGTCGTTTTATCGCTACGTTATGAAAGCTTGGCTTAGGTTCAAGTGGTTCATTGTAATGAATGGGTAGGTAAAAACTACAGCCATAATGACGCAAAGGACGGGCATAAATCAGCACGGCATTGAGCAAGTCGCTAATGAATTTATGCGGGGCGTTATCAAGGTTTATTTCTTCTTTGTTGGTTAAAATATGTCGCTGGTTTTGTTGTGACAGGCTGCATAAATTGTCATATTGCCGCTGTAAGTCTGAACATAAACCGCCCTGAGATGCCAAAGCAAAAAATTCAAAACCACGCCATGTGTCTATGCTAGGGCTGTCGCCTTCATAGTACAGTGCCAAAATAGGATTAGAGTTATTTTCTAATACGGCTAAGGTGTGGTCTTTTAAGTTTGTTGGTAGCAAAACTAGAATCAGCTCGTTATTGACAAATTCGCGTCGTTGCAGGGGATGATTGTTAAGAAATGTTTTTGCTTCTTCAATGGTACTCATGTTTTCCCCTTAATAATATGGCAATAATGTCCAAAAAACAGCGACTAATCACTAGGTCGCTGTGAATACTAATTTAACGCATTTAATTTTTCAAAACACAATTTCACCAATAGTGCATCATCCAAGGCATTGTGTAAGGTCAATGACTCAACACCCGCATAGTCAATGCGCTGGCAATTTGCATCCAATCCGCGAATTCTAAAATAAGTGCTTAAATCATAAGGCATGAAAAAAATATGTTTCGGTATATGTAACGCACCACCAAATAACTGACAAAATAATACCCAGTCGTAAGCTAGACAATCCGCCCAGATTTCAATCTGTTCAAATCGCGCTAACCATAGTCTTAATTGCTCGCGCACGATTTCAGTTGTACCAAAACAAAGCTGTAAATTATCCTCACAGGCATTTAAAAACTGAGTCTGTCCATATTGAATCCAGCGCGTTTTTTTAACTACGTTTTCAATAATCCAATCATCACACTGGCTTTTATCATAATCCGAAAATTCGCCATAAAACTGTTGCCCGCATTCACTGATTAAACCGATGCTGATAAGCGTGGTGTGTTGATGCAGCCCAGTGAATTCGCTGTCGTAAAAAATTTTGGTGGGTAGCATGGTTAATTAGGATTGAGAGTGGGTAATTGATTGGTAACAGGTTTTAAGGTTTGAGTTTGATTATTACCAAACCATTTAAAACCTTCGTTTTCGCCATTAGCGGATTGTTGATTGGTATAAGGATAACTAACCGTCTCATTTACAGTTAAAGCGGGATTACCTAGGGTTGTGAGTGCTGTCAATGTGTTTGAATCTATTAAGCTATTGCTGAAAACTTCTGTAAGTGTTGTGGCATCGGTAGCCGCTTGATTTTCTAAAGGATAACGTGCCGCTAAATCACTAGCCCATTGATAAGAATTATATTTTTTGGCATAACGAGGTGTAGCTAAATTTTTATAACGCGCAGCACGGTCAATAAAAAATAAGCCGCAGATTTTTAACTTTACTGAGCCTAAACCGAGCGGCTTTCCCAAACCCAAACGATGCACAAATGTTTCAGCAGGGGTTAAGGCTTTTTCTAACAGCGATAATTCATCCCAGCTCAAATTGTCAAAATCAATGTGAAAGTAAAATTTTGTACCTATAGCAATCGGCGTACAGCTTAATTTTTGTTTTAAATTTTCTCCCGCTGTCACGCCGCTGGTTCGCCAAAGACTGTTATTTACATTGGCAGTGGGATGATGTAAATAAAACTTGCGCCCGTTGGGTTTATGCTCAGTGAGATTGAGTTCATTTTTAGCGATATAGCCACCTTGTGCTGATCTAAAATACAGTGCTGGTGATGGCGGTTTAGGACTAGCAAGAATTTTTAAAGTTTGAGAGGGTAATAGTTCAACTGCTGTTAAAGCTTTAGCATCATAAAACTTAACGCGCGAAGCAAAATTATAAGAATTAACCGTATTATCTGTTTTTTGCTCTGCCGCTACCCCAAATAATAATTCTGCTGGCGTTAATGGGCTAGTATCTGGATTACGCTTTTCGTTTCCCCATGGTAATAAATTACGGTTAATGGCGTTAAAAGCATCATAAACCCTACCCTCTATTTTTTTGCGCCAAATGGAGGAATAACTAATTTCCGATATTTCACCCTTCTCATCTATATCAAAATAAACTAATTCTCCATGCTCAGGCAGCCAGTATTCTTCACCCTTATGTTCGCGGTAGCCTTCGGGTAAAAATGGTAATTTAAGCGTATCTTTTTTTGAAGCATCGGCACATTTTTTACTTATCGCAATAAAATTAGCAATTACTTGTTCAGGAATTATTTTTTCTTTATCTCCGTAACTATTGCATTTAGGAATCGGGATAAATTTTTCATGCTTTTTCGTAGTAGGAATTTCTTTTTCCCGTCCTGTAATTCCTAAGACATGGATAATACCGCGCGTATATTCGCTTTGTTCAGTTGGATTAAGTTGGTCAAATTCAGTTTTTGTAATGATAGGATTTACTTCATTGCTAAGATTCTGTCCTAATAGAAAAGCATCATTCTTAATATGCAAAGTAGTATTTCTGGTGTTAATGCTGTCTCCGATATTATCATTAACTGCCGTTAATTTTGCATAATGAAACTGGTGTCGTTTAGCGTGATAACAAGCAGGTTTGCTGGCTAAAAACTGAGTTGCAATGGGTCTTAGTCTGCGATTCTCTTGATAACCAACTTCTTCATAGCCGTTAATATAAGCCGACAACCAATGACCAAGCTGATTTGTTTCGCCAAAAAGCTGTTGCCATTTTGCTGGAATTGTACTCCTATACCGTAAATCAATGCTTGGTAAGCATAAAGGTCTGAGTTTATATTGCCAGTCACCGTTTTCGAGTTTTACTTTTTTAAGCTGTCCAATTGCAGATAACCCATGTCCCACTTCTTTACGCACCGAATATGTCGAATTATCTAACACCCGCAACGCTGATTGGCTCAAGGTCTCAGCAATTGCCGAAACCATACCGCGCAAACTGTTTGCAGGTAGCGCAATTTCATCAGCTATTTTATAAGGCTCAACCGTACCTGCTTGCTGTTCTGTGCCTTGTGTTTGTTCCTTTCCCACTACCGTTGGTGTTTTGCATTCCAATTCACAGACAAAACGTCCACTGTAAGTATCTTTAATCCAATAATCATGCCGTACATGGCTATTTTCAAGCTGGGAAAAAGTTTTATCGGCAACGGTTTTGCCGTTCACTTTCCCTGTAGTGCTAATGAAGTTATACGGATTTAAAAAAGGCATGATTACACTCCTAATTCTTGATACAAAGCATCTAAATAAGTTTGCAGTTTTAATGTTTCTTGTTGTTTAAGTAACTGCACACATTCGGTAATTTCTTGATTATGTTTTATAGAACTCAGTTGTAACACGCCATAACCTTTGCTTTTACCCCAGCCGACTTTTAAATCGCCTTCCATAGCATCACGCAATAACAAAACTAATAAACCTCGTTGCGCTTTGGTTAGGGTCTGTTTGGTTTTTTGATTGGGTAATATTCGCTTAGTTTTATCAAGATATAAGGTAGCTGTAATAGTTGTTGCTGTTGCCGCATTGGCTTTATATAACGCCCCCTCTTTTACACCGCCAGTAAAGCGGTCTATGGCGGTGAACATTTGTAGATATGGGGCTGTGTTTGTGGCTATTGCATCAGTCAGCCAAATGCGGCTACGTTGCCCTGTACTGCCGAATAATTGATTTAAAAATTCTTCTGCTTTTTGTTCTGCTGTTTTAAATTCAGCGTTTGCTTGTGCCATTAACAGCGTCAATAAAATTTTTCGACATTGACCTCGTATTACCCCGATTAAGCTGGAGCTGGGAATCATCAATTTATTTTCCGCATCACGATAAAATTCTACAACTGGCTCTTCTTTAGCTTCTTTGAATCGATTTGGATCATTGACTAAAATTGGGCTTTGCGGGGTAAAAGTACAAACAAAACAACTTAGTTGACTTTGAAAATTTGGTAATAAACTAGCGGTAAATTTATTTGTAACATCGGTAAATTCTAATGCTTTATCATTAATCAACCAGTCAATTAATTTAGCATCATCAAGCACTTCAATTTTTTCTGTTTGCCATTTAATCAAGCCTTGCTGTTTGCTTTGATGTTTGCCTAGTTGACTAAGCGGGTCAGCATTTAAACAATTGAGCAAACCAAGCAAATTTTTTAACTGTTCTTCGCCGATTCCATCGGCTTCAATCTCACAGTTAAAAAGGCTACCAGCGGAAACATAAGCATGGCTGTATAAATGTTTATCTTGGGCTGTGCCAGTGCGCGGGTTTATTTTGTTACGGGTGTGAATTTGCTGTTTTTGATAATCTGGATTTTCGCAATGCCAAACTGCATCATAAAAACGTAGTACGCCAGTTTCTGTGGCAAACAGACCTTCTAGGGTTTTAAAACCTTGAAGGTCTCTTAATAGACCGCGTAGACTGCTAGCTGGAATGTATGGCTTGGGTTCTTCATCACCCGTTAAACAGATTTCAGCATAATTTTGTTCAGTTTCTGGTTTGTTGCGCGGTTTAACTTTTTTCGATTCAATTTGTCCCGAAGCAATCGCCATATCGCTTTTGCATTCAATCACGCCTTTGATTTTTACGCGCTGATAATTACTCATAGAATGACTCCTTCACCGTGATTGACTTTAAGCTGTTGATGAATATCTGCATTAATCAGCACTTCGCCAAAACCATTTTCCCGAATCAGTGGATTATTTTCCCAATTGCTGTCTTTTTGATCTTCCGCTTGCGGCAAGCCGTGCAACTGCCAATCGGTTAGTAACGCCTGAATTTCGCTTTCTGTTTCTGTTACTTTGTCAGTTTTTTCCAGCACAAACACACTACCCGCATTGGTGACCCATTGAGGTTGATAAGCTTGATTTTTTTGATAATATCGCCAGTAAAATTGACCGCCAATTCGGGTTTGCTGGGCGTAATAATGACTTAAGGTTAATAACTCATTAGATGCTGTTTTCCAATAGGCTTTATACAATTTAAACAATTCATCTTGTTTATTAGTTGCTTTAATTTGATGTGGTGCAAATAACCGTGCATCCGTTTGTAAAGTAATCACATGGTATTTATCGTTTAATACGGGTGTTTTAGTAAAAGCTTCTTGTATTTTAACGCTTGCACAGGCTTTAGTTTTGCCGATACCTTTGATACCACCACTGATGACGTTTTTAAATAACTCAATCGCTTTTTTTCGTTCTTCTGTCTCTAATTGTGACAAGTCCACATCCGCACACCAAACATCCTGTTTTGGATCAATACATTCTAGGCTGAACAGTTTGCCGTCATCGGCTTGTACTGTGCCTTGTTTAATGGCGGTATGCACGACTAATTGGCGTTGGAATGAGAGCTTGCAGTTATTAATCGCTTGCTTGGCTTTATCCATATCTTTCCAATCTGGCGCAAATTCTGGTGCAAGCAGTTTGCCATCTTTTTTGTATAAAAATATCTGTTCACGCGGATTAATGAAGGCTAAATCTTTCGGCTCATCTTTAAAAAAAGCCAAACTCAAAGGTAATACGGCAGTGCGACAGGGGGTATTTTGTGGTGCAGCTAAGGCATGAGTAATGCGGATTTTGTTAAACCAAGAATTATTATTTTCCTGTTCAGATTTATGTAAATAATGATTAGCAATTGCTCCTAGCAAAACATTTCCAGCGATAAATTCACGGCTGACAAAACGGTTGCTATCTGACAAATGGGCTTGTGCAATACAAAACGGTCTATCTAGCGTTAAAACAATACCAAATCTTTCAGTATTTTCTGGAATATCGCTATTGGTTTCTGTCTTAGCAAGCTGCGAATAAGTTAAGATCGCGGTTTTAATTTTTCCAAACCCAGTGCCTTTTAATGCACCTAGTGCAGGAATAAACTGCGCCGCTTTATTAAGCCAGTATTCCGTAATTTTAGCTTCTTGTTCGTTTAGCTGTGCAAAAATCTGTCCACAAAAATCAACGGTTGAACCCGTTTTAAACACGTTTTCAATAACCTGCAAATTGCCTTTTTTAACCGTACCTTTTTCTTTATCAATACCGATGCGATAACGCGGTTCATTATTAACGGATTTTTGCTTATCAGCTTCACTTAATTGCCAGTAATAAGCAAAATTTAACTGTGCGCGAATGGGGTCAAATTTTTGTGGATTTTCTGGATTATTTTTATCTGAAGCGTCACCGAACAACGCTAATACTTGCTCAAGTTCCGCCAACTTTTTAGGCTGTTCGCCTTGCTTTTTAAGAAGTGCTTGGAAATGTTGCAAAGCATGACGTAAGTTGCCTCGAATCTGGCTACCTAAAAAAACGGGATAATTATCCGCATCTTTAAGCATACTCATATCATAGCCAAACTGCTGTGCGCCGACTTTTTTGGATAGAAACGGGGGTTTTAAAGTCAAGCTAAGCTCATATCGATAATAATGTTGCTTGTCGTTCATGCTAAATCCTCCCCATTATTTTGCTCTGGATTCAAATAATCCCACAACTCAACTAAATGCACCCACATCATTGCTTCGCTGTATTTATACTTGGACAGAGGTAGTTTCTGTTGCATAGCTTTTTTGTATTTATCTAATTTGGTTAGATTAAGCGGTATCTGCGGACAAAAAATCTGAGTAAGTTCATCAATTAGCTTTTTAAGCTTTTCTTTATCTTCACTAATTGCCAGCAATCGCTCATAACGCTTGTTATATTCATCCACTGTTTTTGGATTATGCACATATAAATTACAAGCTACCTGTGCCATTGCATACGCTTGGCTTTTAGGAATCAGGGCTAAATCCAACTTTGTAAGCTTTGCTAAGTTTTCAGGTTTCAAATAACCGCGACAATCAGCTAAGTTTTGGTATTTATGTGCAAAAAATATATCCAGTAATTCGGCTGGATAATCAATGGATTCTAAAGTCAGATAATTAAAATAATTCCCTTTACGCCCTTGTTCGTCTGGATGATTTTTAACGCCATCGGCTAATTGTTGCGCTAACTCACGGATTTTATAAATCGGGGTATTGTGCGGACAAAATACAATGCCACCTGCATGAGTTAAGGCTTCTGTTTTGCCATTGATAGTAATTTGCCAGTTTTCAGATTCTTTATAAAACAAATTCAGTAATTCAAAACCTTTCCAAGCGGGTACGACAAACAGCATTTCATCGCCGCCCCAAAGCAGGGTTTCTAAACGTATTTGATCTTTAAAACACCAAGAAGGATCACGCCAGAATTTTAATATTTCAACTAAAAACTTTCGCCGATGGACTTTTATTTGGCAGTCAAATTTCTCTTGGTCTTCATCTGTTTTAACTAAGTTGTTTTGAATTCCACTAAAACTGTTACCATCGAAATAAACAACGGCAATTTTTCCATTAAGAATATCGTCTCGTTCTGTTGCCGCACTTAATTTATCTAAGTCATTTGTAAATTTAAGCTGTGTCAAATTTTTTATTTCAGCTTTTTCAGATTCTGAAAAACCTTCTACTTTTAACAAGGCTTCTAATTCATCTTTATATAATGTACTACGTTGCCTTTTGCCGTGAACAAATTTAATTCTGGCAAATTCATTGATAAACTTTTTTTCCTTTTGTATTGAAATTTTTTTAATCGCTAGCCTAATTCCTTGAACTTCACAAGGTTTGGCTTCTTGTTTAGTTTCACCATAATCATCTGATAAACTAAGTTGTTGTAATTGCAAATAACGAATTTTAGCAATTAAAATCTCTTTGGCTTCTTGATAATTATCACTTTGGCAGTCAACCACGGCAAAAGTAAAATAGCGATACTGAAGTGAGTTATTTAAAAAATTGATTATTTCCTGTAGTAGCGTAGCCTCACCAATTTTCTCTTTTGTGACCTTAAACACCCCGATTGATGCGCCAGTGCTTATCGCTTCAACTTCATTTTCAAATTTTTTCTTTATATCTTCAATCGCTTGTTTTAATAGCAAACTTCCGCCGCGAATAATGCTGATGTTATTGGCATCGGCAATAGCATTGTAGAAATTGACTGCTTCAACTCGAATATAGTGTGTCATTTATTAACTCCTCAAAGAATTAATGTTAATGGCAGTTATTTTATTGGGCATAAACGCTCCTGAGGGTTAAAAACATTTTTTTCTTGATGAAACGGTGATCTTGTTCAACGAGGTTATTCAAATATTTGATCTGAAGAATTTCAACGAAACTTTCAAATCATAACATTGAACCACTTTTTAGAGACCTCAGTTAAAGAAGTGGCAGGGCAATTGCGATTAAATTATCTTGACTTTAATAATTACCAGATAATCAGTTAGTTACAAATTAGCCTATGTCAAAGTTCGTATTTTTTGCCAAAAACGGCAAAAATGATATTTATAACACATTGATTATTAATAATTAAAATTTAAGTGCGATTACCCTAAAGAAGTGGTGTTCTATATGGGACATACAAACTACCGTTAAAGATTTTTAGCCCATCATTCAATGATTCTGTACTTATCACAGGAGGAATTAACACGATCTCTCATGTCTTTGCCTGGTTTAAAATGAACCTTGACTGTAGCCGATGAATGAACGGCTGCACCTGTTTTTGGATTACGCCTCAGTCGGGAAGACTTATGCCAACAATCAAAACTACCAAAACCTCTGATTTCAATCCGTTGACCTTGGACTAACGCATCTGTCATCTGTCCAAGAATACAGTTCACCGCCAACTCCAGGTCTCTTGTTTGAAGTTCAGGTAATTTGTCTTTTAACGCCTGTATCAGCTCTGATTTAGTCACAGTGTAATTCCCTTCATTGTAAAGTCCTAATTCTAGCAGGTTAAAGCCTTTCAAATGCTGAACCCGTTACCAAGCCATACTGACTAAATATGCCAACACAGATAAGCCAGTATGGACGTTACTTGATGATGCTATATTCTTTTGAATGCCTTAAGAAAGTTTGTTGGATGCTGATAAAACCGAACATGACCAACTGCATTCAATCGTTTAGAGTTTTCTTGAAACGCGGGCATTATGTAACCCCACTCACCAACACGGGAAAAGTAAATCACATAGTCGATTTTCGCACCTTTCCATTTGTTCTCTACCCTGACAGACTCATCATTCGATTCAATGGATTTCACTTGGATTCGATAGAAATTAGGATCATCAGCAACCACTAAATCGGTTTTTTTACCGTGATCGATAGCAGGAATAAGGACTTCCCATCCGTCACCCATTAGCCAGGCGGCAACGAGATTTTCATAAGAAAGCTGTTTATGAGCAGCAAGGGTTTGTTGTTTAAGATTTGAATTTTTAATAGGCATAACAGCACTACCTCGAATAATAAAAGGTTAATGCCGTATGAACTGTGGACTTAAAGATACAACGGTCAGAGACGCTTCTCGCAATACTCTCAATAAAATCACATACTGATTATTCAGTATTTAAGTAGACTAGGGATAGCCACACCTTACAAATTTCGATGACCTCGTCTCTTTGTATTAAGTCTACTTACATCGTAAAAGATATAGGTGATTTGTGAACAAATAGAATAAATGAACAGTTCATTGCCTGTCAACTGTATAGTTCAAATTAGTGATGAATATGCCAGTTTTCCAGGATCGGCTCTATTCGTCACTTTAGCATTCATCTTTATCTATCAGAAATTCACTTTCCTATTTGTAAGCAACTAATAATTAACAATATTATCGCAATGTAACGAACAACAAGTGGGCATAAAGCAACGATATTACTAATCTGGCTGTGTGAGGTATTAGTAGGCAGTAAATAACGCCTGTATAGCGTTATTTACCAACTACTTGATAATGTTTTAGTGACCAATGATTAACGGTAACATCGCTCAACTAAAAGCTATTAAGGTTATTCAACTTATCTCTGATAAGTTAAAAATATTTTCTAGGTTTACCTCTATTGTTAGTTTTAGTTTTTATTCCACCTATGCCAAAGGTTTCCCCGATGCCAAGACTTTCAATATATTCATCTGGCTTGGTTAAGTATGTAGCTACGTTATTTTTAAGGTTTGCTATCAACTCCTTGTCAGTGTAATTAATTGCGCCAATTCCACAGTTATCACCATACTTGTCCTTGTCTTTATTGCAGTTATTACAAAGCCCATTCCTACCATTAGCTCGTGTGATACTCTCCCAGTATTCGCAAATACTCTTAGCTCGGCATTGTTAATTTTCGGTAGGTTTTCGATTTTTTAGCTTTATATTTCAAGCAGATAAAAAGCAAAAACGCTACATAATTAACAATGCCCTATTTTCCACGCATAACCACGCAGGTGATTGAATAATGTTGTCGAGTCCATGTTGTCAATGAAATCTTCAAGGTCTTTTTTTGCTTGCAAACCATTCTTACGTCTCTGTTCATTACTCAGAAGTGGATTGCTACTATCCTTTTCATAGCTTACATCTACTCTTAATACTAACAACTTACTACATCCAATAAATGCTTCATCAATGCCATTTATCAACATTTCATAGTTTATTCTATTTTGATTGTTAAAATCAGTTTTCATAACAGACCTTATTTTAGTTTATCAAGTTTAAAAATACTGCTTCTTTGTCACATCCTATAACTAAAACGAATTATTTTTAATTACCTAAACTACCCGCTGTTGCTGATTGATGTCTTAATTGATCTTCGACTAACGTTAATCATCAATCAATATAATAAATAACACTTAAACCTATATTCCTATTAGTAGAAAAAACATCAATGTTAATTTCCATAAAAATATAAAATCAATCATGTATTTTTTGATGAGTGTGAGCAATAAAAAGAAAAAATAAGGCTTGTTGGTATTATGTGAACTACCGAAAGCTAAACATCCTGTACTTCATAAACTCAATACATTTATTTTTAACTTTATTTAGCGCGTCCATGCGCAATGTTTTCAAAAGCCGAATATATCAAGAGTGCCTTTTTTATCCCTAGCGCGTTTAAAAAAGGTGATTCTTCGGCTAATAATATGAAAGGGCTTATCGTGCTTGAGATGACAACGCTGGCATAACGCCGCTAGGTTGTCTGGGTGATTGTTTTCTGGCATTTGATCCAGATGAGCGATGGTTAAGATGATTTTGGTTGTTCCGCGTAAGCTGTAATTCTTCACCCCGCAAAATTCACAGTGGTTATTCGCTCGTTTTAAAATAGCAGCACGGATTTTTAACCATTCTTTACGCGGTGGGTAACGATGACGGTTTTCTGGTTTGATAGGCATGGTAGATACCTTGCAAAAAAAGACCGTGTAAATACACGGTTAATGATTTGTCTCCTATATATAGCGGGAGATATGAATCCCCCGCGTTGAGTTGAATGATTGACTGTTATTACTGTGACTGTTGCCGTTAAGTTGATTAGCTCATTTACTGTATTAGTCACAATGGTCTGCTGAACGACTAACCAAGGCATTAACCAGTTTTTTACAGCTCTCAACATCAAACTTACCGATGTGAGCTTCGTCTGCTGTCATACCCATGAGTTCCTGCATAAACTGATAAGCCTGAGCGCGTGACATCGATCCTGATTTCCAGAGTTTGTCAAAAACCGCATGACTACGTTTCTTCCAGTCTCTGAGTTCACTGTT
>JFJP01038551.1_pt1 | contig 16927 bp, 12 predicted proteins | sample 431651 | NCBI WGS metagenome assembly JFJP01 (sample SAMN02602958, study PRJNA72255) | Microbial mat metagenome, whole genome shotgun sequencing project. | biome: fresh water; feature: sink hole; material: water; isolation source: purple microbial (photo- and chemosynthetic) mats found in... | reverse complement strand
TTGCCGCAATGAAGTGCTGATCCATTTCCATGTGGAAAGGCATCACTTTGTATAATAATGAGTACAATCCTAAAACAAAGATAACGTCATGTAGCACAGCAGCGATAGCTCCTAATGAATACTGCCATTTACGGAATGAAATTACCAAATAAAGTCCAACAACTAGCATTGCACCAATAACAGCCCAAAAAGAGTTAGTTTTGATGTCAGCAGAGATAGCTGCCCCAACTTTTGAAGCTTGTAAAACCCCTAATTGTTTACCATCGTATGAATTGATAAAGTTTTCATAAGAAGTTTTGGTATAATATTTACCCAAAACTTTGTATAACTTTTTATTTACTTCTTCATCTACGTTAGCACTTTCTTCTTTGATTTTATATTTAGTAGTTAATTTTAATTGATCATCATCACCAAATACTTTTGCTTCAACAGCAGTTCCAAATTCTTTAGATAATTCTTCAGAAACTAGAGTTGGCTCTACTGCTTTTTCAAATTTAACTTGGAAAGTTCTACCTCCAACAAAATCTACACCTTCATCAAGACCGTTTAAAAAGAAAATTGAAACTAAACTCACAACTACAACTACAGATGAGAATAAGTAGGTCCATTTTTTAACTCCAATAAAGTCGAAGTGGAAACCTGTAAACCAATTTTTAGTTAATGGCGTTGTGAATGTTAAACTTCTATTATTAGCAATATCTTTATCAATAAAGATTCTTGCAATAAATATTGAAGTAAATAATGAAGTTACAATACCAATTAATAATGTAGTTGCGAAACCTTGAATAGGTCCTGTACCAAAAATAAATAAGATAGCTCCAGTTAATACGTGAGTAACGTTGGCGTCAATAATAGAACGCATTGCTCCTTTCCATCCGTAAGAAGCAACAACTGCATCACCTAAAGTTTTTCCTTCACGCAATTCTTCTTTTGCTCTTTCATATATAATGATGTTTGCATCTACAGCTGTACCAAGTGTTAACACGATACCTGCAATACCAGGTAAAGTCAATACAGCACCTAAACTTGCTAAAATTCCGAATAAGAAAAGTAAGTTTACTAATAATGCAATATTTGCATACCAACCAGCTCTACCATAGTAGAATACCATCCATAAACAAACTAATAAGAAACCTACAATAGAAGAAATAAATCCAGCATGAATAGCTTTTTCTCCTAAAGATGGTCCAACCACTTCTGATTGAACAATTTCTGCAGCAGCAGGCAATTTACCAGCTCTTAATACATTCGCTAAATCTTTAGTTTCTGTAACATCAAAATTTCCTGAAATTTCTGATCTACCACCAGCAATTGGTCCCGAAGAAACGCCTGGAGCAGAATAAACTACGTCATCAAGTGCAATTGCAATATAACCTTTTGTTGTAAATGCATTTCCTGTTAATTGCTCCCATACTTTAGCACCTTGACCATTCATTTGCATAGAAACTGCTGGCTTACCTGATTGATCAAAAGTATCTCTGGCATCGGTAATAACGCCACCGCTTAATGGTGCAACATCATCTTTATTTCCTTTTAGAGCATAAAGTTCAAAAGTTTCAATATCAGCTTTAGTTTTTTCGTCTTTGATAACTGTTGGTTTACCCCAAACAAATTTTGCAAAACGTTTGTCAGCAGGCAATAAAGAACGAATATCTGCTCTTTTTAAATAAGAATTAATTTTAGCAGTATCTTTTACAGAAACAACCCCTAAAATTGGTCCACCACCTTGACTTACAAATTTATCTAAAATTGGATTACTTCCTTTTTTAGGAGCAACAGAATCATTAGCTTTATCGGCTAACATATCTTTAATAGAATCTTTAACTGCTGTTTTTACTTCGGGAGTAGTTTCCTCTTTTTCAGTAGCTTTCAAAGCGTCGTTTGCTGCCATCAAGAAACCACCTACTTCGTCTATTTTATATGTTTCCCAAAACTCTAATTGCGCTGTAGATTGTAATAACTTTTTAATACGGTCAACATCTTTAGCTCCTGGTAATTCTACAAGAATTCTTCCTGTTTGTCCAAGTTTAGCAATGTTTGGTTGGGTTACCCCAAATTTATCGATACGTTTTCTTAATACGCCAAAAGCAGATTCTACCGATTCATCAACTTTTCTTCTGATCACTTTTTTAGTTTCGTCATCAGTCATTTTAAAATTGATTTCGTCAGATAAATTTTTGTTTGCAAAAATATCTGGAGAAGCCAATTTTGTGTCACCTTTAATTGCATCAAAAGCCACAAAGAAAGCATCTAAATAAGATTGATTTCCTTGTTGATTAACCTTTGCATCTTCTAAAGCTTTATTGAAAACGGCATTTTTAGAATTGTTAGAAAGACCTTTCAAAACATCTTTAACCGAAATTTGAAGTATCACGTTGATTCCTCCTTCAAGGTCAAGACCTTTGTTGATTTGTTTACCGACTACCTCATCATAAGTGTAATCAACAAGACCAAACATACTAAAAACCTTTTTGTTTTTAATATCGTTTAGATATTCTATTTCTTTATCTTGGTTTCCTTTTGCAAATGCTTTAGCGTCATTTTGAACACCATTGGATACAAATGTGAAAGAGAGTTGGTAAATACTTACCAGTGCAAATAGAATTGCGAAAAATTTAATAAGTCCTTTATTCTGCATTATTACTAAAAATTAATTAATTTTTGTTTGTTGGGTTTAAAAAACAAGTAAATATTGAGTAAGCTATTGATTTTCAATACAAATCAACAAAAATACTTTTGTACACGTTTTTTGAAACGTGCAAATATATAATTAACCTAAAGATTAACAAATTATTTATACATTAATATCAAAAAAAAGACTGCAAAAATGCAGTCTTTTTAATCTATTGTATTTTAATTTATGATAAAATCGATTTCAAATCACCATTCATTGCTCTAACCGCGTCAGCGCTTTTAGCAAATTTTGCTTTTTCTTCTTCGTTTAATTCAATAGTTACAATTTTTTCAATACCGTTTCTTCCTATGATACATGGTACTCCGATACAAATATCGCTTTGTCCATATTCACCTTCTAACATTACCGAACAAGGAATCATTTTCTTTTGATCGTTCAAAATCGAATCTACCAAAAATGCTACAGAAGCTCCCGGTGCATACCACGCAGAAGTTCCTAATAAAGCTGTAAGTGTAGCTCCTCCAACCATAGTATCAGCAGCTACTTTAGCTAGTTCATCTTCTGATAAAAATTCTGAAACAGGCACTCCGTTGTAAGATGCCAATCTCGTTAAAGGAATCATAGTAGTATCTCCGTGACCACCAATAACCATTCCTTGAATATCGTTAGCTGGTTTATCTAAAGCTAAAGATAAATACGTTTTAAAACGAGAACTGTCTAAAGTTCCTCCCATTCCAATAATTCTATTTTTTGGTAAACCTGTAGCTTTTAATGTTAGATAAGTCATTGTATCCATCGGATTTGATACTACAACTACAATTGCATTTGGTGAATGTGCTAATAAATTTTCAGCCACTCCTTTTACAATTCCTGCATTAATTCCGATTAACTCTTCACGAGTCATTCCTGGTTTTCTTGGAATTCCAGATGTAATAACTACTACATCGCTTCCTGCTGTTTTTGAATAGTCGTTGGTACTTCCAGAAACTTTTGTATTGAATCCTAAAGTGGTTTGGGTTTGCATAATGTCTAAAGCTTTTCCTTCTGCAAATCCTTCTCTAATGTCTAATAATACGATTTCACTCGCAATTCTTCTGTAAGCAATAGCGTCTGCGCATGTAGCTCCTACGTTTCCTGCTCCTACTATGGTAACTTTCATTGTATTGAGTATTTATTTATATTGATAAAAAATTAAAATTCATATTGTACGGATAAGTTTGTGTTTACAAATTTACCAAAAGCAAATGAAGTTTGAACATAAATTTTGCTAAATTGATATCTACCTGATATTTCGCCTATAGTATTGAATTTTGATTTGTAAATATCTTTTAGTTTTTCGTTCAAAATATATTGCACCGGAATAACATTTTCTATTTCACCTTTTGGTCCAGACAAATAGTATTTAAAATCACTTTGATTTGTAATAAAACTGGTCATTAATTCAAATTTATTCCATTCTTTTGAGGCGCTAACTTGAAATTGCCATGTAGCTACTTCTCCGGTAATCTCATTAATACCTAAGTTACCGTAACTTGTATAAGTATCTAAAAATCCAAAACTTATTTCTTCTTTTGAATAGGCTACTAAACCGGCTAAATGTATTTTTTTAGATTCTAATGATTTGAAGTACTGACTAAAATTGTGTTTTAATCCAAATCCGAATACTTGATAATCACCACGTTTTAATTTAACTTTTGATGAAAATTTAACAACCGCTTCAAATCCTCTCCATAGCGAGATGGAACCTTGCAAATAGGGATAAAAAATAGTTTCTTGATTAACTCCTTTTGGAGTTTCAATGCGTACTTGATTATTATCAATTTCTCCAATCAAATAGTATTGTGAATCATTACCTAAAGCGGTAGCAACTGTTGCAGTGGAATTATTTTCTATGGTAAAAAAAGAAAAATCAGAGTTTTTAATTTCAAAACTTCGGTCTCTTTTTGGTACAAAAAACAAATTACCATGCAAACTTAAAGTTACCTTATACAATTTTCTTTTTTTGGGTGAAGTCATCCAGTTGGAAGAGGCTTGATAAACGGCAGCATCTGTTGCTGGAGTAATATATTTTTCTGAAAAAAAAGTAGCATCTGTTAAAAACAAACCAATCTCTTCTAGCGTTTGTGGTGATTGAGAAAAGGATTTGCCTGAAAAAATCAAACAAATCCCTGTCATTATATATTTGTAAAAGCTATTACGCATCAATGTTTGCGTAAACAGCATTCTTCTCAATAAATTCTCTTCTTGGCGGAACTTCATCGCCCATTAACATTGAAAAAACTCTATCTGCTTCTGTTAAATTATCAATGGTAACTTGACGCAAAGTTCTAAAGTTTGGATCCATGGTAGTTTCCCACAATTGCTCTGCATTCATTTCTCCAAGACCTTTATAACGTTGAATTCCTGCACTACCGCCCATTCTTTCGTTGGCTGCATCGCGTTGATCATCTGTCCAGGCATATTCTTTTTTGTTTCCTTTTTTAACTAAATATAAAGGTGGCGCAGCAATATAAACGTGTCCGCCTTCAATCAATTCGCGCATGAAACGGAAGAAAAACGTAAGAATCAACGTAGCAATGTGACTACCATCTACATCGGCATCACACATAATAATTACTTTGTGGTATCTTAACTTTTCTAAATTTAAAGCTTTAGAATCTTCTTCAGTACCAATAGTTACGCCAAGAGCAGTGAAGATGTTTCTAATTTCTTCGTTTTCAAAAACTTTGTGGTGCATCGCTTTTTCAACGTTCAAAATCTTACCTCTCAAAGGCATAATGGCTTGAAAGTTTCTATCACGTCCTTGCTTTGCCGTTCCACCAGCCGAATCTCCTTCGACTAAATACACTTCGCATTTTGCTGGATCTTGCTCTGAACAATCAGACAATTTTCCTGGCAAACCGCCGCCTCCTAAAACGGTTTTACGTTGCACCATTTCACGTGCTTTTTTAGCAGCATGACGCGCTTGAGCAGCAAGAATTACTTTTTGAACAATGATTTTAGCATCGTTTGGATTTTCTTCCAAATAATTTTCAAGCATTTCAGAAACCGCTTGAGAAACTGGAGAAACAACTTCTCTATTTCCTAGTTTGGTTTTAGTTTGTCCTTCAAATTGTGGTTCTGAAACTTTGACAGAAATAATAGCTGTTAATCCTTCACGGAAGTCATCACCAGCAATTTCAAATTTCAATTTATCTAATAAACCAGAAGCATCTGCATATTTTTTTAACGTACGCGTTAATCCCATGCGGAAACCTTGTAAATGCGTTCCTCCTTCGTGAGTATTGATATTGTTTACATAAGAAAAAATGTTTTCAGAATAACTAGTATTGTAAACCAAAGCTACTTCTACAGGAACTTCTCCTTTTTCGTGCTCCATACTAATTACATGAGAGATAATAGGCTCACGCCCCATATCTAAGAACTTAACAAATTCTTTTAAACCTTCTTTTGAATGAAAAACTTCTCCTTCATATTCACCGTTTTCTTTGGTACGACGTTTGTCTGTAAGTGTTATTGTAATACCTTTGTTAAGGAAAGACAACTCACGCATACGAGCAGCTAAAGTATCGTAGTTGTACTCTATTGTTTGAGTAAAGATGGTTTTATCAGGATGAAAAGTGACCATTGTACCGCGTTTGTCGGTTGTTCCAACTTGCTTAACAGGATACATTGCTTTTCCTCTTTCATATTCTTGTTCATAGATTTTTCCGTCTCTAAAAACAGTAGCTCTTAAATTATCTGAAAGTGCGTTTACACATGAAACCCCAACTCCGTGAAGTCCTCCAGAAACTTTATAAGAATCTTTGTCAAATTTTCCACCGGCACCAATTTTGGTCATTACTACTTCAAGAGCAGAAACACCTTCTTTTTTGTGCATATCTACTGGAATACCACGACCGTTATCTTCAACAGAAATGGAATTATCTTCGTTAATGAAAACACTAATAGTGTCGCAATGCCCTGCTAATGCCTCATCAATGGAGTTATCTACTACTTCATAAACTAAATGGTGTAAACCTCTAACGCCAGTATCGCCAATGTACATCGATGGACGCATTCTTACATGCTCCATTCCTTCTAACGCCTGAATACTGTCGGCTGAATAGCTATTTTTTTTAATTTCGTCGCTCATAATAAATTATATCGTATGTATGATTTTTGTCTAACACGCAAATATATAATAATTGAGGTGATTTTAAAGCATTTTAAAGCATTTTATCGTAGAAGTTATTAACATTTATCTTTTAATAAATTTTAATTGATTTAAACCGTTTTTTTGAAGTTTACACAAAAGTTGTTTTTATAATTGATTGATATACTGACAAGTGCAATTTTAGCCCAGATTACTTCACATAATGTTTATTTCTATTTGTGTTCAGTGAACTACGTTTGCAATAGAAAGCATTTCTTTTATTGCCTAAAAGAGCATTTCAACAAGCTTAATATAAAACCTCAGGCAACAAAAGAAAAACTTGTAATGGAAAGCAAGAAAATGGATTGCTGATAAAAGACTGACGCTTCGCTCCAGATTCCTTCGGAATGACAAACTATCTTTATAAATTTATGAGAATCTGAAAAAAGTTCAAATCAAACAAAAACGCCTATCATAAAAGACAAGCGCTAAGGATGTAAAATACTGAAATAAATTCAGCATAAACCAGTTAAAAAAGCAAACTAAACTTCAATGTAAAGTCTAGAAACTAGGCATGAATTTAAGCTTTTACATAAGCGTCGTCATGAACATTTGCCACGGCTCTACCTGACGGATCATTCATGTTTTTGAAAGCTTCATCCCATTCTAATGCTATTTTGGTACTGCAAGCAACACTAGCTTCTTGTGGAACGCAAAGTGCCGCTGTATCGCTTGGGAAATACTCTGTAAAAAGAGAACGATAATAATATTCCTCTTTGGATGTAGGTGTTTGAATTGGAAATTTGAATTTTGCATTTGTCAATTGCTCGTCAGAAATTTCTTTTGCAACCATTTCTTTTAAAGTGTCAATCCAACTGTAGCCAACACCATCGCTGAATTGTTCTTTTTGTCTCCAAGCAACACTTGCAGGCAACATATCTTCAAATGCTTTACGCAAAACCCATTTTTCCATTCGTTCGCCATTAATCATTTTGTCTTGTGGATTAATGCGCATGGCAACATCCATAAATTCTTTGTCTAAAAATGGCACACGTCCTTCTATTCCCCAAGCTGCCAAACTTTTGTTTGCACGCAAGCAATCGTACATGTGTAATTTGCTTAATTTACGAACGGTTTCTTCGTGGAATTCTCTAGCATTTGGCGCTTTATGAAAATATAGATAACCACCAAATAACTCATCGGAGCCTTCGCCTGAAAGTACCATTTTGATTCCCATAGATTTAATAACTCTTGCCATCAAATACATTGGTGTTGAAGCTCTAATTGTAGTTACATCGTAGGTTTCTAAATTATAAATTACATCTCGAACAGCATCTAAACCTTCTTGAATGGTGAATTTAATTTCGTGGTGAATTGTTCCTAAATGCTGAGCAACTTTTTGAGCTGCTGCTAAATCTGGTGAACCTTCTAAACCTACAGCAAAAGAGTGCAGTTGTGGATACCAAGCATCGACAGTATCGCCTGATTCAATTCTTTTTTGTGCATATTTTTTTGCTACTGCCGATGTAATTGACGAATCTAAACCACCTGAAAGCAAAACACCATAAGGAACATCGCTCATCAATTGACGATGAACGGCTGCTTCTAAAGCGGTTTTAATTTCTTCAATGCTTGTTGCGTTATCTTTTACAGCATCGTATTCTGTCCATTCTCTGTTGTACCATTTTACGAATTCACCATCCTTACTTGACATGTAGTGTCCTGGTGGAAATAATTCGATTTTGGTACAATGTCCTTCTAAGGCTTTTAATTCGGAAGCTACATAAAAGGTTCCGTATTGATCCCAACCAATATATAAAGGAATAATTCCCATGTGGTCTCGCGCAACGAAATATTCGTCTTTTTCTACATCGTAGATTGCAAAACCAAAAATTCCATTCATTTCGTCAATAAAATGAACTCCTTTTTCTTTATATAACGCAAGAATTACTTCGCAATCGCTTTCGGTTTGAAAAGTATATTTACCTTCAAATTGCTTACGCAATTCTCTATGGTTATAAATTTCGCCGTTAGCTGCAAGAACCAAACTATTGTCTTGACTAAAAAGTGGTTGTTTTCCAGAGGCTGGATCAACAATTGCTAATCTTTCGTGTGCTAAAATAGCTTTATCGTTACTGAAAATTCCGCTCCAATCTGGTCCGCGATGACGAATGATTTTAGCCATTTCTAATACTTGAGGTCGAAGTGATTCTGATTTTTGTTTTAAATCAAAGGCGCATACAATTCCACACATTTTATTTAGTTTTAAAGTTTAAAAAAAGTTTTAAGAGTTTACACTGCGACAGGCTCAGTGTTTGAGAATTAATTTTAATTTGATAAAGCAAAATTGAGGCAATACTTCAAATAGTGAAACTAAAAAAGAATAATTAGTTATAAATTAGAATTAAAAACACAAAAATTGTATTTATTTGTAACTAAATTTAATAATAATTATAAAATTTTAATTAAATTTTATAGTGCCACAGTTTAGAGAGTTACAAAAAAAAAAATTTACTCTATAAAAGCTATTTGTCCCTCCCAATTCATAAAGCCGCCTTCTAAGTTAAATGTGTTTTCAAAACCCATTTGTTTCATAATACTGCATGCTTGAGCGCTTCTTCCTCCTGCTTTACAGTAAACATAGTAGTTTTTTGATTTATCCAATTCTTCTAATCGGTAAATAAAACCTTGCCCTTTGTAGATATCATTCAAAATGGCTCCTGGAATAATTCCTTCATTCCACTCGTCTTCGGTTCTTACATCCAAAATTACTGCATTCGTATCGGCTTCCAATTGTGAAGCCCATTCTTGTTGAGATAAGTTCATTTCTATTATTTTTTTTCAAATTTATAAATTTCATTTTATATAGTCATAAAAGTCTTAACAAAAAAATAACACAACATTTGTATATACAAATAAAAACATTATTACTTTTGTGCCTACAAATTTGATAGTAAAAAATATGCGAATTGAGGAAATTATAAAATCGAATGTAGCGATGGAGGATGCAAAAAAAGTTGTCCTAAACATAATGGTAACTCAAAATGTGATTGCTGAAAAATTTAATGAGGTTTTAAAACCATACGATTTATCTGGAGAACAATACAATGTATTACGAATTTTAAGAGGTCAAAAAGGGAAAGCAGCCAATATGTGTGTTATTCAAGAACGTATGATAGCAAAAAATAGCAATACCACACGTTTAATTGATAAATTATTATTAAAAGATTTAGTTACACGTGAAGTTTGTCCAGAAAATAGAAGAAAAATCGAAGTTTTTATTACTGAAAAAGGATTACAATTACTAAAAGAATTAGATCCCAAAGTACTTGAAAACGAAAAAATATTTGCTACCAACCTTACCGAAAAAGAGTTGATAGAACTAAACACATTATTAGAAAAATACAGAAACTTAATATAAAATTACTATGACACAATTTATAAAAGATGCTAATTGGCGTTACGCTACAAAAAAATTTGATGCAACAAAGAAAATCTCTGATGAAGATTTAGCAAGCTTAAAAGAAGCAATTCGTTTAACTGCTTCATCTTTTGGTTTACAGCCTTATAAGGTAATAATAGTTGAAAATCCAGATGTAAGAGCACAATTGCAACCAGCTTCCTGGGGACAATCTCAAATTGTTGATGCTTCTCATTTAATGGTTTTTGCAAACATTATTGAATTTGGAGAAAAAGAAATTGATGCAACTATTAATAATATGGCAACAACAAGAAATCTGGCTTTAGAAGCACTTCAAGGCTATGGAGATTTTATGAAATCTAAATTGGTTTCACTTCCTGAGGATGTAAAAAATAATTGGACATCAAAGCAAACTTATTTAGCATTAGGCAATTTATTGAATGCTGCCGCCGAACTAAAGATAGATGTAACTCCAATGGAAGGTTTTGAACCAGAGAAATACAATGAAATTTTAGGTCTTGATAAATTGGGCTTAAATGCTTCACTAGTAGCAACAATTGGCTATCGTCATGAAGAAGATGCTACACAACATTACGCAAAAGTGCGTAAATCTGAAGAAGAATTATTTGTAACAATATAATTAATAATTAAAATCAATAACTCAAATTTAAAAGAAAATGAAAAATTTAAAAACAATCGCAATCGCATTATTCGTAGCAGTTTCAACAATAGCTACAGCACAATCTAAGAAAGTAGACGCTTCTAAAAGTACTATCAACTGGGTTGGGAAAAAAGTAACTGGGCAACATAGTGGAACAGTAAACATTCAAAGTGGAAACTTAATTTTTAAAGGTAAAAAATTAACAGGTGGAACTTTTGTAGTTGATATGACTTCATTAACTGCAACAGATATTCAAGGAGAATACCAAGGAAAATTAAATGGTCATTTAAAAGCTGACGATTTCTTTGGAACGGATAAATATCCTACTTCAAAATTAGTTTTCAAAAAAATTGCTTCAAAAGGAAATGGCGTTTACACTGTAACTGCAGATTTAACTATTAAAGAGGTAACTGCACCAGTTAAATTTGACATCACTGTAAAAGGAACTACTGCAACTACATCTTTCAAAGTTGATAGAACTAAATTTGGAATTAAATATGGTTCTGGTAGTTTCTTTGATAACTTAGGTGATAAAACCATCAACGACGAATTTGAATTAACTGTTTCATTGCAGTTCTAACAAAAAGGGAAAAATTGCTATAATACAAAATACCTCAGAGAGAAATCTTTGAGGTATTTTTTGTTTATTTGCCTTATGAGAGAAGTATTGATTATAGATAATTATGACAGTTTTACTTATAATTTAGTTCACTATTTGGAGCAATTAGACTGTAAAGTAATGGTACTAAGAAACGATGAATTTGAACTTGAAGAAATAATAAAATACAATACAATAATTCTTTCACCAGGACCAGGAATTCCTTCAGAATCAGGATTATTAAATAAAGTTATTTCAATATACGCTTCAAGTAAAAAAATACTTGGGATATGCCTTGGTCAACAAGCCATTGGAGAAGTCTTTGGTGGTTCTCTTCTTAATTTAGATACCGTTCATCATGGCGTTTCTTCTTCTATTGACATTGTTGTTCCTGATGAAATTTTGTTTAAAAACCTACCTAAACAACTCGAAGTAGGCCGTTATCACTCATGGGTTATCAATCCAATTGATTTTCCTGAAGATTTAGAGATAACATCTGTTGCAAAAAACGGCGAAATTATGTCAATCCGACACAAACACTTCAATGTAAAAGGAGTTCAATTTCATCCTGAAAGCATTTTAACACCGCACGGAAAAACTATTTTGGAAAATTGGTTATCCAATTAGTTAATATAAATCTTTACTTCATATAAATAGACATATTATTCTGAATTATAAATATTTAAACAATTACTATAGATTTTACTTATAACTCAAAAAACACAAAATTTATCTTGTAAAAACTAATTTATTGCCGTTACTTAAAGTAGCATCAAAAGCATATCCTTCGTAATTAAACCCTTTTAAATCATCAATAGTTTCTGCGTCAGTATCAATAATGAAGCGAACCATCATACCTCTCGCCTTCTTTGCAAAGAAACTTATCATTTTTAGTTTTCCGTCTTTGTAATCTCTAAATTCTGGCGTAATTACTGGAACTTTTAATTGCTTCAAATCAACAGCGTCAAAGTATTCATTACTGGCAAGATTAACAAACAATTCTTCTTTTTGAAGTTCAGCATTTAATTGTTTTGCAATTAGGGGTTTCCAAAATTCATACAGATTTTTATTTTTCCCAACCTGCAGTTTAGTTCCCATTTCGAGACGATAAGGCTGCATTAAATCGAGTGGTTTCAATAATCCATACAATCCTGATAAAATTCTAAGTTTGGTTTGTAAAACATTAATTTTTTCTTCAGAAAGCGAATAAGCATCTAACCCAATATAAACATCGCCACTAAAAGCAAAAACAGCTGGTCGAGCATTTTTAACTGTCATTTCGGCAAGATTTCGTTCTTGGTTTCTTTGCCAATTCAAATCTGCCAACTTGTCTGAAATATCCATCAACTCAATCAACTGTTGTGGTTTTTGTTTTTTCAAAACTTTGTCAATGGATAACGATGGCTTTACGAAACTATATTCAGAATACAATTTTGTAGGCAACTGACTTTCAAAATCTAATGATTTGGCTGGTGATATTATGATTTTCATGACTTATTTTTATGATTTATTTCTTCTGTTGTCCATCAAAATGGCTCGAGTCAAAAATACAAATTACAATTTGAAATTAAATACGTTAAAATGATTAGTTTCGATTTAACTATCAACATAATTTATAATTTATAATTTTTACTTTTGTACAAATCTATTTTATCTGTTTAAAAAAAAATACACCACACTGCAATTATTGAATTGAATATTTTAGTATTCTAATTATCAATATTTCAATATTTTAGACTACAAAATTTAACTAATAAAATTAACTAAATGAATGTTGGGATTTCCTAAATTATATTTTGGAAAATAATTTATAACCTATATAATTTAGATCGAAAAATCTACCAAAAAACTTTTTCGCTTTAGTAATGAACCAAATGATTTGCTTTTAGAGTTTTTAAAGTTTGACTAAAATCTTATCAACAATTCGCATTTCGTAATTCGTTTTTCTAATTTATATTTTACCTTTGACCTTTCAAAAAAATAGAATCATGGTTTATAAATTTAGAGTAATTCTCGATGCAGAAGAAGATATTTTTAGAGATATTGCTATACTTGAAAACGACACTTTAGAAGATTTGCACAATGCCATCGTAAATGCTTTTGGATTTGACGGATTAGAAGTTGCGTCTTTCTATACTTGTGACGACACTTGGAATCAAGAAGATGAAATACCAATGTTTGACTCTGGTGATGTTCCTGGTGAAAACAAAATTATGAGTGATTATCAGTTGAATGATATTTTAGATACTGAAAACACTAAAATTATTTATGTTTATGATTTCATCAATATGTGGACATTTTTAGTAGAACTTGCTGCTGTTGAAGATTCAGTTGAAGTTGGGATGGTGTATCCTAATCTTTTATTTTCTCATGGAGAAATGCCTGCTGAAGCAATGGAAAAACACTTTCAGGCTGATTTTGAGGAGGAAGAAGGTTATAACGAATTTGAAGACGATTTAGATGAAGACGATTTAGACGCTTATGGAAGTGACGACAGCTTTGAAGATTACGGATTTGAGGAGAATTGGAATTAAATTTGAGAGAATAGAAAAAAGAGAATAGAAAATAGACTTCAAAAATTATAAAAATAAATGATCAACCTTTTCAATACCCACATAGAATCTTTATCCATCCATAGAGTTGGAAATAAAAGCCGTAACGAAGCCATTTTTTTATCAGAAAACCAATACGGATTAAATGATGAAATTGTTCCATTATTGAAGGAATATTTCTTTAAATCATTTCGTGAAAAAGAAGAAAACTACTTTCAATTTGCACATGAAGTAGATTTAGAATACAACGACATGTTTAATCTTGCTACTGAGATTTTTACCAATCCAAGTTCGGTGCATGAAGTTTCTAAAAAAATTACCAATCACCTTTTTGAGCAATCCAATCATCCGCATATTAAAAACGGAGAAGTTTATGTAACTTATTTAACCAATGTTTCTATCGATAATAACGTTGTAGATGCTATTGGCGTTTTTAAAAGTGAGTTACGCACCGACTTTCTTCAATTTGAAGAAAAAGACAGCAATTTAGAAATGATTCTCCAAGAAGGAATTAACTTAAATAAACTAGACAAAGGTTGCTTGATTTTTAATCACAAAAAAGAAGAAGGATATAAAATTTTGACGGTTGATAGCAATCGTTATGATGCACGCTATTGGTTGGAACATTTCCTTGCTGTAGATGCTTTTCAAGATGAAAATTTCATGACCAAAAAGTATTTAAAATTCTGTCAAGAGTTTGCCAAAGAAGTGGTTTTTCCTGCCGAAGATAAAAAGCAAGAAGTGATGTTTATGAATCGTGCGGTAAATCATTTTGCTAAAAACGATAATTTTGAAGAAACAGCTTTCTTAAATGAAGTAATGGACAATCCAGATTTGATTCCGGAGTTCAAAAACTATAAAGCCGATAGAGGCGAAAAATATAGTATTGAAGATGTTACTTCATTTCCAATAGCCAATGCTGCGGTTTCTGACGCTCGTAAATCGATTAAAAACGTAATCAATCTTGACACCAATATTCAAATCAAATTGGACTTTATCAATCCAGAAAGTGCCGAAAAATATGTAGAAAAAGGTTGGGATGAAGAAAAACAAATGTATTACTACTTAGTTTATTTCAATAAAGAACAAAAAAGCTAGTGTTCAGTGCTCCTTGAAAAATAAAAATTAATCCTCAATTGTGAAAGTTGAGGATTTTTTTATACTAAATTGTTAAACATTCAGTTTTTAAGTTTTAAATCGTTATATTTAATCATAACCTAGAAAAATGCGCTATTATTTTTATTTAGTGATGTTGCTGTTTAGTTGTCAAATTTTGTCAGCTCAAAATACCAATCCTACTAAATCGGATAGTGTTTACAAAAAAATTGATGATTTTTCTAAAGAAAGAAAATTCTTCAAACTGATGCACAAGTTGATGTTTAGACCCAAAAAAACAGAAGCTGCAAAAAAACAAAAGAAAAAAGGCGCTTCTCCAATTCAGAAATCTTTTGAAAAATACAATTGTAGAATCATCCGAAATATAACTATTGAAACCACAGATCCTTTTGGCTATTCTGCCGAAAATGAAAAAGAAGTTCCAGAAAAAAAATTAGAACGTTTGGGAAATTCCTTGCACATCAAAAGCAAAAAATGGACCATTAGGAATTTATTACTTTTTAAAAAAAATCAAGAATTAGATTCCTTACTTGTAAAAGAATCGGAACGTTTGATAAGAAGCCAGCGCTTTGTTAGAAGTGTTGTTATCAAACCAATTGCAATAGAAAATTGTCAAGATTCTATAGACATTTCTATTAGAGTTTTAGATACTTGGAGCTTAATTCCAACTGGAGCATTTTCAAATTCTAAAGCCAATTTAGAACTGACTGAGCGTAATTTTTTTGGTTTAGGACACGAAGTCAGCTTCGATTATATAAGAAGTTTTACAAATAATACGTTTGCATACGACTCCAAATATACGATTAGAAATTTCAAAAATTCATTTGTAAATGCATCGATTTCTTCAAGAACCGATTTAAAAAATAACACTTATAAAGCCGTTAGAATTGAAAGACCTTTTTATTCTACTTTAGCACATTGGGCTGGTGGTTTTTATTATGATTACAGATTTTATATCGAAAATTTAACTAATTCAAGTTTGGTTACCACTGCTCAAAATTTTAAAATAAAAACTTATGAATTTTGGGCTGCACATTCGAGTAAAATATTTGCAGGAAATTCCGATTTCTCTCGAGCTACTAATCTGATTACTGCTTTAGGTTTTACAAATACCACTTACTTGAAACAACCCGAACTTAGCTACGATCCTATTCGTTTCTCTAACTCATCAAAACGCTATTTAGCAACTATCGGAATTTCTAGTCAGCAGTTTTATCAAGACAAATACTTGTTTCGTTTTGGTGTGATTGAAGATATTCCTTACGGAAAAGTATTCTCCTTTACAGGCGGTTTTGAAAATAAAAACAACTTAAACAGAGCCTATTTTGGTGGAAGATTTTCCTATGGTGACTATCTTGATTTTGGTTACATAAGTGCCAACATAGAATATGGTTCCTTCTTTAATAACGGAAAAACGGAACAAACCACTATCAAAATTGAAACCAATTACTTTACCAACTTATTTTCGATTGGAAGTTGGAAATTCAGACAATTTGTTAGACCAGTTTTAGTTTTAGGAAACAATCGATTGAATACTCCAAAAGACCGATTGAACTTAATTGACGTGAACGGAATTCCTGGTTTTAATAGTTCACCACTTGTGGGAACAAGAAAATTTCTAACTACCTTCCAAACCCAATCTTACAATCCAAAAAACTGGTATGGTTTCAATTTGAGTCCGTTTATGAATTTCACTATCGGATTTCTAGACAACGGAAATCATGAGTTTTTCAGCAATAAAATGTATTCTCAAATTGGACTTGGCGTCTTAATCAATAACAATTATCTAGTTTTCAATAGTTTTCAATT
>JFJP01038550.1_pt1 | contig 16929 bp, 9 predicted proteins | sample 431651 | NCBI WGS metagenome assembly JFJP01 (sample SAMN02602958, study PRJNA72255) | Microbial mat metagenome, whole genome shotgun sequencing project. | biome: fresh water; feature: sink hole; material: water; isolation source: purple microbial (photo- and chemosynthetic) mats found in... | reverse complement strand
GTGTTTTTGGGATTGAAAACGAACCTGAATTTCTGATTCCGTATCAATACATTTATGTCGGCGATTATCCTTCGACAGCACGCCGTGTGCACGATATTCTGACCAAAGCGTATCAGCCTGGCAATGCCGGAATTCCAGGGCAAGACGATTCGGGTTCTATGTCGGCGTGGTACGTGTTCAGCGCCATGGGCTTTTTTCCGGTTGCTGGGCAGGATTTGTACTTGATTGGGACACCTCTTTTCGCTGAAACAACGATTGAACTCGAAGGGAATAAACAATTTCAGATTATTGCTAAAAATTATGCTGCAAAAAATATTTATGTCACCAAAGCCACTCTCAACGGTAAGTCGCTTAACAGAGCTTGGTTTAAACATTCCGAAATCAGCAAAGGCGGAAAACTAGTGCTCGAAATGAGTGCTACTCCTAACAATTGGGGAAAATCGAATTTGCCGGCATCGGTTTCAATAAAATAAACATTAATGAGCATAGGGTTAAAACCCCGCGCTCACATAAATAAATCGGTCGTCGCTATGCGACTTGTAGTAAAATTTAATATTTTATTTCAATGAAAAAACATATTATGCTTCTCTCATTTTTTGCTGCTTTTATCTTTCCATTTGCATTTTCAACCGAAATATCAAACAATTCGCTGCCTTTGGTAGGCGGTCAGGTTGTTATCGAAAGTGGGCAATCTGCTGCGGAAATTGAATCGCTTTTTGTGATGCTGAAAAACAACAATATGGATATTTGCCGCATTCGTATGTTCGAATCGTATATGCACGACGGCAATGGAAAGTGGGATTTTTCTACTTTCGATATGGCTTTTCGGGCTGCTGAACGCAACAATATTACCATTATTGCTACACTTTTCCCTATGGTGGAATTTACCAATATTGGTGGTTTTAAATTTCCCGATTCCGATGCGCATTTGGCTTCTATTGCCGAAAATATAAAGCAAGTAGTGGGGCATTTCAAACAATATAAATCGCTTTACGGCTGGGTGTTGATGAACGAAATTGGTAGCGGAAAAGCGCCTTTTGCCAAACCGCTTACTGCTCAAAAATTTGTAGAGTGGAAGAAAGCAGACGCTGTAAAAGCGTTTAATACAGCAGGTAAGCCCATTATGCAATTTCAGGAAGAGCGATTTTTGGTGGATTACAATACATGGTATCTCACTTGGCTCAAATCGGAAGTGAGGAAACACGATGCTACAAGTCATTTGCATGTAAATACGCATGCCATTTTTGATACCTATGCCGAATACGATTTTACAAAATGGCGTGGGATACTCGACAGTTTTGGTGGTTCGGCGCATGCGAGTTGGCATTTCGGCAACTTTTCACGCAACAACTACCATTATGCCATGTCTGCCAATAGCGAAATTATTCGTTCGGGTGCAGGGCATAAGCCGTGGATAATGACTGAGTTACAGGGTGGAAACAATTTGTGGAGTGGCGGCATACCCATGTGTCCGACGAAGCAAGAAATTGAGCAATGGCTTTGGACTAACATTGGAACAGGAGCCAAAGGAATGATATTTTGGTCGCTCAATGTGCGCTCGGCAGGTATCGAGGCCGGCGAATGGGCATTGCTCGACTTGCTAAACCAACCCACCGACCGACTTGAAGCCGCTTCGAAAGTGGCAACGGTGCTCAAAAAAAATACGGCATTGTTTGCCAGCGCAAAAGTGCATGAATCGGGCGTTAATATACTGTACACGCGGGAATCGCTGTGGAGCGAACGCCGTGCCGAAACTATAGGCGCTAGCTATGCGGGACGTTTGCCGGGTGGTGCTATTCGTTCTGCCATTGGGTTTTACGAAACTTTTGCACAATTAGGAATTCAGGCCAACATAAAATGCATCGACGAATTTGATTTTTCGACCAATAACAACAAAGGAAAAGTGATTGTGTTGGCACATCAAATTGCACTGCCTTCCAACTATTCGAAAGCATTGGAACAATTTGTAGCTACAGGCGGCACCTTGTTGGTGGAAGGTTTAACGGCCTTTTTCGACGAAAATATGCACAACCAAACGAACGCTACATTTCCATACACTTCCCTCTTTGGTGGTTTGCTCAAAGATGCGCCTTTTGTAAATGACCGTTTTAATATTTCGCTTTTAAACCAGAAGGCAACACTTCCGGCACATTTATGGGAAGGCGTAATTCAACCCACAACGGCTCAAACATTGGCAAAAAATGCGCAGGGCGATATTGTTGCCACTACTAATACTTTTGGAAACGGCAAAGTGATTTGGATTCCTTCGTTGGTAGGCGTTGCAGCTCGTGAAACGAATAATTACCGACCGCTGGCGCAATTTATTGAGCGCGAATTAGTAACGCAATTACCTGCAAGTACCATTCGATTTAAAAAATTTGCCGAAGGTGTTTTGATGAAAACCTTGCGGACAGGCAGCGGATATATTGTTATTTTAATAAATAAAAACAAAAAGGCACAACAGGTGGAATTGCAGATTTCGGACAAAAAACCGTACACAGTTTTAAATGCGAGTGATAATTCTACAGGAAAATTGAGTGCTAAATTTTTATTGAAATCGGAAGAGACAAAAGTGATAGAATTTAGATAAAAAATTACATCAATCTTTTGGAATTAATTGTAATGACCCCTTAAGGAGTGAATGATAATCTTGTCGGGTAGTACCTCGTAGATTAGTCGATGTTCTTGATTAATTCTACGAGACCATAAACCCGAAAGATTATGTTTTAGAGCCTCCGGTTTGCCTGTTCCAGTATAAGGGTGCTCCATAATTTCGGTTAAAAGCACAAATGCTTTAGCAAGTAATTTTTTGTTTCCTGCTTTTTTGTGAAAGTCAATATCGTTTTTCGATTGATTAGAAAAATCTAAGAAGTAACTCATTTTAAACCTAAAAAGTGTTCCATATCTTCTTTTTTTACTCGAGTATATTCACCACGCCTTACCTGTTCTCTACTTTCTTGAATTTTAGCGACAAATTCAGGGTTGTAAGGTTTTTCGGTTGTAATTTCGAATTTAATTTTCAAAGCTTTCATAAAAGCTTTAAGCGCATTGATTTGCTCATCGTTAGCTGGTTGAGCAATAATAATATTTCCGGATGACATAATAATTTGAGTTTAGTATTATACGAAGCAAAAGTACAAAATATATCTTGAATAAAAATGATGTTTTGACTTAAAAATAGCTTGTATGCTTAGCAAAAAATTTGAAAATTGATGATTTAACAATTTTGTTTCAAAAAAATCTGGAAGTAAAAATGCAAAAGTCAGCTGCTTCTTTAGGGAAAAGTAATCTTTTTTTCGTCAAAAAAGACGTATCACCACAAATGAGCTTTAAAACTAATAATTTATTAATATATACAATGAAAAGAAAAACTTTTTTGCGTCACAATCTCTTTTTGTGCGCATTGTTTTTTTTCTGTGCTTTGGCAACAACAACCATTGCACAGAATACCAAAGTCGGTTCTAAACCAATTTCGGGTGTTATCACCGATGATAAAGGAGAATCGATAATTGGAGCCAGCATCCTTGTAAAAGGAACAACCTTGGGAACAATTACCGATTTCGACGGAAAATTCCGTTTGGAAGCTCCCGTAAATTCAAAACTCACCATTACGTACGTAGGTTACACGCCACAGGAAATAGCTGTAAACGAAAGTAATACCTACAAAATTGTTTTAGAAGAAGACACCAAAAAGCTCGACGAGGTTGTGGTAGTTGGGTATGGTACAGTAAGTAAACGAAGCTATACCGGCTCTGCAGCTTCGGTAAAATCTGAAGACCTCACCGCACTCAAAACCATTTCGCCCACACAAGGTTTGCAAGGTAGGGCTGCCGGCGTAAATGTGACTACGGCTTCGGGTATGCCCGGCGCACCTACTACTATTCGTGTGCGTGGCGTAAATTCTATTAGTTCTGGAAACGATCCATTGTGGATTATCGATGGTGTACCTATGTATTCGGGCGGTGGTTTGGAGCGAAGCTCCAGCACCGTTTCGCAAGATCCCATGTCGATGATTAATCCAAGTGATATTGAAAGTATGGAGGTGTTGAAAGATGCTGCTGCTACAGCCATTTACGGTTCTCGTGGTTCGAATGGAGTAATTATGATTACTACCAAATCGGGCAAAAAAATGGGAGGTAAAGGAACAATTAATGTGGATTATACCATGGGATACAGCAGTTTAACCCGCACGCCGAAACAAATAGGATATGCCACTACAGAACAATGGTTTGGATTAGTGGATAAGGCCGTTCAACATGAAAGTGGCGATCCAACCAAATTATTTCAACCAATGACAGTACTTGATTTGGCCACAGTTAAATTCACCCCAATTTCGAGAGAGCAAGCGTTGGCAACTAATTCAGATTGGTTTAACGAGACAATACGTACAGGTGAATATAAAGATATTAATTTGAATATGACTCGTGGTTTTGAAGGAGGCTCGGTTTATACCTCTTTCAACTACAGGAATGATGCTGGAATCTTAAAAAATAATGATATTAATAGAATAACAGGTCGTGTAAATGCAGACTTTTCAGTCATTAAAAATCTGCAAGTTGGAACGAATATGGCATTTTCACATTCGCTTAACAACAGAGTAAAAACTGGTTATGCAGGTGCTATTGGAAATGGTGGTGGAAAAACAGGCGCTTTCGAAGCAGCAAACCGTAATGCAATGCCTTGGATGCCAATATTGGATGCAACAAATCCTACAGGATATTGGAGTGCTCAATCGGGCAACTTAGCAGCAAACAACGACCGGTCTCTGCTTCAAGATTATGTTGAACAAAACAGGGTATTAGCTAATACATTTGCAGAGTTTAAAGTAGAAGCTATAAAAGGTCTCTCGTTACGAACTGAATTCGGAATGGATTATATCAGCAATTCAAGTGTAGATTGGAGGAGCCAGTATGTCACTGAAGATGCACTTTCATATTCATTAGATCAAAATGTAAATAGGACTTCGATCAATTACAATGCCTATTTAAAATACAACAATACTTTTGGAGCACACTCTTTCAATACCGTATTAGGTACTGAATCAATGCGTTCAACTTCATGGACCAGATTAATGGAAGCAAAGAGTTTAGGAGGGTTGTATCCCGAATTAGGCACTAATGCTGGAGTTAAGTTAGATATGTCATCACAAACAAGTACACAAGATTATTTACGTTCTTATTTTTTCCGTACTGACTATCGCTTGTTAAATAAATATGTGTTTGCATTAAGTTATAGACGCGATGGGTCTACAAAATTTGCTTCCGCAACTGGTGGTAATCTCTGGGGTAACTTTACAGCATTTTCAGGAGGTTGGTTAGTTTCAGAGGAAGCATTCTTCGAACCATTTCGGAATATCATGAATCAGTTGAAACTAAAAGGTAGTTTTGGACAAACCGGAAATAATGCCATTCCTAATGGTGCGGCTATGACAACTTATGGCAATAATTCAAGATATGGAACTGATGATATTATTGCATCGGGTACTACGGTAACAAATGTTGGAAACTTAAATTTGACATGGGAAACAACAAATAGTACAGATTTAGGAATAGATTTTGGTTTTCTAAACAGTCGAATTTCAGGCTCAATTGAAGGGTATTATAAAAAGGTAACTGATATGCTATTGTATGTTGACCAACCTTTGTCAACTGGAGTAGGAGGCACTCAACCCAGAATGTGGATGAATGTAGGTGATATGGCAAATTATGGTATTGACTTTTCTGTTAACAGTAAAAATATTGACACCAAAAATTTCTCATGGAGTACCGAGTTTAATATCTCATTCAATGAAAATAAAATCCTTAGCCTAACCGATGCATTAAATGTGGGCGGTAAAGGTATAGGTTATAGCAGTGGCACTCAGAATGTAACCGGATATAAACTAGGGACTTATTTTATGTCTGAATATGCTGGAATAGACCAGGAAAAGGGCGTTGAAATGATTTATGAGATTGACCAGGCGCAATATAACTCCACAGGTAAAACAGTTAAAACTGGACGTAAAATACCCGCCACAATAGAGAACTTGGCAGTTAACCGCTATTTGTTTACTGATGCGGATAACTACAGAACAGTAGTACCAAAACTCTTTGGTGGGCTCAACAATACTTTTAAAATGTATGGTTTTGACTTGAATGTGTTTTTTACATTTTCTGGTGGTAACTGGATTTATGATTACAATAGAAGGCGAAGTTCGTATGTGCATAACGGACAAACAGTTTTGTTAGCTGATATGATAGGAAACACATGGGAACCTGGTAAGACCGATGCAACCTATCCTATTCAGTCATGGGGTAGTAGTTATGCCGGTGCAGCATGGAGTTCTACTGCTGATGACCCAAATTTTCCTGTTGGTAATGCCAAAGGCTGGTGGGATTCTAACATTACAAATAAAGGAAATTACAGTCCTGAATCTAATGGTCATTCTAAGTTCATGTATAAAGGTGATTTCATTCGGTTGAAAAATCTTTCGCTTGGCTATTCTATACCAAAGATTATCACTGCAAAATTGGCTTTACAACAACTGAGAGTTTCGGTTCAGGCTACTAATTTACTTACATTTACAGCTTATCCAGGTTATGATCCCGAAGGAGCTAGGTGGGTAGATGCAACAGGCATTCCTAATACTCAAACAATTAGTTTTGGTTTGTCTGCTAAATTTTAATCAAAAAAATACATTCGATATGAAAAAAGTTAAATTTATATTATTTATAGTACTCGCCATTTGCTTAAATTCATGCAATAATGAAGAGTTTTTTAAATTAGATCGCAAACCACAATACCCATGGAACACGGTTGCACAACTCGAATTCGCAGCCGTTTCACCATATAACAAGATGTTTTATGGTGGATATGGTACACCTCAGGTTCTAAATTTGGTCAACCAAGTAATGCAATCTGACTACTTTCGCTTTTTTGGTAATGTGGAAGGATACTCCACAGATCAAATATACAAACGCAAATATACCGATAGAGTTTCTTATCTGGAAACACTTTATGGCTCTTTGTATGGAGTGATTGGATTGTGCAATAACGGTTTAGAATTTTATAGAACAACTGATAACAATCCGTTTCCATTATGTTCAGCTGCAGACAAAACCAAAAATGTTGATCGAATTAGAGGGGAATTACTTTTTATGCGTGCTTATGCCTATTATCAACTTGCCATAACTTTTTGTCCAGCATATATTTCCGGTGGTGCAAATGATTCCCGTATTCTTGTAAAAAGAGATCACGTTTCTCTTAATTCCGAAGACGCATTAAGTAATGCTCCAACCACTACTTCCGAAATTTATGAAATGATAGTATCCGATTTGGTTTTGGCTAAATCCCTATTACCAGTTGGTTGGGAGGATGGAATGCATGTTTCATACAAAAACAGAGCAAGAGCTAATAAATGGGCTGCATCAGCTTTTCTGGCGCAAGTATATTTTACCATGGGTAAATTTAGCAATGCAGACAGTCCAGACCCTAATAATGCTTTGACTGAATTAAACGATGTGATTGACAATGGTGGATATACTTTAGCAGCCAACCCTTTTGATTGTTTTAATAATAGTAGTACCAATATTCTTTCTACAGATATAGGTAGTTCTGAAGTAATTTTCTGGTCTTTTTACGCAGATAGTAAAATGTTTCCATCCATTCACAACTCTATATACTTACCGCTTCTCAATAAATGTGCTAGAGACTCTAAAAATGGTGGGAACGGCAATGTAAGTACCGGAAGCTCACCAAAATGGTCAAACTTTCCTCATTGGTTGCAGATGACATTATCCAAAACTGCACTTGTGAAAATGGGTTGGATGAATGCTGATGGCACAGAACCTGTTACAGCACTTAATGATAAACGTTACTGGAATAACAAAACCCCAATAACTCCAGGCTATAGAAATGAAATGGGGCTTTTTTACCGTTACGAAGGTGCTTATAAAGATACTACTTCTTACAGAATAGCTACCGGAATTAAAGTTATAGGGCGCAGAACTGGGGCATCAGATGATGGTAAATACATTATATCCGAAGAACATGGTGGATTAATCGCTACGAATGAACCTGTTGTATTAATTAATAAATATTTTAGAACCACCGAAGGAAGATTTCAGAACATCCCAATGATTAGATTAGCTGAACTCTATTTAAATAGAGCCATGATTAAAAAACGTGCTGGAATGGATTGTTCATCCGATTTTAATAAAGTAGCGCAGCGTGCTTGGAATACTGCAGGCGGTGCGTATGTTGCAAAAACAAATGCGGGCATTACTGAAGAAATGATATTGATGGAACGCTGGAAAGAATTAGCTGGTGAAGACGCGTGGTATTTGCCATTTTGCAAAGCATTAGGCTATACCATTGGACAAGGAGATCGCACTACAGAACAGGCTGTATCTGACATTGTACCACCTTATTCTAATGATTACTGGATAAACTGTATTCCTTTATCAGAACTTGATTTTCAGAAAAAATAAATATCTGCCACTAATCCCTAAAGGGGAATTAGAGAACCCCTAGCCCCTAAAGGGGAATTAAGTTAGTATCGTTTGATTTTAAATATCCATGTAATTGAATTTTTAAAAATAATCAACGGTAATTTAGTTCCCCTTTAGGGGTTAGGGGCTTAAATTTGAACAAATATGACATCACGAAATATCTATTTACTTACATTCTCATTTTTATTTTTCAGTTCTGTCTTTGCAGCTCGAATCCCTATCGACAAAGATATGCCAGCCATTTCCATTAACGATGATTCGCAGCTTGGTATCTTGAATTCTCGCATGGGTAGCCGATTTTCGCTCAACTTTTTTAGTGGAAAACGAGGTATTCATACCGGCGCTTTGGGGTTCGATTCGGATGAATATTCAGAATTATTGGTTGGAATAGAGCAAGATGGAAAGTTAGAAATTTTCAGATTAGCAAATCCGCTAATTAAATCGAGCTATTTGCAAAACCAAACCATGCAACTTGCCATGACGGGCATGCAACTCAAAGGAACATCTTCAAAAGGATTGGAAATGTCGGTTACGGCGGTTTCGCCTTTTACGCCCGCCAACTCATTGGACGAAACTGAAGCTATTAGATTGCAGATTTCACCATTCTTTTATCTTTTGGTAAAGGTGAAAAATACGACCGAAACATCTGTCAATGCAAAATTATTTGTAGGATTAAAGAAATTGCCTTATAACCCAATCATGGAATATGCGGTTTGGGGTTATGGCTACGGTCGCATTGCCAACGAAATTTATTACAAAGACCAAACTGCAAGCAATGCTTTGATTGCATTAGAGAGCTTGAACGTAAAAACAACTGGTTTTGAAAAAGAAGCATTCAATGGCTTATCGTACGAATTATCCATTGCTCCTAAAGCGGATGTTGATGTGCAGTATTCTTACTCAACTTATTACAACGGACGTGTGCAGCGTGATAATCGTATTAATTTGGATTTGAAGTATTATTACACGTCATTTTGGAAAGATATTTACGAAGTAAAAACGTATGCCAAAGCCAATTTTGATAAAAACATGGCTGCCTCGGCTCAGTTCGAAAATTTATTACTTCGTTCCAAACTTTCCGGTCAGGATAAATGGATGATGGCATTGACTTTTCACGCCGATTTGGCCAATACTTTTTTATTGATTGACGAAAAACAGCGTCCATATTTTTACTTATTAGAAGGAAGATTTAAGCACCAAAGCACTGTAGATGTGGCGCACGAAACAGAATTGGTGGCACTTTTCAATCCATGGCGATTAAAATTACAACTACAGCAATGGAGTAATTATTTAGCAACCGAACGAGTGAAACGTGAACCCGAACGTGGCCGGAAAGCATTTTATCAAGGTTATAGTGCTGCTGAATATGGACCGTATGTGATGCACGATGTGGGCGATTATCCGTTTATCAGCGAATCGTCCGATTACGATTTTGGTCCCTACATGGCTGCCGAGGAAAATACCAATTATGCCATCTTACTCTATTGGTATTGGAAAATTTCGGGCGACGATGAGTTTGTAAAACAGAAATTGGGTTTTGTGGAAATGCTTTTGCATTCGCTCGTAAATAGAGATATTAATGGTAATGGAATAGTTGACCATGCACAAGGTTGGACTACTTTCGATTCCAGTAAATCGCTCCGCATTTATATCGAAAATACCTACGTTGGTGTGAAGCAAATCTCTGCTTACACTATGTCCGCCGAAATGTTTCGGTCGCTTATTACCACTGGCGACCACGAAATTGGTGAATTAGTGAAAATGAGCGATGGAGAAGGTCAAGGTTTTAAAAACATCCTCGATGTTCCTAACGAAGCATTGCGATTACGTCAGGCAATTCTCTACGAAAATGAAGCTAAAAAGATTTTGGCAACGCTAAAAAAAGCCCAAAAACAATACGGTTATATTCCGGTTTCGTTGGATAAGAAATACGCCGATGGCAATCAAATGTCAGTTGTGTTGGGCGATGCGCTGTTGTATCCCGGATTCACTGGTATGAATTCACCTATCATTACCGAAACTGCCAAATTGCTTAAAACTACCTACGAAAAAGCATATCCAATGTCGCTCAAATCGTATGGCGTTACGCTCACTTCGGGTGAAACACCAACTTGGTACAGCAAAATTATGGTGTCGGATATTGTGGCACAACGCTGGTTCGGTTCCACCAACAATTCGGTCCGCTTTGTCTATCAGCACAATGTAAATTCACCTTTTACCTACAACGATGGCATGGAAAACGAAAGTCGGTCGTGGATTGGCTATTTTTATCCGCGTGGCGTGGTAACGTTGGGGTATTTTATGAATGAAGAAGGTTTTAGGACGGATAAGAAGGAGGAGTTTTTGAGACCCCTAACCCCTAAAGGGGAATAAGACCAAGTATATGAAAGGCAGTCGTTTAATATGAAAAAACTACTTCGCACATTTCTCAGAACCCCCATTCGGGGGGCAGGGGGGCTTTTATTTTTTTCTCTCTCCCTTTTTTCTCAATCCTATGGCGACCGTGGTTGCGTGTTGGATTCCGCTTTGCTTGATGCTCGGTTTCCGGCAATGGCTGAATGGGCAAAAGCGGGTGTAGAAGGTGGAATTCCCGATGCGATGGAAACGAAAATAGTGTTGAAAATTACACCAAAAGTTAACTTGCAGAAAGCCATTGATAAAGTAGCAAAAAAAGGCGGTGTACTGTTGCTCTTGCCCGGAGAATACACAATCGATGAGCCAATTAACCTTCGCACAGGGGTTATTCTTCGAGGTGTTTCAAAGGAATCGGTGATTTTGAGGATTAAAATACATGGCTATTTTTGGCGGACTGCTGGTTTTAAGCGCAAAGGGGCTATTTTGATGCACGGAATTGAAAATGCCGGAGTGGAGAATATAACACTAAAATACGCAGCGGCTGATTTTGAACCAAATGATAGAGATTCGGATACCGCAACTTGGACTATTGATGTTTTTCATAAACCCGAAAAACGCGACACAACGCTTTTTGTTGAAAGTATCTGGATGCATCAAGCACGAAATTGTTGGGTGCAGAATTGCAATATCCTGTGGAGTGGCAGCGACCCAATTCGTATTACCTTGTCCGACCACATTACATGTCGGCGGAATTTTGTTGACCGCTGTTACAATAAAAACGATGGTGGCATGGGTTATTACAATATCTCCAATTCGCGCTATGTACTTATTTGCAACGAAAAAATTAGAAGAATCCGTCATTTAGCCATTCAGAATTTCAGTAAATACAATGTGATTATTGACAATGACTTAAAGGTGGATATTAATTTTCATGATGGCGATGACGGGTATAATTTGCTGCAGGACAATCGTATTAAAATACCAACATGGCATAGTTGGGGACCTGTTTCGGTGGGTGTGCCAACTCAACATTTACCACCTGGGAAAGGGAATATTCTTTACAATAATATATTAATAAATAAATCAGGAGGAATGGTTTATTCAAATTCTAATAGCTGTTATCAAGTTAATACTCAATGGAAAAATGAGAAAGTTACTCTATTGCTCGATTATCTAACTGTAAAATCTGTATATCCAGTGAAATGGACTAAATAAATTCAAACTTTTCTCTATTCCCCCTTCGGTAGTTAGGGGCTATAAAAACTCAATGAAAAACACAAATTCAATTTCCAAAATTCTTCCCGTTCTTTTCGGGTTCTTTATTATGGGTTTCTGCGATGTGGTGGGGATTACCTCGTCACACGTCAAAGCCGACTTTGGGCTCAGTGACACTATGTCGAATATGATTCCCGTAGCTCTCTTCTCCATGTTCTTGTTTTTTTCTGTTCCAACGGGTATGTTGATGAACAAAATAGGGCGTAAAAACACAGTATTGTTGAGTAATATCATTACCATCGTGGCAATGCTTATTCCGTTGGTAGCCTACACTTTCTCTATGACTTTAATCGCTTTTGCGTTGCTTGGAATAGCCAATACCATTTTGCAGGTTTCAATTAATCCACTTTTAACCAATGTGGTGCATGGCGATAAGTTGGCTTCGAGTCTTACTGCCGGTCAGTTTGTAAAAGCCATTTCGTCGTTTGCCGGTCCGTTTATAGCTGCTTTTGCGGCCTCTACGTTGGGCAATTGGCAATATATGTTTCCCATTTATGCACTGATAACTGTCATTTCCACGGTTTGGTTGATGCTCACTCCTATTGAAGAAAACCAGCCCAAATCCGATGTGAGTTCTTTTGTAAGCGTGTTTGCTATTCTGAAAGACAAAACCATTTTGCTATTGTTTCTGGGCATTGTGTTTGTTGTGGGTGTGGATGTTGGCGTTAATACTGCCGCTCCGAAACTATTGATGGAGCGTTGTGGTTTAAGTATGCTCGATGCAGGTTACGGAACCAGTATGTATTTTGCTTTCCGTACTGCTGGAGCATTTTTGGGAGCAATATTATTATCAAAAATTTCATCTATCAAGTTTTTTAAAACAACTATTTTTATTGCCTTAGCGGCTATAATGGCATTGCTTTTTGTGCAAAATCAATATCTTCTTTTCGCAATTTTTGCCATTGTAGGTATTTCTATTGCCAATGTGTTCTCAATAATTTTTGCAATGGCAATACAGTTGCGCCCCGACAAAGTAAATGAAATTTCGGGGCTTATGGTTACAGCAATTTTTGGTGGTGCCATTATTCCGTTCGTAATGGGTGTAAGCTCAGATGCCATAGGCAGTCAGGTTGGTTCGGTGTTGGTGATTCTGGTATGTGCGTTATATCTAGTGTTCTGTGCATTTTCTATAAAAACAACTGAAAAATAATTAATTAAAATGAAAATTAAGATTTTTATTACACTAACAATCCTTTGTTTTATTGCCATAACTGTCAGTTCATCATCTCGTTTGAAGTATTCTATCAATGAAAGTTGGAAATTTCATAAAGGCGATATTTCAACCGTAGCTGCTTCAGTTAATGACTCGTTGTGGCAAACCGTAACAATACCACACACATGGAATACTGACGACGTAATGGACGATATAAGAGGCTATTACAGAGGGATTGGTTGGTATTCAAAAAAAATCACTTTACCTGCTTCTTTTCAAGGCAAGAAAGTGTACTTGCATTTCGAAGGAGCAAATCAAGTTACCGAAGTATTTATCAACGGTAGTTTTATTGGCAAACATATTGGAGGTTATACTGCATTCAGATTTGATATAACCAACTATATAAGTATTGAAACTGAAAATATTTTGTCGGTTAAAGTAGACAACAGCAATAATAAAGATATTGCTCCTTTATCAGCCGATTTTACTTTTTATGGTGGTATTTACCGCGATGTATATCTTATTGCAACCAATCCTGTACATTTTGATATGACCAATAACGCATCAAAAGGCTTGTTGATACAAACTCCTACTGTTTCAACAGACAATGCTACTGTTCGTATTTTTGGAAAAGTTTTAAACGAGTCAAATGTTATTCGGAAAATAAAAATTATTTCCAAAATTAAAGATGCAAATAGATTTTTAATCAAAGAGATAGTTTCCAATATTAAGCTTTCACCCGGCATGTCGATGGATATTGAACAAAACGAGAAAATGTTTACAGGATATAAACTTTGGTCGCCCGAAAATCCTTATCTATACTCGATCTCTACACAAATAGTGGATGCAACCTCGGGTGAAATTGTTGATGAGGTTCTCAATCCTTTGGCTTTTCGCTTTTATCGTTTCGATGCCGATAAAGGTTTCTTTCTGAATGGAAAACCATACAAAATCATTGGCGTCAATCGCCATCAGGATTACAAGCTAATTGGTAATGCCCTTCCCGATTATTTGCATTTGCGCGATATGGAATTGCTCAAAGAAATGGGTGCTAATTATATCCGCATTTCGCATTATCCACAAGACGAAGCTGTGTTAGAGGCTTGCGATAGATTAGGAATATTGGCTTCGATAGAGCCACCAATGGTAAATTACATCACCGAAAGTGATGCGTTTTCAACGAATATTAAAAATCTGCTCACCGAAATGATTTATCAAAACTATAATCATCCAAGCGTAATTATTTGGTGTTTGATGAATGAAATTTGCCTTAATCGCCCATTTAGGGTGAATGTGACGAAAGAATTTGACAGTATAGTGCCACGCGAACTTGAATATTTCAAGAACGTTGGCAAACTGGCAAAAGAAATGAATGATATAGCCAAAAAGATAGACCCTTCGCGTGCCACTATGATAGCTAATCATGGGTATTATAAAACGTACAAGGTGGCAGGGCTTACTGATATTCCTGATGTAGTAGGTTGGAATCTGTACTATGGTTGGTATATGGATCCTATTAACGGACTTGATTCATTTCTGCTAAAAGATCATCGTGTCAATTTGCCTACTAAGCCACTGATGATAACCGAATATGGTGCCGACTGCGATACACGCATCCGATCTTCACACCCATTACGATACGATTACAGTGTGGATTGGGCAAATCGGTATCATGAATATTACCTGAAAACAATACAAAAGTATGATTTTGTGGCAGGTGGAGTTATCTGGAATCTAATCGATTTCAATAGCGAAGGGCGTGATGCTGCTATCCCTCATGTAAACCTCAAAGGAATGCTCACGCAGGATAGAAAACCAAAGGATCTGTACTATTTCTATCAATCAAAATTGCTGAATACGCCAGTTGTAAAAATACTTCCGGCTCTTTGTGACAAGCGTTCAGGAGTGCAAGATAGCTTATGTCCAAGTGTTTGTACTCAACGGATTTGGGTGTATGCCAATATTGAAAATGTATTGTTAACTGCCAATGGAAAAGCCATTCAGAAAGCTGAAAGTGCGGATGGAAAAACATATTTCGACGTGTCTTTTCACGACGGAAAAAACACATTAGTAGCCACTATAAACAAAGATGGACAACCTTATTCAGATGCGCAAACAGTGGAATTCAGTTTGCTGCCACGCATGCTTAATAGTACTGAAATGGCTTTTAAACCTATCAATATTAAATGTGGAGCACATTATTCTTATACCGATAATATGGGGCAAGTGTGGATGCCAGACCAACCTTACCAAAAAGGAAGTTGGGGATATATAGGTGGAAAAATGCATATCAGAAGTAATAAAATTACTCCCGGCGAGGGAAAAGATATTTTCGGTACTTCTGACGATCCGCTTTTTCAAACCCAACATGTGGGAGCATGTAGCTATCAGATTGATGTGCCACAAGGAGAATATGAAGTGACGCTTTATTTTGCCGAAATACTATCGAAGCGCGACAAAGAAAAAATGCTCAATCTGCTTGCTACAGAGAAGGATGCAACACTAACTACCCGTATTTTCAATGTAAATATCAATGGCAATAGCGTTATTGAAAATTTGGACGTAGCCAAAACTTATGGCGAATCAAGACCTGTGGTCATCAAATTTCCGGTTAGTATGAGCAATACAAATGGAGTAAAAATAGATTTTGAAGCGGTAAAAGGTGACCCAATAATCAATGCTATTCAAGTAAGACGAATTTATTAAAATGATGACCAGTCACCGAATTTAAAATTAATTCAATGAGAACGATACGAATAAGCACACTATTACTATTGATAATTATTTTTTCGAGCAACCTTTTTGCACAAAAAAAGGGAAGCAAAAAATTATCAAAAGCCACTTCCTCCTCAATTATTAATTTGAAAAATGCTGATTCGCATTTGTCTATTGATTTGCAAGGTGGTGCTATTGTCGGATTTCAACTAAATTCACTTCAACTAAATCCATTTACATGGAAAGTAACCAAAGAGCAAATGCCCGCTAATAATAAATGCGGTGCAGTTTTTCAAGGTCATTTCTTATGTTTGGGGAGATGGGGAGCACCTACCGATGGCGAAATAAAAGCAGGAGTACCTCATAACGGACAGGCGGGTCGCGACCTGTGGAAACTTGAAAAGCCAGAGCGAGGAAAACCCATAAAAATGACTGCCAATGCGCCAATTGATGGTATAACTGTAGAACGCACCATACAAATGGATGCTAAAAGTGCGGTTTATAAAGTGACTGAAAAAGTTAAGAATATAACAACTGTAGGCCGACTATTCAATATGGTACAACATGCCACCATAGGCGCACCGTTTTTGGATTCCACAACACTCATTGATAGTAATGCCAAAGAGGGATTTCTGCAGACGATGTGTTATCCCAATCCCGCTGCGTACGAATTTGTTTTTCCGCATGCTTATCGTGACAGCACCAAAGCCGCATTGAATTTGCGTACTTCGTACAACAAAGACAGCTATGTCTCCACTCATATTTTTGCCGACAGCATTGGTTGGATAGTTGCAACTACACCAAATAAAAAATTGCTGGTAGGTTATGTATGGAAAACGAAAGATTACCCGTGGCTCAACCTTTGGCAGCAATGGGTGGATGGAAAACTATGGGCAAAAGGGCTCGAATTTGGCACTACAGGCGTCGGAAAATCGTATCAAG
>JFJP01034835.1_pt1 | contig 16930 bp, 13 predicted proteins | sample 431651 | NCBI WGS metagenome assembly JFJP01 (sample SAMN02602958, study PRJNA72255) | Microbial mat metagenome, whole genome shotgun sequencing project. | biome: fresh water; feature: sink hole; material: water; isolation source: purple microbial (photo- and chemosynthetic) mats found in... | reverse complement strand
CGCGTGGTGATTTGGGAAATTCCAGAGCGCTACGTCCCGCCTGAATCGTTGAGGTGGGGTCAGACCCTGCCCTAACGGCTGCCGGGGTCAGACCCTGACTCGACCTTCTGCCGGGGTCTGACCCTGGTCTTGCAGCTTCGTCATGCTGGCGAGGAACAGTACGCGGTTTATGGCTTCGGGTAAAATTTCAGGTAGTGGGGCCCTTCTGCCCGCTGAATCGGGGTCGATGGATACCAGATCAGCCCCAAAATCGGCCATGACCGGGGGCAGCATGCCAAAAGCAGCTGCCAGTGCGGTTCCCGATGCCTTCCTGGGTCCTTTTTCACTGGTACCGTGTTTACAGACCGAAAAGGTAGTTTCTCCCAACTTGTCACGGGTACCGGCAAAACCGAACATGCGGCAGATGAGGGGTCTGGCTTCGTAGACGGTGCAATGATACGGCGTCCCGTCAGCGTACAGGGGGCAACCTTGCCGGCCATCGTCACCGGTGCGTGGTGAAAGGTTGCCGGCAGCCAGCATGCTGGCTCTATCGGGGTCGTTCAGCGAGAGCCAGTCGGCTATGTACGCGGCCTCAAGCGGAAGGATATCGGGGACAAAGCCCTCGCAGCAGGTGCCGCAGGCATGCGGGCAGGATACCCCGGAGGCCTTGGTAAACTCGGCTATGGCCGCGTCAGCTTTGTCATACAGCATGGAAAGCGACGCAAGATGACCGGAAAGATGAGACTGTGGATGGCTTGCAGGGGTGCTCAAACTGGATGCTCCATGACGGGACACTAGCTACCGGACGCGAATCTACAGAAGCCCAATACTTTGGTCAAGGTACGCCTGAAAAACAGACCGACGATGAATCCAGCGGCATCGGCAAGCATGTCGAGCAGTTCCGACGCGCGTCCGTCCACCAGCAGCTGCAAAGCCTCCGTCAGGGCTGAAAAGGCCAGGCCAATGAACAGCGCGGTCACCAGTCGGCCTTTGCCTTCAAGCTTGAAGTCGCAGTGCATCGCCACGGCCAGCATCAGGAACATGACGAAATGCACCATCTTGTCAAACCCGGGGATACCTGGCGAATCGGGCATGCTGGAACCTGGCAGCAAGACCGCGACGAGTATAAGCGCGGTCACAAGTATCGTAGGCACGGGAAACCGTATTTTCATGGCTCACTTTTGCCCGGAACCGGGGGCTTCGTCCAGAGGCCCGGTCCCTTCAACGCCCACTTCAGCGGCCCTGCCCGCTGCGGCCCTGACGGCTTCAGCCGCTGCCTTGTCCAGCCCCGAGCGCTTGGCGATATATTCGGGCGTCGCTTCGGCAACGGCTTTCAGCGAACCGAAAGCGTCCATGATGCGCCGTGCCCTGGACGGCCCGACGCCCTTTACCGCTTCGAGCACCGGGAAACCCACCGCCTTTCCGCGGAGCCGCTGGTTCATGCCGGTGGCAAAACGGTGGGCCTCGTCGCGTATGGCCACGACGAGCCTGAGGGCGGCCGAGTCTTTGGGGAGCACGACGGGCTCGCGGGCTCCGTGCGGCCAGAGCTCTTCGTTTTCCTTTGCCAGGCCGACGACGGGAATTTCAAGCCCCAGCGATTCCAGGATTTCCCAGGCGGCGTTCACCTGGCCGCGTCCGCCGTCTATGAGGACGAGGTCGGGCGCTTCCGACTCTTCGTTTGCCACGTGCGTATAATGCCTGGCCGTTGCTTCGCGCATGGCGCCGAAGTCGTCGATGCCGCCGTCCAGGCTGCGAATCTTGAATATGCGGTAAGCCTTCTTGTTGGCTGCGCCGTTGCGGAACGACACCAGCGAAGCCACCGTATGCTTGCCGCCGAGCTGGGCGATGTCAAAGCCCTCTATGAGTTCCGGCAGGGCTTCGAGACCGAGGGCGGCGCGCAGGGCTTCGAGCGCTTCGAGGTCGCCCGATTCACGCCGCCTTTTGGCCAGGTCCTCCCTGGCATTGTGGACAGCCATGGCCAGTGCCGCTTCATGCCGACGTTCGTCAGGCAGCGCCAACCTGAATTCCGCGCCGCTTGATCGCCTGAGATAATCGGCCGCCAGATCAAGCCCGGCGTCATCCTTGACGAAAAGTTCGGGCGGCGGCAGTCTGTCCTTGCCATAATACGCGGCAAGGAATTCGGCGGCTGCCTCCGCTTCCGAGCCAAAACTGCGTTCCCGGTACAGGTCCCGGCCAACGAGCTTGCCGCCCCGCGTCTGGAAAACGACAAAATCGACCAGGCTGCCGTCGAAGGCCCAGGCTATATAATCACGGTCGCCGTACGCAAAATCGACGACGCCCGAATCGCCTTTGAACATCTCTATGGCCTGTATGGAATCGCGCAGGCCGGCTGCCTTTTCAAATTGCAGGGCCGCGGCGGCCACTTCCATGTCAGCCTTGAGTGCCGCAAGAAGCGCTTCGGAGCCGCCAGACAACAAGGTAGCTACGCGTTCAACCTGGACCCCGTATTCAGCAGCGTCGGTCTTGCCGGCGCACGGCGCAGAACAGCGGCCTATGTGGTAATACATGCAGGGCGTCTCCCGCTTGCGAAGCGTCTTGCAGCGGCGCAGCGGGAACAGCCTTTTGACGAGATCAAGGTAACGGTCTATGATGTCGGCGCTTGGGTAGGGTCCAAAATAACGGCTGCCATCGTCGACGATGCGCCTCGTCCTGAAAACACGGGGGAATTCTTCGTTCGTTATGCGTATCGAGGGATAGGTCTTGCCGTCTTTCAGGTTGATGTTATAGCGTGGCGCATGGAGCTTTATCAGGTTGTTTTCGAGTAAAAGCGCTTCATATTCCGTTTCTGTCAGTATCCATTCGAGCGTTGCGGCCTTTGATACCAGGAGCCTGGTCTTGACGTCGCGCTTGCCCGAGAAATACGAAGAAAGCCGCGCCTTCAGCGATTTTGCCTTGCCGACGTAGATAACAGCGCTTTCGCCGTCCTTCCAGAGGTAGACTCCCGGCTTTTCCGGGGCCTGTTTGGCGATATTACGCAATACGACTGCAGGCCGGGCTTTATTCTCGTCCATTTTCTTCGATAATATGATAACGGGGAATCCATTTTATGTGGAGCCTCCCTGGTACTACTTCCAGGATTGAGGGACAGCGCAGCATGATTGCCATACATCGTGGCCTCTACATACGAACCGTTTTCAGTTTTACCGCGTGCATGGCGGCAGTTGCCATATTGCTTTCGGTACCGGTCCGGGCAACGGCGGAGGAAACGCTCGTCGTCGATGCTTCAACCATTTCACCATCGTCGGCACGGCAGTGGGTGTTGCAGGGAGCCGAAACAGCCAAGGGGCCGACCGGAACCGACATAGTCCTGACCCCCGGCCCGACGGGGGTGGATACGGGAACGGATCTGTACCTCTCTTTTGACGATGATACCGTTGCCGATGCGGTGGGACACTGGTCTGTCGATACGGAAGGTCCGTATGCGCGTTCTGCCGATACGCGCTTCGGGCCTGGTTCGGGGACATTCCGAGCGCCAAGCACAAAACTCGTATTGAAGCCTTTGGACAATGCACTCCTTGCGCCGGAAACGCCCATCGGAGACATGACTCTGGAATTCTGGCTCAAGCCGACGCGGGCTGATTCAGGGGAAATAGTCCTCCTGTGGAAAGCCAGCAGGAAGGCCGGCAAGGGCTGGCTTCCACAGCAGGTATCATGCATCGTGCTGCGCAACCGTGTCGTTTTTGGATTCCTCAACTTCTTTGCCGCCCCTGACAACAAGTCGACGACAATCAGCTTGCAGGGAAGTTCCGTGCTCGTACCCGCAGTCTGGTCGCACCACCTCGTGCGTTTTGACTCGTCGACCGGTCTGGTCGAATACCTGATGAACGGCAAGACCGAGGCAGTCACCTATGCTACGTCAACCGGGAAACAATCGGGCACCGTCTACAACCCCGTATCCGGCGGATCGGCACGCCTGGAACTGGCTCAAAACTATACGGGCCTCATCGATGAATTCAGGCTGGGATCAACGTTCGTCGAACAGCCGGTGTTGCGACGATATCCTGCCGCTGGCGGCATCGCGGTTTCACCCGTTTTCGATCTGGGTACGGCGCACAGCACGTTGCTGTCCATTGAACCAAAAACCCGCCTGCCCGCAGAATCGGCAGCGCACTGGAGCTACCGTATAAGCGATTCGTCCGCCGGCTGGCTCGACGATAGCCCTGCCTGGATACCCTTCAACGCCGCTCCCATCGGCAGGTACCTGCAGCTCAGGGTGGAGCTGTACCCCGACGCCAAAGGAGAACTGACACCCGCACTGTCGTCGATACGAATCGGCTACAACCCCGATGATCCACCCTCGCCGCCCTCGGTGGTTTCAGCGCTTGCCGGCGACGGCAGATTTACCGTCCGCTGGTCAGCGGTCGCTGAAACAGATGTACGGGGATATGTGGTATACTACGGAACATCGTCAGGGGACTATTTCGGAACTGACGCTCTTGAAGGCTCAAGCCCGGTCTTCGTTGAAGGATCCGGTGTGACCAGCCTGGTTTTGAACGGGTTGAAGAACGGTACCCTGTATTTCATAGCCGTCGCCGCGTACGACGACGCCAAGCCCCCGCATATCGGGGAATTCTCGCGCGAGCTGACAGCGCGGCCATCGAGGGTCTCGCCATGACCGAAGCTAAAAAGGGTACCGACAGCCTCGTCCGCGCCAACAACGCGCTGCGGCTCAGGGATTTCGAGACAGCTGAAAAATTTGCCAGAAAGGGCCTCCTTGAAGAACCCACCTCCAAACAGGCCCGGATGGTTCTTGGAACGGTATACCTTCGCACCAACAGGGCTTCCGACGCTCTGACCGCATTTTCAAGCGTCATCGAAACGGATGCAAAAGACGTACGCTCGCTTGAAGGAATGGCCGTAGCCTACCTGCGGCTCAACAAGCCGCTCGACGCACTGTCCGCGCTGGATCGGGCCATCGATCTTGACCCGACGGATGCCGAACTGCTTTTCAACATGGGAAACGCGCACAAGGCGCTCGGCAACTTGCGGGCGGCGGAGATGTCGTTTGCCAAGGCGATTGAGATAGACGACAAGCACGTCATAGCGTACAACAACCTGGGCAGCGTGTACCTGGCACTGGGCGACCATGCCAAGGCTGTCCAGGTATTCTGGCGCGGCCTGGCCGTAGACCCCAACTACCCGTCTTTCCACTACAACCTCGGCATTGCATACGAGGCGCTGGGCAAACCGGCTGATGCCATGACCGAATACGAAGCGGCGGTAAAAGGGCGGCCAGGCTGGATAGAAGCCATGACCCGGTACGGAGAATGCCTGGCAAAAAATGGCGAGCAGAAAAGATCCATAGACCTGTTTACACAGGTGATTGCCGTTGATCCGCACAACGCTTCGGCGCGCAACGGCATAGGGCTCGCGTACGCAGAGGCGGGAAAACCCGATGAAGCCGTTTCCTGGTTCCGCAAGGCCCTCGAGGCCGACCCCAAATTCCTGACCGCCGCCATCAATATCCAGGACGTGCTTGAAAAAACCGGCCGTTACGCCGAGGCAATCGGCGAAATACAGGCATTGGTCGACATCATGCCCGACAACGACGGCCTTCGCGTCCAGCTGGCAAGGCTGTACAAAGCGCTTGGCCACCTGGATCTTTCCATGCAGACGGTCTCGGAAATACTCAGGCGGTCGCCCAACGATATCGAAGCGCTGAAAATTTACGGAGCATTGCTCCAGAACCTCGGAAAGAAGGACAAAGCGCGGGACGTATACCGCAAGATAGTCAAGCTTGATCCAGCCCAGGCCGCTTTCAAGATAGAACTAGCCAAGATGTACCGCGATGCAGGCGATCCTGACTCCGCCATCAAGGAACTTGAAGACTACCTGGTTTCACGCCCCAAGGACACGGCGGCCAGGATCGAGCTGGCGCGCGCGTACGCGGACAAACACGACCACACCCACGCTGCACAGATCCTGCGTGAGGTGACCGACGTCAAGCCGGACGACGCCGAAGCCTGGCTGGAACTTTCAGCCGCGTACCAGGCGCTCGGCGACAAGGACCACGCCGTCGACGCTGCTGACAAGCTGGTCAACCTGCGTGGCGGCAGGGGTCGTGCGGACGACATGAACAACCTGACGGACTCCATTGAAAACTACGAGAAAGCGGTACGCGCCTATTCAACCGACATGCGCGATGCCTGGGAAAAGAACATCAAGGTGCTCCGCGACGCCTTGAAAGCCGAATCGGTGGTGGAAACCACGCAACTATCAGGAGAAGACGCGGAAGCGATCTTTGGGCTTGGAAACGCCGGGTCGATTGCGGTGGACGAAGAGGAAGAGCTGGTTTTCCTCGAGGACCGCGAAGAGACGCTCGACGGCGAAGACGAAATGGAAGAGGAACCCGAAAGCGGCGTGGTCATGGATGAAGAAGAGGAGACGCACGTCGACGAGCTCCTCGATGGCCAGGACCTGTATGGAGATACCGCAGTCCGTCAGCCTGAACCCACCCCGCCGCCGCAACCAGCCCCGCAGCCGCAAATGCAGTACCCGCCGCAGCCGCAGATGCCGTATCCGCAGCCTGCGCCCATACAGTACCCACCGCAACCGATCCAGTACCCGCCGTTCCCCCAGTATCCGCCCTTCCCGCCGTATCCGGAGCCCCCGGCACCTCCCGTTGAAGAAGTAAAGCCAAAACCGCCATTGCTGGAACCGCTGGAATTGTCCCAGCCTCAGGAAGATCTGGAAGAATCCGAAGAAGGGCTCGAGTACCTCGACGAGACGGAGATGGGGCCTGCGGATGAAGAGACCGACCTCGAAGATGCACCTCTGGACGCGGCAGCTGAAGAAATTCCGGAAGAGATTCCGGGAGAGCCCCAGCCTGAAGATGCTGTCGAAGAACCCGCTCCCAAGGAGCCTCACGCAGAGGAACCTGCCCCGGACAGCGACGAAGTGGTAACCGAAGAAGAGGAAGAAGACCCCTGGGCCGACGCTCCCGAAGAAGAGCACCCCAAAAAGGTTGAGCCGCCGCTCGAGCCTCCTGTACCCCCACCGGTCCAGCCGCCTCCTGCAGCGCCGAAACCCGGGCGGGAACCGCCGAAACCGGCTGTAAAAGAAGCTGAAAAGAAACCCATCGACCCGTTCGGCGAGGAAGCGTCAAAGCTGTACCAGTACCTGAAAGACCTGTCGCAGAGCCTGCCGCCTGAAAAGCGCGAAGCCATGGACAAGAGCGGCATGTCGGCCAAACTCGACGCCATCATCGACCGGGGCTCAAAACGGGCAGCCGAGCCACCGATTCCGCAGGAGATCATGGGGATGCCCATTTCACCCCGTCTTGCCAAGCTCATAGCATACATGCGTCTGGAGAAGCAGCATGCCGGAAACTGATAACATAAGGCGAATCAAAAATTACATAGGCTCCATGCCAAGCCTTCCGACGACGGTTGCCAAGGTCATGGAGATTTGCAACAATCCAAAAACAAGCCCCATAGATCTTGACCGGGTCATTTCACTCGACCCGGTGTTGATGGGCAAGGTCCTCAAACTGATAAACTCGGCGTATTACGGCCTGCAGAACCAGGTGACAAGCCTGGTGCGGGCCATCATCATGCTGGGTGTCAACACGGTTAAAAACCTGGCCCTCAGTACCGCGATCCTTGACAAGCTTGCCGACAAATCGGGTTTCCGCGCCTTGAACATGGAAGGATTCTGGCGGCACTCGCTCTGCGTCGGGGTCGTAGCCAAAATGATAGCCAGAAAAAAGGGAGTCGAGCCGCAGCGGCTTGACGAATTCTTTGCGGCTGGCCTCCTCCACGATATAGGTAAAATACCGCTCAACAACGCTTTGTCGGATGAATACGTCCGCGCCATGGCTTTGGCCGACCGTGAACGCATCCCCCTCAACCTGGCTGAAAAACGCAGCATCGACATAGACCACGCCGAGACCGGTTCTATGATAGCCGACGCATGGCACCTCGATGGCCCCATAGCCGACGCCATCAGGTTCCACCACGACGTAGGCTTGTACGAAGGCAAGAATACCGACATAGTCCTGGCGGTAGCCGTGGCCGACTATTATGCCAGCCGCGAGGGCATCGGCTTCTCCGGTTGCCTGTACCCGGAAAAAGTTGCACCGGAAGTGTTCGACAAGCTGGGCGTGCCCAAGGTATGGCTGGAACAGATAGACGCGGCTGTCCTGGCTGAAATTGAAAAGGCATCCGTATTCCTGAAGATCAAAGCCTGAACCGGGGAGAATGACGATGTTCAGCGTAAAGATATGGGGCGACCGCGGTTCGATGCCGGTGCCCGGACCAGAAACCGTCGTGTTTGGCGGAAACACCTCCTGCATAGAGGTTCGGTGCGGCAAACGGCTCATCGTGATAGACGCCGGCTCCGGCATAAGGAGCCTGGGCGACTGGCTGGTGCGCAACGAGCTCAAGAACGGCCCTATCGATGCTGATATTTTCCTGACGCATACCCATTGGGACCACATCATGGGTTTTCCGATGTTCACGCCCATTTACGTGCCGGGTACGACGCTACGTATCCGTGGCCCCGTCAATTTCGAGGACGAGCCGCTGGAACAGGTAATCGGTTCGCAGTTGTCATACCGGTACTGGCCGGTCAGGCAGGATGAGCTGGCTGCCAAAATCACCTATATGAGCCTCAAGGAAACGCAGCTGGATCTCGGCGATGGCATTACGGTACGGACCAAGTACCTCAACCACCCTGTCCTGTGCCTCGGCTACCGGATCGAATACGATGGTTTGTCGTTTGCCACCGCGTACGACCACGAGCCCTTTTCAAACCTCTTCCCCACCGACCCTGCCCACCCGGATTACGACGCGGCCATAGCAGAAGAAGGCAACAGTGCTGCCAGGGAGGAAAACGACCGCATAGAGTCATTCTACCGCGGCGTCGACCTGCTCATTCACGACACCCAGTACAGCGCCAAGGAATACAAGGCGGGCAAAATGGGATGGGGGCATTCATCCTTCGAATACGCCATAAACGCCGCCAACAGGTCGGGGGTCAAACACCTGCTGCTCTTCCACCACGACCCCAACCGAACCGATGCCGAACTCCAGGAACTCGAGCTGTTCTACCAGGAGAAGATACACGGCAAGTCAAAACTGAAGCTTGATGCGAGCCGCGAAGGCATGACCGTCAATTTACAGCGGTCTTGACACCCATAGCCATGGCAAGGACAATCCGCGCCGATGACAGATAACACTTCGGCATTCAGCCGCATACGGACTTCCGTGAAAGACGGGCTGGCTTCCGGTCTCAGGACCGCGTGGTTCCTCGTGCGTATCATGGTGCCTGTCAGCCTTGCGGTGACGGTGCTCAACTGGAGCGGCGCGCTGCCGTGGGCAGCAGGCTTCCTCTCACCCGCCATGAAGCTCCTGGGCCTGCCGGGAGAAGCTGCGCTCGTGCTGATAAGCGCGGTGTTCCTCAACAACTACAGCGCCATAGCGGTCATAGAGACCCTGTCGCTGTCGATGCGCGAGATAACCATACTGGCCATCATGAGCCTGACCGCGCACAACCTGATAGTAGAAACCGCCGTGATGAAGAAATCAGGTTCTTCGGCGCTTAAAATGGTTGTCATGCGCGTCGGGTATGCCTTCATCGCCGGCTACGTCTTCAACCTGATACTGCCGGCAAGCGCAACGGTGGTAGTACAGGCTTCAGCCGGTGGCGGGGCTGCGCCTGCATTCCTGCCCATGCTTTCAGTCTGGGGTCTTTCAACGCTCAGGCTGGTCGCCAAAGTCGTCATACTGGTGATCGGAATCATGATTGGCCAGCGTTTGATGGAAGCCTTTCACATAATGGATTTCCTTTCCAGGATAACAGCGCCCGTCATGCGTATTTTCGGGCTCAGCGAAAACTCCAGCTTCCTGTGGATCGTCATCAACGTGGTAGGCTACTCGTATGGTGCAGCCATCATCATGGACCGCGTCAAGGATGGCAAGATGAAGCCGCAGGACGCCGACCTGTTCAACCACCATGCCAGCCTCTGCCACAGCCTGCTGGAAGACACCGCACTGTTCCTGACCATCGGCGTGCCGATTTTCTGGATTACCGTGCCGCGGCTGTTGATGGCTCTCCTGGTAGTATGGTTCGAGCGGTTCCGACGTCAGCGCTTCAGACGATCGTTCAAGGTCGGGACTGCGTAGCTCTTGCCTGGAAGTCTGCCTGGTCAAGCCCGGCAGACTTCCGGAAGCGTATTCACATATCAGGCGCCCTGGAACAGCATCCAGTCTGAAAGCACGCCGGCAGTCGATATGACTCCCAGCAATTCGAGTACCGCAAGCACCACGAACAAGGCCAGGAACACAAGCCGGGCAGGTTTTAACAGCGCTTTGTGACGGATCAGCGGTACCACGACGAGTGCGGTGGCCACTGCAAGCAAGAGCCCCACTGTCCAGGCTTTGGCTTCCATGGGGTACGAAGCGGTAAACCCCTTGATGGCGATGCCAAAACGGGCGGCCGCCGCGTTCAGTGCGGTAAGCTTGCCCAATGCCATGGAAAGGCCTATCACGATAAGCAGGATGCCCGAACCGATGCGTACCGCACCGCCGTGTTTCTTGAACCAGGCCCACAATGGAGCGAGCCGCTCGAAAAACAGGCCGGCAGCAAGAAACGGCAGGGCGAGGCCCGCGGAATACGCGGACAAGAGGAGCGCTGCCTGCAGGGTGCCGCCGGAACGCGCCGCCATGAAGAGAATGGAAGCAAGAATGGGGCCAATGCACGGCGTCCAGCCAGCGCCAAACGCCATGCCCACCACAAAAGCGCCGAGCGCGCTGGTAGGCTTGTTGGTCACGTGGGCCTTGGCCTCGGAGTTGAGGAACTTGAGGAAATTGAAGATCATGTTCAAGCCAAGCACCATGACTATGGAACCGGCTACTATCGAAACGATCCTGTTTGATTTTCCTGCCGTCAGCATCCCGCCGCCGGAGAATATGATGCCGAGCGCGACAAAGACAGCAGAGAATCCCAGGACAAAAAACAGGGTCCGGTAAAAAACTCCGGCGCGCTTGCTGCCCGTCCGTATTTCATCCGTGCCGGCACCGCTTATGAATGAAAGGTATCCGGGAATCAGCGGTAAAACGCAGGGTGAAAGGAAAGAAAGCAGACCAGCTCCCACCGCTACGGCGAAGGAAACCTCGTTCACTGCAACTTCTCCGCCAGTTCCTTGAACAGCGACACGACTTCGGGGCCGTCATAGGATCGAGCGCCTACGAGTCCTGCTATGGCGCGTCCCTGCTTGTCCAGAACGAAGGTGGTAGGTATCCCCCTGCCAGCGAACGGCGCGGAAGCCTCTCCGCTCTCGTCAAGGTAGAAGGGGTAAGTATATTTGTTGGCCTTGAGGAAATCGACGACCGTCTGGGGCTTTTCGCTGACGCTGATTGCCATGATGTCAAAGGCGCTGCCCTTGAGCTTGACGTAGAGCGCTTCTATCGATGGCATCTCGGATTTGCATGGCGGGCACCAGGTAGCCCAGAAATTGAGCAGCACTACCTTGCCTGCCAGGTCGGAGACACTGGCCGATTTTCCGGCCATCGTCTTGACGCTGAATGGGGGAATAGCCTCCGGCGTCGGGAATACATAGAAACCGAGTTTTTCAAAGCGTTCGGCGTACCAGGGCGCGTTGGTTACGGCGGCTTCAACCAAAGATTCCGTAGCGGCTGGAGCATCGCCTGATTTTGTCGTCGATCCACCCTGTGAAGGCAGTGGCGGTTCCCGACTTTCCTTTGAACAAGCGGTAAAAGCCAGGGTAACGGCGAGCACGGCTACCGTAGCATGTACAATCTTCATGATTCCTCCTCTGCATCTTCTTTGTCATCGGATGCAATATATGGAAAATACTATAATGGTGCGCAGGATACAAGTTTTGACAAGCTCATAGGCAAAAACCATGATTTTCAGTATATTGAACGCCAGCCCGACCATCGCAGTCATGGCGGGCTGGAACCCTGGAACGAGGAGAACGCATGCACCCCAGCACAAGGATATACGGAAGATTCGACGATGACGAAGAAGAAGAGAAGGGACCAAAGGGACCGGATGTACTGGCCGAACGCCTTCTTGAAACGCGGACGATCCTTCTGTCCGGTCAGGTAAACAAAGAGCTGGCGGAGCGTGTGGTAAGGCAATTGCTGCTGCTGGAAGCCAAGAACTCTGACCCCATCAAGATAATGATAGACTCACCCGGCGGTGACGTAGACGCTGGATACGCCATATTTGACATGGCTCGCTTTGTAAAACCGGAAGTCTGGATGGTCGGAATGGGCCTTGTTGCGAGCGCCGGAGCGCTTATTCTCCTGGCAGCCCCCAAGGAACGCCGCGTGGCCTTCCCCAATTCGCACTACCTCATACACCAGCCTCTTTCAGGCCTGCGCGGCGTAGCAACCGACATCGAGATACACGCCCGCGAGCTTGAAAAGACACGAGACAAGCTCAACAAGCTGATAGCCACCGAAACAGGCCAGCCGCTGGAGCGGGTAGTCAAGGATACCGACAGGGACTACTGGATGAGCGCCGAAGATTCCATGGCGTACGGCCTCGTTTCAAGAATCGTCACGACCAGGGAGCAACTGGGTTTCTGACGGCCTGAAAGCGCCGGTGCTTCTGCGCGCATACCCCCTCGAAGAGCGTCGTGCTTTTCAGAGGGGGTATTTTTATGCGCATCCACAAGCTGTTCCTCTTGCCGGCCATACCATTGTTCCTCGCAGCCTGCGTCCGTTGCGACACGGACCCGGCATCAGCGGACGGCATCGTCATAATGTCGTACAACCTGCAGACGCTCTTCGATCCGGTTGACCAGGGAGGAGAGTACGACGACTACCGCGTCAGCACGGGCGACTGGGACGAGGCGCGGTATGAAGTAAAACTGGCTGCGCTGGCATCGGTGATACTGTCGGCTGCCGTGCCGGGCGAAGGATCAGCGCCCGGCCGCAAGGAAGGCCCTGACATCCTGGTGGTGCAGGAGGCTGAAAACGAGCGGACACTACATGACCTTGCCCTGGCCACCGGCGGGTACCCGTACATCCTGTCTTCACCCGACGAGGATTCCCCGCTGGGCTGCGGTATTCTTTCGCGTTATCCTCCTGTTTCTGTACAAGCGCACCGCGTCAGGCCGCCCGATGGGTACGCTTCATCGAATCCCCGTCACATTCTTGAGGTGGAACTCGACGTAGATGGCCGGCGGCTCCTCATTCTGGCGGTGCACCTGAAAAGCAAGCTGGGCGGCGACAGGGAAACTGAACCGGAGCGGGCAGCCGTAGCCGCGTTCGTAAAAACCATAGTAGCCGAGAGGCTGGCAAACGATCCATCGCTCGCATTGCTGGTTACCGGCGACTTCAACGAGAACCCCGACGAGTTTCAGCGCGTCGGCAAGGCGTATGACACGGCCATGATGCCCGCGGAGTCAGGGGAAGGGCCATGGCTGAGCATCAGCCTGAACCGTGATGACTGCACATCAACCGGCGGGCCACCGATACTCTTCTGCCCCTGGGACGAGTCCGGCGGTTACAGCTACAGCTATCAGGGTGAAAGGGAACGCATTGACAACATGTTGTTGTCCCCCGCCCTGCTGCATGAATCCGGCAGCGATTTTACCTTTACGGCCTTCAGTGCCGAGCCACCGGGCTTCGCAGTAGACCGCTCCGGCACTCCCCAGCGCTGGAATTCGGACGGTTCCACCGGGTATTCCGACCATTTGCCGATACGTGCCCTGCTGTCCTTTTCCACCAGGGAGGCTTTCAAACCATAGCCCGGCGAACCCGATATCGTTATATTTTATTTCGTGTCTTTGACAGTCAGGGCTCCCGCATGGTACAAAGACCGGATATGGAAAGAAAACCGCTGATCGCCCAGAGCGACCAATCGCTCCTCCTCGACGCGCACGACCCGGCGTTCGAAGAGGCGCGGGCGGAACTTTCTGCCTTCGCAACGCTTGAAAAGAGCCCGGAACACTTCCACGCGTACCGCCTGGACGCGCTTTCCCTCTGGAACGCCGCCAGCGCCGGGCTGAGCCCCGATGCGGTCGTAGCCACGATGGAACGATGGACCAGATACGCGCTCCCGCCCTCGCTGGAGCAGTCGGTACGCGAGACGATGGCGCGCTTTGGCCTTGTGGTGCTGTCTTCCGGTCCCGATGAAAAGACGCTGAGGCTTTCATGCGACGACCACTTTGTACGCGCCGAAATGGCGGCTTCAAAGCGGCTGGGCAAGTATCTTGAGCCCGATGGCGACGGATTCCTCGTGGCGCTTACCGAGCGCGGCACCGTAAAACGCGAACTTATGAAGCTTGGCTGGCCGGCCCTCGACGAAGCGCCGCTCGTTGATGGCGACCCTTTTCCGCTTGCGCTGCGGGCATCGAGGACAAACGGCGCCACTTTCGGTCTCAGGGCCTACCAGGAAGACGCTGTGCGGGCCTTCACCGGGCGGGGTGCGCCGGGTACCGGTTATGGCGTCGTCGTCATGCCGTGCGGCGCGGGTAAAACCATCGTGGGCATGGCGGCCATGGCGGCCATCAGCCGTAAAACCCTCATCATCACCACCAACGTGGCTGCCGTCCACCAGTGGATGGACGAACTGCTCGACAAGACCGACGTGTCGCGCGATGACCTGGGCGAGTACACGGGCGCAGCAAAGGACGTCAGGCCCATCACCATTGCCACCTACCAGGTGCTTACCTGGCGGCCCGACAAGCAATCCGATTTTCCGCACTTCGACCTGTTCAGGCGGGAGCGCTGGGGACTCATCATCTACGACGAGGTACACCTCCTGCCTGCGCCCGTGTTCAGGGTGGTTGCCGAGATACAGGCTATCCGCAGGCTGGGGCTGACGGCAACGCTGATACGCGAGGATGGCCTGCAGGAAGACGTCTTCAGCCTGATCGGTCCAAAACGCTACGACGTGCCCTGGAAAGAGCTTGAAGCCAAGGGCTTCATAGCGGAAGCGTTCTGCAGGGAAATAAGGGTGCCGATGTCGGATCATGACCGGCTGCGCTACGTGGCATGCTCCACGCGCGAGCGGCACCGTGTTGCGGCCGAAAACCCCATCAAAAAGCGTGTGGTCAGAGAACTCCTGGACAACCACTCCGAAGACCTGGTCATGGTGATAGGCCAGTTCCTGACGCAGCTGCACAGCCTTGCCGCGGAACTCGGCGCGCCGCTCATAACAGGAGCCATGCCCAATCCCGAGCGCGAACGGATTTACGCCGATTTCCGCTCCGGAAAGGTCAAGGTCATCGTAGTGTCAAGGGTGGCCAATTTTGCGATAGACTTACCAGACGCCTCGGTGGCAATACAGATATCAGGAACATTCGGATCGAGGCAGGAAGAAGCCCAGAGGCTGGGCAGGATACTCAGACCAAAAGTTAAAAATTCATTTTTCTATTCAATCGTATCGCGTTACAGCGTCGAGGAAGAATACGCCGACAACAGACGGCGCTTCCTGACTGAACAAGGCTATCGATATACCATCGAAGCCTGGGAGGAATCCGAATGGGCACCGACGAACTAAGCCGTTGGCGTGACGCTCTCATAATCGACAGGGACGACGCCCTCATCGATGCGGCCAAACGTTGGCTGGGCCCGGTTAAAACGCCTTTCAACAAGCACGAACTGATAGCCAAGGTCGAAGCCTTTTTACGGCGGACCGAGACGGTTGACGCTATCGTGGGACTCCTTGACAGGATGGACAGGCGCATCCTCGCCCTGGCCCTGTTTTCCGGTGGCTCACCCCAGAGCGGCTCTCTCCACGGTGGCTCACCTCACGGTGGGTCACCTCACGGTGGATCGTCACAAGGTGAAACAGCTCATGGCGGCTCACTGAAGGGCACGGCTCAACCCGAAGGAATACCCTTGGCCGAACTGGTAAAACTTGCGGCCGATGACAGTTCGGGTGAAGCCACCGCGCAGCGGCACGCCCGCAGCCTCAAGGAACGGCTTGTCCTGTATTCGTACCCGGGTCCGGGGGGCATGGAACTGTTCGGCGTAGCACCGCCCCTGGCCTACCGCCTCGCGTCTGTCCTGTCGCCAGCCGATGCCCTGTCGATAGCAAGGGAATCCGACGAACCCGATGCTCCCGACCCCTTTGCCACATTCTGCGCCATCGTTTCAGCCGGAACGCACGCCAAACCGGCCTTCAAGGGCAAACTGGAGCCGAGCAAACGGGCTGCGCAGATACTCGACGACACGGCTCCTGGCCTGAGCTCGGACAAAGGGCGGCTCGATGCCCTGCTCGGAGCGCTGGAAATGCTGGGAATCGCCGGCTCGAGCGAAGATGGCAGACCCGCTGTCTACCCGCGCAGATTCGTGGAATTATGCGACGAGGCTGGCGATGCTGCGCCTTTTGCGCTTGCCGCCGGCTGCGCCGCCAGAACGCCGGGGTGCGGCCGCATCGATCCGGCGCTGGTGCGCGCTGCCGTCCTGTCAATGCCACGCCGCCTGGCGATGACAGCGCACGATGTACACCGTGTCGTTGCCATGGCCATCAGGCGCCTTGTCGATCTGGGTCCGACACCGGCCGGCATACCGGCGGAATCGCTGACGCAGACGGTGAGCGGTATCGTGGAAGCATTGCTTGCCCTGGATATTGTCGCGCAGGGTGATGACGGCCTCTACCGGACTACCAAAGCCATTGAAACGCTCGTAGCGGAACCACGCGGTACGGGTACGGTGAAGCACCCTATCGTTGTCGAGGAATCCCACGAAATCCGGATTTTGCCGGAAGCCGGACTCGCTGCCCGGGCTTTTGTTTCCGCCGTAGCCAGGCTGGAAAGCGCCGGCCTCGTATGGACAGCTACCCTCGACAAGTCGGCGGCCAAAGCAGCGTACGCATACGGTTTCAGGTCAGCCGACATCGCCGACAGGCTGGAGAAATTATCAGGAGTGCCGCTGCCGCAAAGCGTACGCTTCTCGCTGGACGGCTGGGAATCAGAAGCCAGGTCGGCGCGCGTCAGGGTAGGCGT
>JFJP01024655.1_pt1 | contig 16931 bp, 13 predicted proteins | sample 431651 | NCBI WGS metagenome assembly JFJP01 (sample SAMN02602958, study PRJNA72255) | Microbial mat metagenome, whole genome shotgun sequencing project. | biome: fresh water; feature: sink hole; material: water; isolation source: purple microbial (photo- and chemosynthetic) mats found in... | reverse complement strand
AGAAGCGGTGGGTGTAGCCGGTCTTGCTCACGGAGAGTCGAGCGACCACATAGGCCGAGTACTTGACGCCTTCAATTGTGGCTTCGTATTTGCTGACGAGGTCTGCGTGCGCGAACTTGTCGTCGTAGTCTCGCGCGAACTGGGCGCTGCCGTCGAAGAGGCTTTCGATGAGGTCGTTGCTGTACTTGGCTGCCATGCCTCGGGTGAGCAGCGTGGTGTGCGGGAAGCGGTTCTTCATGTAGATCTGGCTGCGGTCGACCATCGCGGGGGCGGCCATGAGTTTGTTCGGGATGTACACGATGGCCGGGTAGTCGCTGAGCAGCACGCGGTCTTCTTTGAAGCCCAGCAGCGCGGCGCGGTCTTCGGGGTTGCTGGGCACCAGGCCGCCGACGTACATGGAGGTCACGTGCGGCTCGTAGGGGTATTGCCATTCGGTCGAGGCTGCTCGCATGGCTTCGATTATTCTCAGGTCTTCGTCTACCTTCCCGTCGGCGAACCTGCTCTGCACTGTGCGGAGCGCGTCTCGGGCCAGGGACTGGATGTACAGGTTCGAAAACTCCGCGAGTCGGATGCCCAGATACAGCACTGCGGTTTTCTGCTGCGAGGGTTCGGCCGGGGGTGTCTGCGAGACTGAGGAGTGGAGGGGTGGGTCTTCGCGCTGGAGAGCAGCCGCTGTGGAGGCCACCAGACTGATAAAGACGCCTGCTGCTGAGCCGAGAGATACCATTCAGTATAAGTTGTTCGACCTGGATCAATTATAATCAGCAGGGACTGCCAATGAGCAACAACTACCATTTCCCAAACAACAACATGAGTCAAAACCAGCAGAACGGCACGCAGCTGAACAAAGACAGCCAGATCTACCAGCCGAACATCAACTACGACATGCAGATGGGCAACTCGGTCGACTGGTCGGCAGCGAACAACTCTCGCAGACTGGACCGCAACTCGAATGTGTTCATCCCCAACAGACCGCAGACCGGCAACACTGCCGCGCAGAACAACATGAACAGCGTGCGTCGACCCGTCCCGGCCAACATGCCCCAGCCTGCCCAGCCGACCCAGCAGCTCACCGCGCAGCCGACCCGGCCGCCTGGAGGCGCGCCTGGCCCGCAAGAACAGCCGATGCAGGGCAGGATGGTCAACCCCCAGATGCGCCAGTCGCTCCAGCCGCAGCCGAACAGCCGCATGCCTCCGCAGTACGCAGACAACTCGATGGTCGCCTCGGACTCGATGAACAGCTCGCACCTCGGCCAGCAGCTGCCGAACCCCGACGTCGAGAAGGTCTGCAGCTGCATCATGAGTCTCAAAGATCCGAACAAGAAGTACGACTCCTTCAAGCTGCTCAACGAACAGCGCGAACACGTGCCCCAGCTGGCCCAGTTCCTCTGGTACTCGACAGGGACTGTGTCCATCATGCTGCAAGAAATCATCAACATCTACCCGAACCTGTCTCCTCCGACGCTCACCCAGTCGCACTCCGAACGCATCTGCAACGTGCTGGGCCTCTTCCAGTGCATCGCTCTGCACGAGAAAACGAAGCCGCTGTTCATCAAAGCAGGCCTGCACCTGTACCTCTACCCGCTGATCAACAAGATCATCAAGCAGAAGCCGTTCGAGCACCTGCGCGTCACCAGCCTCGGAGTGATCGGAGCGCTGGTCAAAGGCGAAGACAGCGAGACGGTGCAGCACCTCATAGGCACCGAGCTGATCGTCTTGTGTCTGCGCATCATGAAGAAAGGCAACCTGCTCTCGCGGACCGTCGCGACCTTCATCGTGCAGAAGATCCTCATGGACGAGAGCGGACTGCGCTACGTGTCATCCACCGAAGAAAGGCTTCTGGCCCTCATGCAGATCTTGAAAGACATCACGGACGAGCTTGCACGCGACCCGAACTGCATGAACGACAAGGAGGTCCAGCGACTGCTTCGCCACATCGTGCGGTGCTTCTTGCGGCTGTCCGAGAACAACAACGCCACGCAGCTAATAATCACTTACTTCCCCGACTGCCTGAGGAATACTGTCAACAGCACGATCACCAAAGACGACCAGATCCGCAAGTGGATTAGCACGCTCCTCAGGAACCTCGGACTTAACTAATTACTTACTACTTCGAATGTACAACAGCTCGGGCTTCTAGAAATTAGCCGCAGTTCATATTCCGCTCGAGACTGCAGAAGTAATGATTGCTCTGCGCAAAAGGAAACAGAGAGTCTCGAGTGCGACCGGGGCCAGTCCGCTCTCGAAGAAGCTCAAGGACTGCAGGAGGAACATGATAGACATCGAGTGGGAAGCTGGCGACTGCTGCCAGTCCAGCTCGAGCCAGCCGCTGTGGACTGCCGCTTCTCCAGAAACCGAAGAGCAGTTCGAATTGGAGAGGAGTCCTTTTGTGTTGGATCCGCTGAGAAACGACCTCAGTCTCCTGCAGAGGCAGCAGCAGAGAGACTTCGCGAGTTTCGTGGGTCTGCTCCTGCAGAAGCACAACTTCTCGCCTGCTGAGATCCGAAGCAAGCTGCGCGACAAGGCCTTCTTGGCCCAGACGCACGCCTTCCTGCGCTCTCTGGTGGACGCATCAAGAGCGATCGAGGCCGAACACTAGGCCGCCGCTCTGCAAAGGGTAACTAATTCTACTGCTATCGAACTCGTTACTTTAGTTCGCGTCGTGCGACTGCATCACGATGTAGTAGGCCGTGTCGAAGTCGTTGATCAGCGTGGCTCTGTCGTTGATGTCGATGCCGAACTCTCGCTCGATGGCGTCGTGCACGTGGATGCAGGTCCGGATGTCCGACTTGCCTGCCTCACCCTCGCCTACCCAATTCATCTTTCCAGTGCGTCCTGAAGGTGATCGGCACGGACTCCCAGCGGGCTGGGTCGATCTCCCGCAGCCTCGTCCCGACGACGTCGATCAGGCGCTTGGCGACGAGTCCGGGCTGGCTGAACAAAGAGTACGTTCTCTCCGAGGTCTGCGTACTTGGACTTGGGGAAGAGGTAGCCTCTGTGAAGGCGTCCTCGCACGGTCGGCGCTGCCAGTCTCCTCAGCATGTTATCAAATATGAATTAATTATCCGCGACTAAAACAAGTTGTAGCGAGGGTTGGCTCCGGTCTTCTTGAACTGCAGCGGGGCGGCGCCTTGGGAGCTGGGCTTGTTCGGAGCTTCGACGGACTGCTTGCTGGTCCTCCGCTGGATGGGTGCTTCATCTGCGTCGTGGTCGATGTCTGCCAAGCCTGGTGGCGCTTTGCTCGGGAGTCGGTTGTTGGGCCGAGACTGCGAGGCCGAGAAGCCTGACTGCTCGTCTTGGGACACCTCTTGTTCTTTCCAGCCAGAGCTGAAGTTGCCGGGGTCAGCCTGGCCTCCGCCGAGGTTCGTCAGCGTGAACGGGTTGTTCTTCGGAGCCTTGAACTGCGTGCCTGCATACTTGCCGGGCAAGGCGTTGTGCTGGTCGGAGTGGTGGTTCGAGCTGAGCGACCGCAGCTGCATCTCTTCTTCGCTGAGGTAGTCTGCTCGGTAGTTTTGCGCGGGGTCTGGGGCGTGCGCGTAGCCTCGGAGCTGCAGGTCTTCGGCTTCGTCGTAGCCCTGGCCCGAGCTGGACCTGGAGTCGAGGCCGAGGAGCAGGTTGTTTTGGGGGAGAGGCTGTTCGAAGTAGCGGAACTGGGGGGCGGGGTAGGGCGGGTAGTGGTACTGTGGAGGCTGGGGAGGGACGAGGGAGTCTTTGGGGACGTAGGAGCCGTACTGGTGGACGTACATCCTGTAGTTGCCGGTGGGGGTGTTAATCTGCGGGCCGATGTGGGGCAGGGGCCGCTGCCAGCCGGGTCTCTCGGGGTAGGGCTGCGGGGGCGGCTGCGGGTAGAGGTGTCTGTTGTGGTAGGGGCCGAAGTCCTGCCGCGCGGGTGCCGGGTTGCCCAGGTGCGCGGGGTAGAGCGGCTGTTTGTAGAAGGGCTGGCTGAACTGGCCCGAGCGGTACAGCGCGTACTGCGCCTGCGCCTCGTCTTCGTAGCGGCTGGCCACGGGCCGGCTCTGCAGCGAAGGCGCGGGCTGGTGCGGCAGCTCGCTGTGTCGGAAGCCCAGGAGCGAGAGGCCGGACTGGCGGCCGGCTGGCTGGGCAGCTTTGGCTCGCTTGGCCCGGTCGCCGATGGCTCCGACGACTCGGACGGGAGGCCTGCTGTTGTCGCTGAGGTTGATTTGCTCGTTTTCTGGCAGCTCTTCGGTTTCCTTCATGAGTCGGCGGATCTTCTCGTGGCTTTTCTCGGGGTCCACCGGCGCGTCCGAGGCGTCGCTGTTTTCTTCGCTGCTGCTGGGTCGCTTGAGGGGCTGGTCGTTCTGCTCTTCTCGCAGCAGCATCAGTGTGGAGCTGTGTGATGCGTTGGGGTCGGGGTTGTCTTCTCTGATCTCTGAGATGTTTTGGTCGTGGAATGGGATCATGCGTTCGAAGCTCATGTTGGGGTGAGCAGGGGTGAGGTTCTCGTCGTCGGTGTTGGTGTGCGAACGGCCGCTCGGCTGGTTCTTGTGGTGCGAGCGGATGGGGAGTCGCTGCAGAGGCTGTCGGCCGTCGACCAGTCGCTTATTGGTTGGGGTGAAGCCTGCTGCTGCAGGGTTTGCAGGAGTTCTTTCTGAGTTGTCTTTGTCTTTCATGTCTTGTCCGAGGCTCTGGGATTCGCTTTCGCTCGTGGGGTTGCCTCGGTCGCGAGGGTCTTCATTTCTCCTGGCCAGCGACGGGTGTTCGAGTTGTCGCTTGCTTTCGGGGTTTGGGGTTTGGGGTTGGTTTGAGGGTATCCTCTCGCTGGGGTCTGCGGGTTTGTCTACTCTTTGGTAGTAGACCTCGACTTTCCTGTCTTTCGGTTTCTTGTTGTCTTTGAGCTGGTGAGTCGGCAGCTGTCTCGGGTTTGCTGGGATTGGTTTGTCTGATTCGGTGTCTTCTATCTTGGGGGTGGCTGGTGGGTCGGGGTCTTTGGGTTTGGTGAGTGTGTCTGAGCGGTGTTCAGGCTGCTGGTTCGCTGGAGGGTTTGGAGAGGAGCGGTGGTCGAGTGGGGAGGGTCCTTCAGGTCTGGGTGCTGGAGCGGTAGGGGAGGCTTGGGGTTCATTCTGTTCGCCGAGGATATCCGGGATGGCTTCCATCGAGCTGATGCTCTTCCTCGACTCGGTGGCGCTTTCTTTGGGGTCTCTCGAGTCTTCTATGCGGCCTTGGTCTTCGTTGGGCAGACTGTCTGTGCGCTTCTTGCCTTTGACGGACTGCTGGGTGTGCTTCTGGGAGGCTTCTTCTTGCTTCTTGAGGTCTTTGTCGCTCTGGAAAGACTGCTTCCTGATGGTCGGACCCGAGTGCGTATTGCCTGGTTTTGAGGTTTTAGATTTGCTGGAGTTTTTGGAGAGGTCTGGGGCTTTGATGTTGTGGGTGTCTGCAGCGGTGGCTTCTCTCTTGACTTCTTGAGAGACCTGTAGGTTGTGGTCTGCGGGTTTGGGAGGCAGGTCTTTGGATTTGTTAGGATTGGAGCTGTTGTGGAGACCGTCGAGGATGTTGCCTGTGTTCGATTTGGTTTTCTCGTCGCCTTTGGTGCCGTCTGCTTGTTTGTGATGGACAGACCCGCTATCGACTTTGCTTTGTTTGCGGTGGTTGGTGTCAAGCAGGTCTGCAGCGGTTGGTTCTGGCGGCAGCGTCTTCTTTTCGGGCTGATTGGGGGGCTGGTGGTTGGTGTCAGGCGTCGAGATGTACTGGGGGAGGTCTACGCCTTGGTACTGCTTGTCTTCGGGCAGCACTCTGCCTGCTGCTGCTTTGCCTGACTTGGAGGGGTCTGTCGTTTTCTTGTGCTGCTTGGGTTTCTTCTTTTGGTTCATCTGGTGTTTGTTGTCGAGCTCGGCGGGATGGAGATTATTATCTTGGTGGTAGTGAGGGGGGAGAAGCTCGGTCTCTGGTTTCGGCTCCTGGGTGTCTTTCTTTTGTGGTTCAGCGGCGACCGAAATGACTGATGCGTTGCTGGTGTTGTTGATGTCGTTCTGCTGACTTAACATGAGATCTCGGACGCCTTTCTTGATGAGTCTGTTCTTCTCGGACTCGAGTCTCTGCAGCTTGATGCTGGCTTCGAGGGCTTTCTGGTCGAAGATGTTGTTGTAGAAGAGCTGTTGGCCGAAGCGCGACTTTTCGATGTCAGTCACGTGTACGGGGACGAAGGACTGGGCTTCTTTGTAGTACTTGATGGAGATGATCACGAAAGTGACCATGAAGATGAAGAGAGCGAAGCGGAAGGCGCTGATAAGAGACAGCTCGAACTCTCTCTCGGTGATGTTCGGAGTCGAGGAGTCTGCTGCTTTGACTTCGAACTCGAAGACAAGCACTTTGGAGTCGAGCACGAAGTAGATCTCTTTCTTGAGGTCCGGCTGCAGGTACTGAGGCTGGGTCAAGACGATTTCTAGTTTGTGGGACTGGCCGGCTTCGAGGGAGAAAGGTTCGCAGTTGACGATCTTGAAGTAGTTGAACTCGCAGGTGTTGCTTTTGTCTATGGATATGCGGTGCACATTAATCCTGAGGCTGCCGGTGTTCTTCAGCTCGAAGGTCCTGTTGACTGTCTTGCGGTAGATGGCTCTCTTCTGGTCTTTCAGTTTTTGGGTGAGGTCTGCCGAGTGGACGGAGAAGATCATCTTGTGGTGTTCTTCTTTCTTCTGGATGACTGAGGTGGTGGTTCCTTCCGAGGCAGTGTAGATGACTTTCTGGACGATCATGGATGCTTTGCCCACGTGAGCAGTGATCGGCACGATGGACAGCTTGGAGAAGTCGTTCTTGATCAGCAGACTCGCACGAGTGTCTCCGATGGACTGTCCGTGGCAGACGAGGATCGGAAGAGTCACTGTTTCTTGAGCTGCCAACACGACCTTCTTGTTTCGGTACTCGGGGTTGATGAAGAAAGCCTGTCTCTGAGCGAGTGTGAGCAGTAGCTTCTTGTTGACCGAGCGCTGCAGTCGCACGTTGCCTTCGATCAGTAGGTTTTTGGGTTTGTTGAGTCTCGAAGTGAGCAGGCTCTTGAACTTGAGGTGGAGCAGCTTGAGCTTCTCGATGAAGCCGAGGCCGAAGATGGTGTCAGTCTGCTGCGGCGGCCTGCGGAAGGACCAGCGGAGCACGTCTCTGAGGATGATCGCGTCTTTGTTGTGCTTGATGAGGTTCTTCCTGGAGGTTCTGGTGACGTTGAAGATGAAGGGGGACTTGCTCTTGAAGAACCTCTCGTGTTCAGGCTGCGGACTGTTGATGTTGAAGCAGACTTTGTTGGTTTTTTCTTTGGTGGCCACTGCAGAGCTGAGCGAGATCGGTCCGAAGAGCGAGACTGCGTAGTACTTGAGGTCTTCTTCGTCGATGGATGTGTGCGAGATGCAGATGAGTTCTTGCGAGTACTTGGCGTATCGCTTTCGGAGAATCCTCAGCACTCTGTTGGTGAGGCTTCTGACCTCGATGAGCTTGGGGTCTGCGATGTAGAACCTCATGCTCACGGCTCGGTCTGTCGGGTTGTGCAGCGTGACGTTGATGACCTGCGTGCGCTTCTCTTCGATGGAGCCCACGTTGATCTTGTCTTCTTGCACGAACTGCGCTCTGCGGAGCGAGCCCTTGATCTCGATCTTCAGGTCAGACAGCAGTTCGGTCTGGACGATGACTTCTCCCGATATCTCTGTCTTGGCTTCTCGGAGAATCCGGTCCCAGCCCTTGACCTGGTCTTGGAAGGACACCAGGTCGGAGAGGGTGACGTACTTGGGGTGCGCGGTGCTGAGGAACTCGGGCCGCTTGTGGACCAGGGACCTTTCGTTGGGGTAGCCGAGGATGACGGTGAGGAAGGACTCTTTGGAGTTCTGCTTGAGGACGGGGTTTCTGAGGTGCGTCATGATGAAGGGCTGGTGCGACCAGGTGTAGTTGACTGCGACGTCGACGTTGAACTTGTTGTTCGCGATGAGCCACTTCTCTTGGGAGACTGCGGGGTAGTAGACGTCGAAGCGGACGGTGGAGTGTGTGAAGAGGATCTCTCCGACGATGCACTTGTAGACGATCGCGAGGCTGAACTCGCCATGGTTGGTGTAGATCGAGATGTTCTCGCGGAAGTTGCCGGCCACTGTGGGAGCGACCTTGATGCGGAGAGTGACCAGGTCGTTCTTGGGGATGAGCACGAAGGTGTTGATCGACTTGCTCGTCCTGCGCACCAGCGACTTCATGCCGTGCTTCGACTGGCTTTCGAAGGTCAGCTCGACGACGCCTGAGTTGCTGGCGAACTCGACTCTCTTTATGATGTATGAAAGCATCGTCGGGTTGTAGATGCTCAGGGTCTTCACTTTCTTGTGGTTCTGCGCGATGTACGAGAAGTCGACCTTCTCGATGTCTCTGCAGCGGTCGAAGCTGTGGCTGTCGGGGTCCGGCTGCGAGCTGCACATGAGGCTGCCTGCGAAGTAGCGGAGGTGGATCGAGGCGAAGGTGCCGAGCGAGTGGATGATCGCGAGGCCGTCCGAGCTGGTGAAGGCTTCGCTGTAGCTGTAGTGGACTTCGAAGGCTTTGAAGGTTTCGTTCGCGGCGAGTGTGCGGTACTTGATGAAGCTCGTCGCGTTCTGGATGGCTCGCCGGTACTCGCGGTGCCACAGGTACAGCCGGTTGACCACGATGTCCGTGCCGAGTCTGTTCTGCAGGACGCCTTCGATGACCGAGACCTGCGAGTCGGTCTCTTTGGCCGGCTTCTTCAGCTCGAAGGCCAGCTGGTCTTCTTTCGAAAAGAGGTTCTCGAAGAAGGCTGCGCGGAACTGCACGCTCGCTTTGTTTTCGACGCCTTGCACGTCGTAGTAGATGTGGATGTTGCCTGCTGCGTAGCCGATGCTGTAGTCTTCCTTCGACCTCGCGTAGAGCTGCAGCAGCAGGAGGGACGGACTGCCCACGGCGAGCGGGATCTTGTGGGAGTAGGAGGTGGCCACGCGGATGCTGATGCCGACGGAGTACTGCTCGAGCGAGACTCTGGTGATCACTGCGGGCTTCCCGATGCGGTTCTCGACTCTGAGGTCGTACGAGTGCTCGACTTCGTGGGACGTGATGATGCCCAGGTCGATGGTGTCTTCCTCGGAGATAGGCGTGGCGAACCTTTTGTAGAACCGCACGGGGACGACGAGCTCTTTCGAGAGGACGCTCTTCGTGTCTTGCAGGTTCTGCTTGATCTTCACTTTGATGTACGACGAGTAGAGCAGTCGCTCGCTGGACTTCTCGAAGGCTGCGGTGTAGACGATTTCTCCGATCGGCTTTTTCTCCAAACTCTCAACTTTCCAGTAGTCAGATGGAGACATCTGCTGGAAGTTGATGCTTGGGTTTTCCTTGTCTTTGGCCAGCTTGTCTTTGATGTCCCAGGGCCGCTTGACGGTCAGCTCTTTGGAGTTCGAGCCGACTTCGACGACGGTGGTGATCTGCGACTGCGACTTGAGGGGGTTGGTGATCCAGAGGGTTTGGGAGAAGGTCTGGCCGTCTTCGAGTCTGAAGGAGAAGTCGCTGAGGTGCAGGATGAAGTCTGGTTCTCCCGGCTGGTGAAGCGAGGCTACCTTGAGGTGGATTTTGAAGGGCTGGATGACGCGCTGGTCCCCGACCATGCCTAGAAAGTAGATGACGAAGATGGACTCGTTGCGTTCGGGCCTCACGGTTTCCCAAGTCACCAAATAAGAGTCGGTGTTGGAGGACTGGATGGGCTGGGGCGGATGGACGATGAGTTCGGAGGAGCTGCTCCAGACGTAGAAGAGCTGCACTCGCTTGCCTCCGACGAGGGTGGCTTCGATGCTGCCGGACTTGTTTTGGAAGGGCCTGCGTGAGACGAGACTACTTGAAGGTGGACTCCATGGCCTTGGGCTCGAACTTGATCCACGTGTGCGGCTGCGGTCGCTTCGGCGTGGCGATGGAGGTCGAGTTGCCTGCGACGAGCCACTCGAAGACCTGCAGCCGCTTCGAGTCGACTCTGTCGTTGTGTTTGACCGGGAAAACGACCTTGTCCTGCAGCAGCAACTCCTGAGGCATGAACAGGTCGCAGCGGAGCAGGTTCTCGTAGTCTTCTTCGCGCACCACGTGCAGCTGCGGCGTCCTGCCCGGAGGCTTTTCTTCGAGTCACCGCAGGCTACTGGGGACGAGCGAGTGCGCGAGCCCGGCCAGCGCTGAGATGCAGCAGAAATATACAATTGCGAATTTCGCATTCGTAGCGACTCTCATTTGATGTTAATATATCTTAACTATTTCTCAAAATAAACACCTCATCAGATCATGTCGAGCAAAGTTGAAGACAAAAAACCTGCAGGCGCAGACAAAGCCGCACCCAAAGAAAAGAAGCAGCCCAGAGAGAAGAAACCAGAAGACCCCGTCGACGCCAACAAAACAACCGCAGACAAGCCACCAGCAGAACCCAAAACCCAAACCGACGCGGCCAAACCCGCTGCGCCCAAGCGAGACAGCAAACCCAAAGAGTCCAGCGAATATAAAGTCAAAGGCTCCGCTGACCCTGAACCCAAAGAAGCCAAAGAAGCCAAGACCGCAGATGGAAAACCCCGAGAAAGGAGGGAAAGAAAAGAGAGACCCGAGGGAGCCACTGCTGACGGCGAAAGAAAACCCAGGGAGAGAAAGCCCAGAGCTGAAGGCGACGACGAGAAGAGAGAAAGGCCTCCCAGGAAAGAGAAGCCCAAGAGAGAGTTCGACAAGGAGTGGAGAGCCAAGATCGTCGTCACCCTCGAAACCGAGGTCCCACCCATGCCGAAAGATGTCCTCCCCAAACCCACCAAAGAACACCTCGAAGATAACCTGAAGTTCTGCGACAGAAAGATGAAGGAGTACGAGGACCAGATTGAAGACCTCAAGAAGAAGAGAGAGCAGTGGAACGAAGACCAGCGCAAGAAGAGAGACCTGGAGAGAGAAGACAGACTCAAGAAGAAGGACGAAAAGAACCAGGAGTGGGAAGACAACAAACACCTCTTCGAAGACCACAAAACCCTCAAGACCAAGTTCGAAAAGATCAGCAAGAAGAGAGACGAGGTCGAGGCCGAACTCAAAGAAGCCCAGACCAGACTCAACGAAGTCGAGAAGGGATTCGTCAACAAATCCTCCATGTCCGCCGAAAAGGTCAAAGAAGAAATCGAAAAGCTCGACAGGCGACTCCAAACCGAGAGACTCACCGGCAACGAAGAGAAGACCCTCATCGGCCTCAGAGAACAGCTCAGCAAGAACATCCCCCTCTCTGCCCAGTACTCCAAGATCATGGCCGAGATCAAGCTGATCAAGGACAGGAGGAAAGTCATCCTCGACGAGTGGAACCCGATCTACAACCAGAAGAAGAAACTCGGCGACCAGATCAAGATCATCGTCGAAAAGAGAAAGGCCGAAGAAGAAGCCAACCCCAAGAAGAAGGAAGAAGGCAAGGACAAGGATGCCCCCAAGGAAGGAGCCGACGGCAAGGAAGGCAAGGACGGCAAGAGAGAGCACAAGCTGGACAAGGACGGCAAGAGAATCTACGACGACCCTTTCAGCAAGAAGATCGACGAGCTCTACGAGTTCAAGAAGCAGCAGTATAAAAAGAAAGACACCATCAGAGACGAGTTCGACAAGGCCTGGGACAAGTACTTAGAGCAGCAGCAGTTCATCAGAGAGATCGAGCACATGGCCAAAGTCAAAGACAGACTCAAAAAGATCGAAGAAGTCAAAGAGAGGAAGGCCCGAGCCAGGAGATACGAACTCATCGAAGAGTTCATCGAGAAGAACACCCCCACCGAGGACACCACCGTCGAGCTCAAGCAAGAACTCGGTAAGCTCTCCTCACCCCAGCCGCCACCGAACTGCTGGTCGGACACCTGACCGCCATGCTGCCATCCAACAAGAGACTCTTCGCCGCAGAGGCCATCGAAGACGACATCGCCCTCAGCGCAGAACAGCTCGCAGCCAAGCTCACCGGAAACAAAGCCTTCGCCGGCCTCAAGCTCGCAGTCAAGACCAAAGAAGACCTGGCGCCTGCAGTCGCTCAAAAGAAGAAAGACAAGAGAAAGAAAGACGACAAGAAACCCGCTCCTGCCAAAGAAGAGGCCGCAGCACCGGCAGAAGTCGAAGACCCCAACGAGAAGATCGTCTTCGAACTGGACATCAGAAACGCCTTCAGCCAGGTCAAGATCGAGCCCCCAGAGCTCATCAAAGACATCGAAGACGTCCTAATCACCCTCGACAAGAAGAAGGGCCAGCTCGAGAAGGAGATCAAAGAGAAAGACACTTCCCTCGAAGCCCTCAAGAGACAAGCCGAAGCCAGCGTCCCCTCCATCGAGCAGCTCAAAGAGCTCTTCAAAGACGTCCCCAAAGACGACGACAGGCCGCGCGACCGCAGCAGAAAAGAAAGGAGAGGCACCCGTGGAGGAGCAGACAACGTGCAGTGGAAGGGCAAGCAGCACGAGCGACACGCGAAGAAGGAAGGAGACTTCGAAAAGGATCGCCACAGAGCCGACGAAGAATTCGACGAAGAACGAGCTCCCAAGCAAGACAAGAGAAAGCAGTCGAGACACCAAGAGTACTCCGGCAAGCCTGAAGAATTCCCATCACTCTAAAGATAAATTTTAATACGAGGAGTAGATTGTATTTTCACCACTGCTGTATCCTTATCGAATCCGAGACTCGGACTCTCCGCTGAGTCGCTGCGACTGTAACTTCTCCTACCCTACGTACCTAGTATGTTGGCTTTGCCTCGACTGGAAAAAAGCACGGGCGGGAGTGCCAGAGGCTCAACAACAACAAATTGGTCATATTGGAATTATAAAAAAAGATCCGGATCCGATTAGGCCCGACTGCAGGCAGGCCGAGGCCGAGGCCGCGACCGCGACGGCGCCTCTCGAGTCAGCAGCTAAGGTCGTGAGGGGCGGCTGGGAAGGTTAGAGTTTAAAGTTGAGTGACGGTCGCGAAGAAGGTACCGAGTACTATACTAACCTCATATATGACTCAATGTACAAGAATAAAATTTGGCTACACCTCAGATGATTATAAAATAGTGGCCTGCGGTTTAAAAAAGCTCCAACAAATTTATCTCCCAAGTACAAGAGGAATGAATTATTTATCGGTTTTCTGTTCGGCAACTTCCTTCGACAGGACGTTCTGGGCTTGCGGGTTTTCTGCGGCGACGATGTCCATGGTGCCCTTGGTCTGCGAGTCTTCGACCAGCTTGCCCAGGTCGATCTTGCTCTTCTTGAGCACCTTGACCTTGGTCACCAGCGAGATTCTGATCGGGTGGGTTCTGCCGGCGACCTTGGTGATCTCTTCGGGGATGCTGTCGGCGAGGATCTCTCTGGCGAAGTTGTCGACGGTGGCTTTGGCGGCCTTTTGGGTGAGGTGGGTGATCACGTCCTTTCTGATGGCTCTGATCTGAGAGGATTGAGCGTAGCAGTTGGTTCTGGTCTGGTTGATGGCTGGCTTGGTGAGCAGCATGACGAAGACTCTCAGGATGAATCCGTCGACGGTCTTGACGTCGGCCATAACTTCGATAATCGTCAGTCGCTTCTTCAGGAGAGACATGATCTTCTCTCGGGTGCATCCGAGGCCGTTGAAGCTGGTGTACAGGTTGCCTCCCTCGACCTTCTCGACCTCCATCTTCACTTTTCTCCAGTTCTGGGATTGCTTGGCAGTCTGGTCCTTTCTGGTCACTTCGATGTCGCTGTAGGCAAGCTCGCAGACGCGGCCGATGACGTTTTCCTCTGCTCTCTTCTTACCAATGGTCGTGTTTCCTGGGACCCAACCGGCCGGTCTGGGGTTGCCGAAGGTCGGAGCAGTGATCAGCTTGAACCATTCTTTCTTGAGGAAAGCGTGTCTTTCGACCTTTCTGAGATTCTTTCCCTTCTTCGCAAGTCCTTTGTTCTTTCCGAGGGTCATCTTCTACTCAATATCTTTATTGATTTGCAAAATAAGTGGACAGGGTCTTATAACGAGAAGAGAAATTAAAATCAAAGTCGCTTTCATCTTTTGCTTTCTTAAATGTCAGATACTGGAGTTGACATCGGACGGTCCGATTCGTGATAATTGGATTTTTTATTATTAATAAAGTTTTCGGAGTGGAATGAAGACACATCCAGGTAGAGCCTGCTTAAGTAGAAATTACCAGCAGCAGAAGAAAGACCAGAAAGGCACACTTTTCGGCCCCGTCGCACATCAAGTACAGACTCCTCAGCGCTACTCTTAGCACCGAACTCAGACAGAAGCACGGCATCAGATCGCTGCCCGTGAGAAGAGATGACGAAGTCGTGATTATGAACGGAAATTGGAAGGGAACCAAGGGCAAAATCAATCAAGTATACAGACTGAGAGACAGCATCTATGTCGAGAAGGTCTCGAAGAACAAGCAAAACGGGTCTGCCATCAGAATCCCCGTCCATCCGTCGAACGTGAGACTGGTCACTCTTAAGCTGACCAAAGACAGAGAAAGCCTCATCGCCAGAAAGAGAGCAGGAAGAGCTGACGGCAAGAACAAGGGCAAATACACCGCACAAGACGTTAATTAATTGTCCTGCAGACCCGCAGATATTGGCACCAACTAAATCTATACTTTTCCCTTACAAGGCAAATTACTTCTTAGCTCCGGCTTTGAGAAGAGTCTTTCTCTTGTCGTTGACCCACTTTCTGAGAGTCGCTCCGAGCTTTCTCCTCAGCGTGATCACCTTGAACCTCTCGAAGTCCGAGAGAGCGAGTCTCCTCTCTTGTCTGGCGTGTCTCTTAGCCTTTTCGGTCGCAGCCCACTTTTCGTTCAGCTTGAATTCCTCGACGAGTTTCCTGCTTGAGCAAAAAAATACTTCAGGATGCCATGTCTTTGGTTTCTCAGGACTCTTTTGATGAGGAACTTGGTGACTTCGAGTCGCTTGATCGGGATGATGGATCGCTCGACGCCAGTGGTCGGTCCCTCGACGAGAACCTACGTGAACAGAATCCTACAGCGGTGTCGCTGATGATGTCCAAAATAACCGCGACTCTGCCGGCGTACGGACCGAAGTTGATGAATACAGCTCTGCCAATTTGGATGTGAAGGTCTGCTTTTACCTACGTCAAAAGTCTGTACCATTTTGTTTGTTAAGCCTTTATATATTAATTCGGCCTCGGATTTGACTCGGCTTGCAGGTCAAATCAAATATCACCCAAGTATTGATGGTAGTGTTTTGTGACCCAGCCTGCACTCTACGGAATCACTGCTGCTGCTCTGGGCTTCTTCTACACCCAGCTGAACTCGGACTCCGAGGCCAAGTGCTGGCTGTACAGAGACGACATCGGTGCCTTCTGGGGCATCAAGGGCTACGAAGAGCAGGTCAGCGAGGTCGGCACTCACCAAGGCCACATGTACTGGCCGGAGTTCTCCTTCTTCGGTGGCTTCAACTCCGGCAGCGTCCGCAGAGGCTTCCAGGTCTTCGCCAGGAACTGCTCGAGCTGCCACGGCATCATGGCCAAAAAGTACGACGCGGTCCTGGACAAAGGATATAGACAGATCGAACTGGCAGTAGAGCGACCGTTACCCAGAAAATGCTCGACATCTTCTCGATCTCTCCGGGCCACCACCACTTCAAGCAGTACTACTTCCAAGAGTGGGAGGAAAGACCGAGGTACATCCACGACAGAATCTACTCCTACTACCTCTCGCAAGACCACGCCAAGAACATGAACGGCGGCGCCTGGCCGACCGACTTCTCGAAGATCAGGTTCAGACCAGGAGGCATCAACTACATCTACAACATCCTCACCGGCTACCACTACACCGCCCCGCACGGCATCGACGTGGCCAAGGGCAAGTACTTCAACCCTTACTTCGACCACATGGTCATCGGCATGAAACCCGTACGCTCCACTCACCCAGCCCATCGACGACGGCACCATCGACTACGACGACGGCACTCCTGCCTCCCACCCGCAGCTGGCCTACGACGTCTCGAACTTCCTCACCTTCATGCAGCGCAGAACCGGCGCCAAGCACAACGACCGCGTCTTCCGCCTCTACGTCATCATGCTCAGCATCGGCATGCTCTACCCCCTCAAATACCTCAACATCCGGGCCTACTGGCGCTCGCTGAACACCCTCAGGTACGAGATGTACGCCGTGCGCGACGGCGTCTACTACAAACACTACAGGTACGGCATGAGGAGCATCCGCGCGAACGCCTACAAGAACTCGCTCTGGGTATAATTAATAGTCGGCACCCCATAATTACGAACTAGTTCTCGCTGATGTGCTTGTTGATCTCGTCCGACTGCTCCACCAACTCGCTCACCAGTTCTGCGTCACTCGCGCGTACGCTCGATCTGCTCCTTCGAGTAGTTCGTGAGGATCTCCTTCTTCTCCACGCCGTAGCCTCGTCACTCCTCGCCTACGGTAGCGCGCTATCAGCAGAGGTTCAGCTCCCAAACACTCGCGCACGATGAACGGGAATCTTGGGTTGTGCGTCTTCACCTGCGAGTAGTTCTCGATCACGAAGTTCCTGCTGAACGCAGACTACCTCGAACCCAGCGAACCCGCAGACTCCTGGCAAAAGACCAGTCGCAGCTCCTTCAGCTTGCCTCCGATATTCGTTCTCCAGCTCATTTTTAATTATCGACAAGAATGATTCCTGCGTCAAAGCCGCTGACCCCTGAGGACAAGAGAATCCTCGAGCAAGACCTCAAGATGAAGCCGAAGCAGATCCTGCCGATCTCGGACTACCTCAACCCCCACTCGAACCTCTGTATGGCCTGGTAACCGCAGACTGGGCCACGAACGGAGCGATACTCGTCGGAGCTGCCGTCGCCAGACACTACGCCACCAAGCAACGCGCACCCAGAATGCTCTGGGGACTCGTCATCATGAGTCTGCCATTCTTCGGCTTCATGTCGACCATCAAGCTCGACAAACTCACCGAAACACTCGGCCACAGGTAAGACTCGCTCACCTGAGGAAGACGCTCGAAGAGAGACTCGAATACTCC
>JFJP01031736.1_pt1 | contig 16932 bp, 21 predicted proteins | sample 431651 | NCBI WGS metagenome assembly JFJP01 (sample SAMN02602958, study PRJNA72255) | Microbial mat metagenome, whole genome shotgun sequencing project. | biome: fresh water; feature: sink hole; material: water; isolation source: purple microbial (photo- and chemosynthetic) mats found in... | reverse complement strand
CAGTTTTCCATTAAAGCCAGTTTTCCATTAAAGCCAGTTTTCCATTAAAGCCAGTTTTCCATTAAACCCAGTTTTCTATTAAAGCCAGTTTTCTATTAAAGCCAGTTTTCTATTAAAGCCAGTTTTTAGCCTATTTTCTTTTGTAACTGGTCGAGTCTTTCTTCCAGTTGGTTCATGCGTTTCTTTTCTTCGATAACAGCCAAAATCTCTTTTTGTTGCGCTTCGCTTAACGCCTCATACAGCCCAACAATCGCTTGCGCTCGTTGCTCTGAGATTGGGTTTAGTTGCGCGTCTTCTATTTCAGCTCGATACATTTCTCCCTCTCCTGTCAAAAGCCAATCAGTGTTTATATCTTCAAACTTGTTCGCCATTCCGACAAGAATATCGGCTGACGGCTTGGTTTTTCCGCTTTCAACCTCTGAAAGAGTGCTTCTTGACACACCAATTAATTCAGCAAATTCATTTTGTTTCAATAACTTGTGTTTTCTAATGGCTAGTATTCTTTCATTTAATGTTGTCATTCCGAATCTTCCTGTTGATTTGTTCGTAAATCCGACTTATTATTTGCCTAAGCATTACTACTAGATTGTAGCTAAGCATAACCCATAGGTAAATAAATGAAACCTTCTGAACAACTAAATAATGAAGTGCGTGCGGGCTTTATTAAGCAAGGCTCAACACTGGCTGAATTTTGTCGTGAAGCTGGTCTTGACAAGGCAAATGCCAGTCGGCTACTGCGTGGCAAGTGGCATGGCATGACGGCATGGAAAGGTGTGAAAGCCAAAGAATGGCTAGAGAAGATAGTTATCGCTGCCGCTGTCGATATAACCATCACTTGGGATGATGACAATGGCGATTTGGCTTAACTCAGAACAACTGGCATGGGCGATGAAGCGGTCATTATCGACTGCTAAGGACGCTATTAAAGCTGAGAGCTATAAAGGCAAGCCCCTAGTCGTTCGCCAAGAAAAAATCACCCTAGGCAAAGGCAGACCGTCTTACCTGGTCCTTTGGGACACCGATACCAACCAACCTGCTACCCAAGCAGAATTAACCACCACAGGAGACCTCCATGAAGAAAGAACTCAAGAAATTTCAAAAAACAATCCAGTTGCTGGAATCGACAGAGATAAACACATTGATAGCCAGATTACCCGAGACGAGGCACAAGAGAATACGTCACCCCAGCACAAATCCGAATGCGAAAGCAGAGATGAAGCACAACGATATGGTGCGCGAGCAGATTGCATTATTAGAGCAGCAGTTGATTATAAATCAAGCGTAAGTCACCAACCCACCACAGGAGAGCATCATGCGCAATCAAGCAGTAGAAACCAGAATCAAGCCGATATGGCTGATACAGAAAGATTTTTGGCGACAACGGGAACTCAGGGTTCAAAAAGTATGGGTCACCAAAAAACTGACCAGTCCAGACCTGAAATTCAATCGGTTTCTTTTAGCCGAGGCACAGGAGAAATTAGCGATATTGGCAGGCAATATGCAGCCGAAATGCCGTCAACAAGCACTTTAGCAATCATCACTCAAACCACAGGAAAGCCCCATGCACAAAGAACCACCACCCCCGCAGGAATTGCAGAGTACGGAGCATCTATCCGAACAGCAACGGGAGCAGATGAAGGCGATTTTGAACTGCTTTCAAAAAGTCCTGACGTGCTTTACGGCAGTCGAGGAAGTTCACGATCTGTTGAGAAAGAAGTATTGCTCACTGGAAACACACCGAATGCACAACCGCTTTTTCGAGATGCAGGTAGTCAGTCGGGAGATTGCGCTAGCAGAGCAGTGGTTAGCAATGCTTCTGTCTTAGAACAGCCAAACCAGGGCAACCACAAGGCGGATAAATCCGCCCCTACAACCACAGGAAACACCGATGAATATAAGCGAAATAATCCAGCTACCCCTGTTAACGAAACTGTTGAAACGCCTGAAAACCGCGTATCAGCAGTTTGTCAAAAACCACATCATAGACGACATGAGGTAGCAGGTGATGTTAATGCGACTGTTAATGCGACTGTTGATGATGATAATCAGGGCAACCACAAGGGATTGCCCCTACAGGATACAGGCAAGCCCATACACCTATCCTGTGCTTTGCTTGCGCTTGCTGAAAAGTCAGCTTTATCAGGTGAAAGACAAGCAGTTGATGTATTACAAAACACGGTTCAGCTCGGTACGTTAAACGAAGCAAGCCCCAATCACTTAATCCAAGAGGAAAATAATAATGGCAAAAATAGCGATACCAAGATCACAGGTCCTGATAGACAAGACCAAGCTGGAATTGAAACGGTTGAAGACCATCTGGGTGCTACGGAAAATTCTGCCCAGCGAGCAAGTGTTATTAGTCAGGCTCAAGATAATTATCCAGGCACTGGAAAGGGATGTATTGATAGAAGCGATCTGGGTGGACACGTCCGCCACATAAACCAAACCGAAACCACAGGAAACCCCCATGCAAAACCCACCGACACCCCGACTGACAGACCAGGAATATTACACCCAGCGATTAGCGCGTTATTGTCAGATGCGAGACACGCTCAGTCTGTCGCCACTGGCGCGGAAAATGGTGTTGGACGAAATACGCTACATGAAAAATCAACTGACCTGCCCAATGGCGTAGATGCCGAAACAGGTGAAGTGTTGTACACAGGCAGCTTCACCTGCCAGGTCGATTATATCGAACGCCTGATTACCCAAAAAGGCTTGGTCAAGCAATGCAAAAGCACGATGTTGAGCCGCTATTTTGCCAGCATCGTACCCAGTGCTGAGCTGAAGAATGAATGGCAGGCATTGACCAACAATGTGCAAAAGAAGAAATTCGCCAAACAGCATCAGTTAATAGGCATCGTTCCCGACCGCTTATTGACCAAAGAGCCTAAAAAACTACGCGGCAGAAAATCATTAGTCCCCGACAAGATTGTTGCCTTTATCGGCTATGAGCTAATACAGCGTACTGACCCGACTAACCTCGCCAAATTTACCCCTGTGCGTGAACGCAATGCCGAACGCATTATCGAGTGGGTTAAAACCGAATTCAAACACGAGCTGTCTGCTGCGCAAGTACGGTCAGTTATCAGCAAAAATAACTGGGATTGTTTCCTGGAGCCGATTGCCGAAGAGCAAAAAGGTGGCGGTAAACAGCAAACAGGCTCATGGCCCCGATTGCCAGTGTGTGAATTGTGGCTGATGGACGGCGTAGTACCCAGCAAGATGTATATTCGTGATGCCAAAGGGACAGGCTGGACACACATCACCTGCATAGGCATAGAAGATGTAGGTAGTCGGTTGATGCTGGGCTTTAAAGAGTATTACTCCGAATCAGGCGCAGCCTCCGTACATCTATTCAAAGAAGTATTCACCAGAAATACCTTTAAGCGTGGCACTTCTGAAAAAGCCATTAGCCCCACGCTAAGACCCGATCAAGGCTCAGGCTTTGTCAGTTCGATGGACGGCTGCGCTTTCGCCATTGGTGAACTGTACGCCCAAAAACACCATTTCCTGATTGATTATAAACCCGCAAAAGCAGGCACACCGACAGACAAAGCGCATTTAGAATCCTCCTGGAAATTTGTGCATGGCAAATACATCAACATGGTGCGTGAAGTGTTTGGTGTCCGTATCGTCAATCTCACGCCAGTCAAAAATCACAAAGTGGGCAAAACAGTCTATGCCACTTATTTTGATATTAGCCTGGAAGAGCTGAGAGCCTCAGGTATTGCTGAACAGTTTAGAAACGACATTAACAGCAAACGCCGAAACTTTAAAGAAGACAATGCGGATATTAAGTTTAAGCCGATAGACAGATGGCAACGGTTTTTGTGTGGCGCAAGTGATGACGATCTAATTATGTCACCACTTGAAGGCACAACCTTTACTGGGTCAGCCGAAGAACTCATTAAGCTGGATATTTTCGGCTATCCCAAACTGACCGGTTACAGCGTCAGACACCAGGCGGGTGGCTTTATCGTCACCTATAAAACCCGCAAATATGTGGTACAGGCAGGGCACAGCTTTAGCAAAGTACACAGCACTGAGGTCAGAATCAGCGTGTTACCCAGTGGCGAGCTAGCCCTGTTTACCGAAAAAGAAAAATCAGATTTAGGCGCGGAGTTTTTGTGCTTAGCGACACTGGGAACGGTAGGCGCAACGGGTGACAACGCCGAAAAATATCACGCTGCGAGACAAAGAAAAGACGACAAGCTAAGCAATACCATCACCAAAATAACCCAAGCCAGTCTTGAGGATCTGATGCTTGCCGAGTTTGAAAAACACGCAATCACCCCGTTCCAACCCACCGTTAAAAAGCTCATTGAACAGGGCTTAAGCCTTGAATTGATGCAGTCGATTATTACCAGCAACGCTGCACTGTCACAGCCGAACGACGGCTCAGAAATCAGCAAAACCAGTCGCTTTAAACGCTTTCAATTAGAAGCGTTAAGAGCCTTACAAAGCACCACAAGCACTGCCACCGTTAAACGTGGCGTTAACTAAGGAAAGCACATGGATTTTATCGTAGACGCACTGCGTGAGCAGAAACTGAAAATCACCAACCGCCGCATTGCCCAAAAGCGCAGTGTGTTGTGGGTAGGTGAATTTGGCACAGGCAAAACTGCCTTATTGAATCAACTGAACAAACAGCATCCTAACGCCAGACGGCTATCTGGCTTAGGAGGCTTGGCACAAATATTGGGCGAAATGGCAGGAGAACCTGATACCAAAACATGGCGCAAAAATGATTATATCAAAACCATACGCCGCAATCCGCAATTGATATTTATTGATGAAGCGCAACACCTCAACAAAGCCCTGTTTCCCTACCTCAAGGATTTTATAGAGCACGACAACGTGTTCCTGTTGGCAGGGTTGAATACTGTTGTTGGCAAAATGCTGGACAGCAACAACCAGGATGTACTGAGTCGATTCATGCAGATAGAAATCCACCCCGTCCCAATCGATGATCTGCAAACCGCCTTAACCGATTTTACTGAAGAGGCGTTTATCGAAATCTACACCAGCTCAGAGTCCACCCGCGTACTGACCGAAGTGGTCGATGATTGTCGCTACTACGCAACAGAAAACGGCATAACGCTGATAACACTGGACATTGCCAAAAGAATAATCGCAGGGGAATTGTAATGGCTTACGACAAAAACAAACTGACAGACGCAAAGCTTCGGTATCTGACGGCGATTGAAGAAGCCAAAATGGGACTGAACGTACTGGATATACTCGAAAAAGCCGGCGGTGAAATGCTAGGGCTAGACCTGGTAACCGTATTGCTTTCAAAACGCGCTTTAAAGCCTAACAAAACCGAACGCGAATGGTGCGCAATATTGGAAATTAACGCGGATGAAATCATCATGCTCAGTGATGAATTGCTCGAATTCGGGATGGAGGAAGTGCTGTGAACAACAAAGTCGTTAGAGAAAAACAAACCAGAAAATACTACTGGAAACTGAGAGAAGCTAAAGCCGCCGCATTTAACGTGCTGGCAGTCGGTTTCATTGCACGACCAAGAGTTCAAGTCCCAGTGGACTCAAAAGTTGGAAAGCCGCTATGAAAATCGAGACTAGCGAAACACTGGCTGTACTGATAGCGGTTGCCGTATTTTTAAGCTGTGGCAGTGCCTTATTTGCACTGACACTCAGAATGTTTGAGGAGTTAACAAAATGAATTATCCAGAACAAACCACAGCACTGGTACAGCGCAATACTACGCAGAATCAGACGCTACAAACCACCTTTGTTGACGAGCTAAGCCTTGCCAGGCTGGCAGGTGAAATCAACACCCTGAATGATAACGTGCAGGATTTAGCCAATAAAGCAATAAGCAGTGCAGCGCGGCTGGGTGAAAAGCTAAGCCAGGCAAAAGGCATGATCGATGTCGCTTTTGATGTATGGCTGGAAAACAACTGCCCACGCCTAAAAAGATCACAAGCCTATAACTACATGGCACTAGCAAAGAAAATGCCCGAGTTGTTAAATGACTCTGTCCAGTCAACTGGACACCGATTATTACCTTCTCAAGCCATTGCCTTGTTATCTGCCCCTGATGACATCAAGGCTGATGTCATGGAGCGGGTAGAGCATGGCGACACCGTAACAGTTGCTGAAATCAATCGGATGAAAAAAGAAAAGCAGCAAGCCGATGAAGATTATCTGTCAGTGTTACGCGAAAAAAACCAGGTTGAAATCGAGAACAATGTATTCGCCAATGCGATTGAAGACATCAAGCGCGAAAACCAGCAGCTTAAAACCGACAGAGGGCTTGAATCGCTGGTTACAAAGCGCGTAGAAGCCAAGCAAACAGAGATGCAAAAGAACCTTGATAGTCTGGTTGCGCAAACCGAAAAAGACTACCAGGCAAAAATCGACAGTTTGATCGACAGGATTTCTGATTTAAAAAACGATCTGGGTAAAGCTCAGCACTCAGATCGGCTGACACAGGTTCAAAAGGAAATCGCAAAAGCAGAGGAAGATTTGCGGCGTGCCAATGCCAGGCTTGAAACGCAAAACGCAGATGCAGCCTTTAATAGACAGGCTAAATTCCTGATTGAAAGTGCAGCCAGTGTCAACACAGCCTTGCTGGAGTTAAACGGCAAAAGAGCCTTTTACCAGCCGACGATTGAGCTGTTGTTTAGGGCAGCGCATGACTGGGCTGCTATTGTCGAGTGCTTACGACTAGCGGCAACACTGGATCATTTTGATATTGAGGGGGAGCTATGACACAGCAAACTAGCAAGACCTCGCTAATCATGAGTGATGAAATCGTGAAATGCACTCGTTGCAGATACAAACACAGAATGAGCGATAGAGTTAATAAATATTATCCGAAAACAGGGTTTACAGTGTCAGTTTGTCCTAAATGTTCGGGTCATAGTGTTTATAAATTTGGAGTTCAAGCCCCAGGTTTGAACGTCTCAGAAAAAACAATGCCAAGCAAAGCCGAGTTTGACGAGATTAAAAAACGGTTATCCAATGTTTGTGGGGAGGGCGTTTATTTGTTGATAGATGGTTATTACATAGCAGCCAATGTTATACAGCTTGGTATGCAGCTAAAAATAGCTGTCTATGTGAATGGGTATATGAAGGGTATTTGGAATTGGAATGGCAGAGCCAATAAACTGGATGAGATGTCAGAAATCTCAAGAAGATTTTATTGCTTAAGCGTCAGAAATCTCTATAACGCTAAAGAGATGAAGTTGTGGGAAAAGATATATGGCTCAAAAGCCAAGGCAAAAGCCAATGGTATATATGAGCAGTATTACAGTGTTGCTTTATATTTTTCGTCTGCCACTGCGTTTATTAATCACATCAAAAAGAACAATGACGAAATCAGGTTATTGAGTGCAGATGAGTATCATGCAGCCGCTTTAACTGACTTTATCGGAGTTCAAACCCCAGGCTTGAACGAGGTTACTCAGGAGGTGGAACATGCTGCTTAAATGCCCAAACTGTGGCGCACAAGCGTCATTGGATGTCATGCTAGGTGGTGATGACAACTCAAAAGCCATTATGGCAGCCCTGGACTTATCGCCCATTGGTAAACAAATAGGCAAATATCTGTGCTTGTTCAGACCTGCAAAAAGCAAGCTATCACCCGACCGATTTGCAAAACTGCTAGGTCAACTATCGCCGATGATTGCCTCGCAACAAATCGAGCGCAACGGAACGACAGTCAGTGCACCGCTGGACATCTGGGCAAGTGCGATAGAAAAAGTGCTTGTCATGCGTGATCTGGGAAAACTCAGACTACCGATGGAATCACACGGCTATCTGTTTGAAGTCATGCTGGGCGAGATAGCGCGTCACGATGCAGAGAGACAGGCACGCGGTGAAGTCAAAAAGCTGGAAGAAAAACAGTTTGCACAAAAGCGGTTGGATGATGCCAGGCGATTGGTAGAAGAGCGTGATGAAGCACCCAAGCCACGCGACAGACAGCCGATGCCAGACAACATCAAAAAACTGTTTAATGACATTCTGTCGAAAACAAAACGAGAGGGTGATCTGCTTACGCCTGCCGAGCTTGAACAACGCAAACAGGAGCAGCTTGCACAGCTTGAGCACTTGCTAACGCCGCAGGAAAAAGCCAAACGTGATGCCATGAAAAACCCGCAACCCGCAACCAGCAATTAAATACTCACAGACCTTTCGGGTTTTTAAAACCCGAAGGGTCTCACAATACTCACAGACCTTTCGGGTTTTAAAAACCCGAAAGGTCTCACAACAGGAAAAACCATGAACATTGCAGAAAGAATCGCGCTGTTATTCAGCACAGCCAAACAGCAAAAAACCAGCGAAGAAACCCTAACCGACGCACAGGGTAGAGTATGCCCAATAGGGATTTATACCGAAGTGCAGATAGCCAGAGACAGGCTTGTTAAGCAAAGTATCGCTGAAGCGAAAAAACGCGCTAACGAGCAGCAACTGTATCACCAGGACATGATAGCCAGTATCAGTGAGTTTTTTAGACTCAGTGCGGAAGAACACCACGCCAAGCCACTGGGTGAAGAATCAGGCGTAGACATGGTATCCATCGATGGTTTAATGCGCATTAAGTTAGTCAGGGCAAAATCAGCCACCGCGAACGAAAAGCTGATGATCGCCAAAGCCATGTTGGAAGAGTTGGTAGCAAAACGCGGTGCCAACATAGAACCGTTCTTTAAAACGCTGGTGTTTGCCGCGTTTGAAACCAGTGCCACAGGTCAAATGCGACTGGACAAGGTCATTGAACTACGCGGGATGAAATGCGAATACCCCGAATGGCGGTCTATCAAAGAAGCGTTAGATGCAGCGATTGAATATGTGTTTAAAAAACGCTATGTGGTGTTTTACGAGCGCGAATCTGCTAAAGACAGTTGGAAACAGATACCGCTGAATTTACACAATAACTAACTTCCCTCTCCCCCTGCCCCTCTCCCAGAGGGAGAGGGGAGTTTAAAACCCGAAAGGTTTGAACGTGGACACCAGATCATGAACCTATCACTCGAACACCTGCCCGACAGTGCGAAAGACCTGCTAGAAGTCATTAGTCTGCAGGCGGTATTCGCACTGGTACGGCAACTGGGCGGCACACGCCTAAGAATACACGCAAAGCCCAATGATGAACTGGTCGCGCTGATCGGCATAGACGATGCTATCCGTTTATCACGCATTTACAAGCATTTGGTTATCTCCATACCCAAATGCAAAAAAGCCTTAATGATGACAAGAGACCAGGGCATATTGCAGGAAAAACGCGAAGGCAAAGGCTTGGCAGAGCTGGCGATTAAATATCAGCTTACCGAAGTCGGCATTAGTCTGGCACTGCGCCGTGCCGAGAAATTTGAATACCAGCAGCACACAGAAAAAACCAGGCAACTGGATATATTCAGGTAGATGAATGACTGCCAGTACTTCAAGGACTGGCAGTCATTAACACGCTAAAGCGTTATAGCCCGCATAAAAATGACTTAGCCAGTAGGATGCTTTAAAAAGCATCCTACAGGACAGTCCATGAATATTATCAATAACCCCTTATCGTTAGAAGAGCGTTTTTTTCATCACATCATGATGATTTATGATGCGTCGGTCAAACTCAAACAAAAGCAGGATCAGTTTGACAGAGACATCCACAGCCTGGACAGACTTGAAAACGTGCTGGATGCAAGCGAAGCCGATCTGGCTGCGTTAACCAAAGAACTGCATGACATCACCTTTGAGCTGATGCTGCATACGCCTTGCCATAAATTCAACAAGCTACTGGATTTACTAGACTATGGACGCTAAATCCTGGACACAATCCAAAACCATTGCATTCAATCTCGTTATTGCCCTATTGACGGTATTAACCAGTGAATCAGAAACCCTGCGCGGATTATTATCAGACCGTGGCTATGTGCTGTTAATGCTGTTTGTGGCGGTGGGTAATACTTACTTGCGTACAGTCACACATACAGCGATTGCCAAACCACGCCGACGCAATCGTGCCAATAAGGAGTAATTATCATGGATATGGAACTTGCAAAAACGCTGCTGCCCATTATCAATATGTTATTAACCGTCGCACTGTGGCTGGCAGCCTCACGCGATAGTAAAGACAAAGCGACTATCTCCAGCATTAATCGCGTTGAAGAAACGATGAACTCAAAGATTAATGCTCAAGAACAGCGCGTCACTCGCTTAGAGCGCGATATTGATCACACGCCTAAACATGATGATCTGGGTAAAATCTATGATCGCATTAACGAAGTGAAAGACGAAGCCAGTGAGATTAAAGGCGAAATGAAAGAACTGAAAGGCGAGTTTAGGCAAATGTCTGGTCAACTAACGCGCTTATATCAAAACGAACTGGATAAAAAGCGACTTTAACTATGAATATTATCGAATTAGAAAACCAGGAATACCGCCGGGACATTATCGCTTTATTAGAACAGGACAGCGATTATGCCATGTCAGAACTGATACTAAAAAAAGCCCTGCAAGCCATTGGAAACCCGATTTCTAAAGACCGCTTGCGGGCACAATTGCAATGGCTAAAAGAACAGGGCTTGGTCACGGTTAAGACGATTAGCGACACCGATTTGCAAACTGCAAAGCTTACGGCATTAGGTGAAGATGCGGCAAACAATCGCACAACCGTACCTGGTATTGCCAGAAAGCCACTGGATTAAACATCATGGGCAGAAAATCCACTTTTAGCCAGTTACCCGAAGAAATCGCGGATTATTTTCATACGCTACTCAGTAACGGCAAATACACCCAGGCGCAAATTGCCGACTTTCTGAATGCGCAGTTAGCAGAACTCGGTGAGCAACCCGTTATCACCCGCGATATTGTGCAAAAGCAAGCCAAAAACTACAGCGAACGTTTAGCCGTGACGGGCGAACGCTTACGCCGTGAGCGCGAACTGGCTGAGCAAATGGTCAAAGAAGTCGGCTGTAAGCCCAGTGTGGAGCAATCTCAAGTTTTATCCTCATTACTGCAAAGCATGACCACGCGCTTAGGCATGGACATGGACGACAGAGAAGAAATGCCCACTGCCAAAGAACTCAAAGACCTGACGCAAGCGCATAAAATACTGACGGATTCCAACAAAACCCTGGAGCAACAAGTCAAACAGGCGCAAGCCGAAGCGCAAGCTGAAACAATTAGTAAAGGCGAGGCAGTCATTAAGCAAATGGGCATGACGGCAGAGCAGGCACAGTTCTGGCGTGAACAAGTATTGATGGGTGCGTAATGACTTTACCCAGTGATGTTCAGCGCATTGTTAGTCAAGACGAGATGCCTGCCAGTGTGCGCTCTATTGCGACTGACACTAATCCGCTGGCAGCGGGTGTATTGATGCAGCCGCAAATCGACTGGATTAAATTCTGTCATGCTAATGATCTGGTGATTGGCGAAAAAGGACGGCGTACAGGCATAACCTATGCCAGTGCCTTAGACTCTGCCATTATCGCTGCCAGTAGCAAAGCTGCTGGTGGTGATGATGTTTACTATATTCCTGATACCAAAGAAAAAGGTTTAGAGTTCATGGGCTATTGTGCACACATGTCACGGGTGATGGCTTCGGCAATGGCGGATGGCTGGAATGGCATAGAGGTGTTTTTATTTGATGATCAGGACGAGGAAGGCAACTCGAAAAAAATCACCGCGTTTCGTATTCGCTTTGCGTCTGGCTTTCACATTGTTGCGCTGTCCAGCAATCCCGCTAACATTCGCGGGCTGCAAGGCATTGTTATTATCGATGAAGCCGCTTTTCACCGTAATGTCAAAGCCGTCATTGAATCTGCGACCGCACTATTAATCTGGGGTGGCAAGATACGCATCATCAGCACTCACAATGGCGTAGGCAATCCGTTTAATCAACTGGTTAAAGATGCCAGAGCGGGTTTGAATGATTTTAAAATCTTTACCGTGTTCTTTGAAGATGCAGTCGCCGCAGGGCTGTATGAGCGCGTCTGTCAAATGCGTGGCTGGATTGCTTCTGTTGACGGCAAGGCTGCATGGTATAAAAAAATCCGTGGCTCGTATGGTTCAAATAAAGAAGCCATGCTGGAAGAATTGGACGGTGTACCGCGTGATGGTAATGGCGTAGCGATTGCAGGTGTATTAGTAGAAGCCTGTATGAAAGAAGTACGTCCGATACTGCGACTGGTGTTAGAAAGCGATTATGTACTAAAAACCTTGTCTTATCGGGATGGCTGGATAGAAGCATGGATAGAAGATTATCTTAAGCCTTTGTTAGACCAGCTAGACCCGCGCTATCGACATTATTTTGGACAAGACTTTGCCCGCTATGGCGATTTTTCCATTATCACGCCAATGAGTGTGTTACAGGATTTAACCCGTTATGTGCCGTTTATCATTGAAATGAAAAACGTGCCTAAGCGTGAGCAGCTTGCTATTCTTAGAGCCTTAATCCTTGCCTTGCGCGTGTATGGATTTGGTGGTGGCGCAATGGACGCGACGGGTAATGGTTTTGGCTTAGCAGAAGACGCGGCTGACGAATTTGGGCATGAATTGATACAAATGGTCATGCTCAGTGATAGCTGGTATCGAACCAATATGCCCAGTTTTCAACGCAGTTTTGAAGATGGCATGTTTGATCTGCCGCGTGATGTCGATATTCAAAACGATTTGCGGGCATTAAAGTCCATCAATGGCATTATTAAATTGCCTGCTTTACGCACTCAAGACAGCAAGGATCAGCAATTTATGCGGCATGGCGATAGCGCGATTGCCTTGGCGTTGGCTAATTTTGCCACTTATCAACTGATTAGTTATGCCACGGATGGTTATATAGCTATTCCCAAAGACAGTCCAGACGACTGGACAAATGATGATTTATCCAGACGCATGTAAGACTTATTTAACAAAAGGTAAGCTAATTACCTCATCTAGTGGTTTTATTAAATTAGCTTACTTTTGGCTATTTCCATAAATAAATCGCAGTGCGTAGCCCGCATGGAGCTTGCGGAATGCGGGGTTAATCTAGGCTACGCGCTATAACCAAGTTGGTTACGTTATAACCAAACTTGGTCAATTGAATTAAAAAACATGGCAGGCATGAAATGGCAATCTTAGATCACAACGGCAACCCAATCGATACAGGCAGGCTAAAAGAAAATCAAACCGCCAGTATTGCTACTTTGCAACATCAATGGCATGACATCAACCGCGCCCAAGGCTTATCGCCTGCACGGTTAGCGGGGCTGTTTTCCAGAGCCTCACAAGGCGATTTAGCCAGCCAGTCCGAGTTGTTTGAAGACATGCTGGAACGCGATGCCCATTGCTACGCAGAGATGGACAAGCGTAAATCCGCACCGCTTAATCTGGATTGGTCTATCGTACCGCCACGCAATGCCAGTTTTCAGGAAAAGAAACTCGCTAGCTATGCCGAAGAAGTGATTCGAGACCTGCCAGACTTAGAAGACATCATTAAAGCCTTGATGGATGGTGTCGGGCATGGCTTTTCAGCCTTAGAAATTGAATGGCGACGCGAAGGTGACGAATGGTTGCCCTGTTTTGAACACCGTCCACAAGCGTGGTTTACCCTGCCACAAGACCGATCACGAATTACCTTGCGTGATGGCTCAGTGGATGGCGTGGACTTACAGGCATTTGGTTGGGTGTTACATCAACACGGCTTGGCTAAAACAGGCTATCTAGGCAGAACGGCGTTATACCGCGTACTCGCCTGGCCCTTTCTGTACAAACTGTATGGACTCAGTGATTTTGCCGAGTTTTTAGAAACCTACGGGCTGCCGATCATCATGGGTAAGTATCCAGCAGGCGCGACCACAGCACAGCAAAATTCGCTATTACGCGCTGTTAGAGCCTTGGGGCATGATGCCAGAGGCGTTATGCCGGCTGATATGCTCATGGAGATTAAAGAAATCTCTGCCAGTAGTGCAGCGTTGCATTTGGATATGGTGAGCTGGGCAGATAAGTCGCAATCCAAGTGTATTTTGGGTGGCACGCTATCCAGTCAAGCCGATGGTAAAACCTCAACCAATGCCTTAGGCTCGATTCATGATGATGTACGCCGCGATATAGCGAATCAGGACTGCTTGCAAATTGCAGGCACGATAACCCGCGATATTGTCTATCCTATTTTGATGCTCAATAAAGGCGGTTTGACAGGCTTACGGCGTTGTCCGCGCATGGTATTCGATACCTCAGAAGCGGAAGACTTAGTATCTTATGCGGAAAGCTTGCCCAAGCTGGTAAGCATAGGCATGAAGATTCCGACCCGCTATGTGCATGAAAAGTTAAAAATGCCCCAGCCTGAAGGCGATGAGGAAATCTTAGGAGTTCAAACCCCAGGTTTGAATTCCAATGTTGCGTTATCTGCGCAATTGCATAACACACCTGTTTTTACTGCACAGCAGCAAGTGATTGAAACTGGTGTTGACGATGTATTGAGTCAGGTTGATTCACCCATAGACCCGAAGCTTATTTATGAGGCATTAAAAGGGGCTACCGATCATGAGGATTTAGCCGATAGATTAGCCGCATTAATGGGCAGTGACTCCAGTGAGTTTGAACGTTATTTAGAGCGGGCAACATTTGCAGCCGATGTGCTGGGTTTTGTTCATGTGTAGTTTTTCTGGAGTTCAAACCCTGGGTTTGAGCGAAGAAGACAGTCACAAACCTAGGGTTTGGACTCCGAAAAATGCCACCCATTAGTCTCAATTTTAATTTGCCGTTTGATGAAGCCATCGCGCTTATGGCAAGTCGTGGTGTGGTATTGCCTGATCTGTATTATGGCAAGCTCCAGGGTATTCATCGGCAGTTAGCCTTTTCCGTTGCGGGTATTGCCAAGCTTGACCAATTGCAAGCCGTGCTGGATTCTTTAGCCAACACCCTTAAAAGCGGTGGTACGTTTGCGCAATGGAAAAAGACTATTGCTGTTAAATCGCTAGGCTTACCTAAGCATCGGTTAGATAACATTTTCAGAACCAATATTCAGCAAGCCTACAATCACGGACGCTGGCAACAACAATTACAAAACCAGGCTAATAGACCGTATTTGATGTATGACGCGATCAATGATTCGCGTACCCGTCCTAGCCACCTTGCTAACGATGGCATTATTCGCCCCATTCATGATCCAATCTGGAAATCTATCTGGTTTGGTCGTAATGTGTATCGTTGTCGGTGTCGATTAATCTCGTTGAATGAAAGGCAAGCCTTAGCACGATCAAAAAACAACACAGGTTTACATAAGCCGACCACCATAGACCCAAAGCACGATACCGCGTGGAACAGTGTCGATGTGATGAATCAGGATGTGATGAGCGTGGGTGTTGAACAGGCGATTATTAAACGCCTGGCGGATAGTCAGAATCCTGTGTTAAAGCAGGCTTTTGTTAAAGCGATAGATGTTGTTAATGCACAGCAACTGGCATTGAATTATGGGGTTAAAGACGTTAATTATGCAGGAAGGCTGGACATAGCCAATGAAGTTAATATTGTGTTGTCGGAGTTTAAGCAGCGTGGATTGCCGATTCCTGATAATGTGTTAGTTAATGAAAAGGCGTTTATTCGCTGGGCAGAAAGCGAAAAAATAAAACCTGAAAATATAGTTGCTGCATTTGTGCCTTATGAGCAAACGGCTGAAACTTATTTAGTTTTAAATCCACTTTATTCTTATTGGAATAATTTAAAACTCAATGCGAGTGATTATTTTAAATCTGGATTTTGGTCTACCAATGATAAGCATCATGCTATTTATCATGAATTCGGTCATTTCATGCACTACACACAAGATGCCGAACTTTATTTGAAATTACGAAATACTGAATTTACAGCAGAAGAAGTATTACTTGCTCAACAAGTCAGTCTTTATGCGGCAACAAAACCGATTGAATTTGTCGCTGAAGTATTTTCAAAATTAGCAATAGGTGCTAGTGTTAGTGATGAAGTTATTGGGCTTTATAAGCAATTAAGCGGGTATGAATTATGATTTACAGACAATCGGCTAATTGCCAGTTTTGCAGTCATTTTTTAGGTGAGCAAAAGTGTGAGGCGTTTCCAGAGGGTATTCCTGAGGTTTTATGGTCTGGAGATAATTTACATAGAACACCTTTTGCTAATGATAACGGCATTACGTTTGCGCCTAAGCCAGTGTCTTATGAGGCATTACAATCAATAATGAAGGATTTGGGCTTGTAGTCTATCCAGTTCCCAGACCAGAGCCTGGGAGCGGGATACGGTGTTGACAGGAAAGTATTACAGTGACGCGACTCCCAAGCGCGACGGGGTATTTACCCCGTCGCAATGTTTTTTTGTGTTGCGCAAAAGCCTAAACGTTTCAGTCGGGGTAAATACCCCGACTGGCTTCGTACGGTATTAAAAATTCTGGAGGTGCAGATATCGACTGCCAGTCAATCGATGAAGCGTTGGACTCCAGACCCCTAACCCACAGCGAAAATCAAAAGGCAATAAACTATGACTGACATCGTTATCACTATTGATAGCGCGGCTATTGAAGCAATCCTCGCCAGGCTAGCCGAAAAATCCACTAACCTACAGCCGGCACTCAATGCGATAGGCAGTGAGATTGCGGCAAATATTCAACTGTGCTTTGCTAATGGACGCTCGCCTGATGGCATACCGTGGCAGGCATTATCACCGGTTACCATTGCCAGACGCAGACAAAACAGCAGTCAACCACTGCTGGATACAGGACGTTTAGCCGGCTCTATTACTCATACGGTTACAGGTGATGGTGTTGAAATTGGTACCAATGTCATCTATGCAGCGTTGATGAACTTCGGTGCAAAACAAGGTGCATTTGGTAAAACCAAGCGCAATGCACCTATCCCTTGGGGCAACATTCCAGCGCGTCCTTTTATGCCCAAAGATACCCTGCCAGGCGACTGGGAAGCCGATATTATTGCCCTGTTAGAGCGTAATTTTTCCACCTAAAACG